>Ga0302250_1001802_pt1 | contig 14907 bp, 11 predicted proteins | sample AAG_RA_Asp_MG_FD_193536 | JGI IMG/M metagenome (GOLD analysis project Ga0302250, IMG submission 193536) | Enriched activated sludge microbial communities from anaerobic digester in WTTP, New Holstein, Wisconsin, United States - AAG_RA_Asp | ecosystem: Engineered > Bioreactor > Anaerobic >... | reverse complement strand
AGAGTGATCAAACGTCGCCACTGGATCCCGTCTCTGATTGTTTCCTGGGGGATATAAACAGCATAACCTTTAACAAAAAGGCAGGGCCTCTATTTCCCTATTGACTACTGACAGCCATATCAGCTTCGTTGTCGGCTCCTCGACGTATTGTCATATACGCCTGCGTCGCCTCCTTGCTGCCTTGAGATCATCCTTGACCTGAAGCTGGAAGCATGTACCTCTGTCAGGGGCCGGTAACGGCCCCTTTTGTTTTAAAAGACATGCTGTAGCAGCTGGCTGTGGCGTTCGATCACCGCCAGCGCCTCAAGCTCGGACTTGTAGGCGATGAACGGCACCCCGGCGGCAGCGGCGGCCTGCATATCCACGGCGCTGTCACCGACAAACAGCGCCTCGTGGGGAGCCAGACCGTAATGTTCCAGCACCTTCAGCAGCGGTTCGGGATGCGGTTTCGGATTGGCCACCTTGCCGGCAGTCATCACGCAACCGAAGAACCCTTCCAGGCCGAAGTCCTCGATGATCATCTCCATGGATGAGGCCCGGTTGGTGCAGATCGCCAGCTCAACGTGTCCTTTCAGTTGCTCAAGGGTTTCAACCAGTTCCGGTTCCCGCCGCATGTAGGGCATCAGCTCCTTGTAACGGATGGTCTTGCCGATGGCCAGGGCCTGTTCCTTCTGGGGATCAGTGCCAAAGAAGTGCTCCATCACATCCAGGTAGGAAAAGGTGTGCAGCACCCGTTCCGATTCTGCACAGTGGCGGTTGATGGCAGGCCGCCCCAAGCCCTCCATGATCCGGTTGTAGAAGATATAATTGGACTCGATGGAGTCCAAAATCACCCCGTCGCAGTCGTAGATCACCAGTTTATAGCGCGCTGTCACGATGTCAGGTTCCTTCTTCCTTTTGCATCCGCTGCAGAAACTCTTCCCACTCCATCGGCAACAGGTACTTCTTGCGGCTGTTGCACTCCCGGCAGGATGGTACCACGTTGTTGCGGCTGGCCTTGCCGCCGCGAGCCACCGGCACGATGTGATCCATGGTCAACTCTTCAGCTGGAAAGCTGCCGCCGCACCAGTGACATTTGCCCTGGGCCACCCGGTTTTTCCACCAGCGGCTGCGACGCAGTTCCCGGGATTTATCCCGCTCCCGCTTGATCTCTTCCTCAGTAACCTCAATGATAAAATCGCTCATCGGTTATTCCAGTTCAGCGATGGTTGCGCCATCGCGCCCCTCGTGGGGGCCTCCGCTGCGCCAGGTGGACACCTGGGGATGCCGGCCCAGAAACTCCCGCACCGCCTGTTGCAGCACGCCGCTGCCCAGACCGTGCACGATCCGCACCTCCCGTTGACCGGCCAGTACGGCCTGATCAACAAATGCCTCCAGCAGGGACAGGGCCTCATCGACCCGTCTGCCGATCAGGTTTATTTCTGAGGGGCAAGGGGCAAGGGGCATGGGGCCAGAAAGTCGGGGGCCAGGGGATGGGGGCCGAGGGGCAGTAACGGCGACTGCTTTTCCCTTACCCTTGACTCTTGACCCTTGCCCCTGCTGGTGCTGTGCAAGGCCGTGCAGCGGCACCTCCATCTCGATGCTGCCGGCTCGCACCCTGACTTTCTGGCGGGCCTGATCCACCGCCACAACCGTTGCGTCGCGGTCCAACAGGCGCAGATGGACCTGCTGGCCCGGTCTGAGGGTGTCGGCGGCGGGTGCCTGCTGTTCGGCCGGGGCAAAGGCCGCTTCCAGTTGGCCTGTGCGCTCACGAAGCCTGTCGGCGGTCTCCTTGCGCCGTTCCTTGCGGTACTCGTCCAGCAGGCTGTTCAGTTCGCGGCGGGTGGCGGTCACCAGGGCGTGGGCCTCATCACGGCCCTGCTCCGTAATCCTGCGCTTGAGCTCATCCAGTTCGGCCCGTTGCTGCTCCAATGCCTGAGCCTGTTCGGTAAGCCGCTGTCGTACCGCTTGCTGGCCTGCCAACTCATCGGCCAGGGCGTTGCGTTTCTGGCGCAGTTCCTCAATCACCCCGGCAAAGGCGGTGCCGGCATCACCCAAAAGCTCCCGGGCGAACTGCAGCACCGTCTCGGGCAGCCCGTAGCGTCGGGCGGTCTCCAGGGCGTGGGATTGGCCCGGTTCGCCCATCACCAGGCGATAGCGCGGGGTCCAGCCGGCGCTGTCGAACTCCATGCCGGCGTTTTGCATGCCGGGGCTACGTTGCACAAAGCCGACGATCTCGGTCAGGTGGGTGGTGGCCATTACCACCGCGCCGCGGTTCTGTAGCTCGTGCAGCACGGCGCAACCGATGGCCGCCCCCTGCAGCGGTTCGGTGCCGGTGCCCAGTTCGTCAAGCAGCACCAGACTTTTAGGGCCAGCTTGCTCCAGGATGCGGGCGATGCCGGCTACATGGGCCGAGAAGGTGGACAGGCTGTTTTCGATGGACTGTTCATCGCCAATGTCCACCAGCAGGGCATCCAGCAGCGGGATGGCGGATGACGGTGAGGCCGGCACCGGCATACCGGCCAGGGCCATGGCGGTAACCAGGCCCACTGTTTTGAGGGCAATCGTTTTACCGCCGGCATTTGGCCCGCTGATGGCCAGCACCTGAAAATCAGCGCCCAGTTCCAGGTCCAGCGGTTCCACCGGCGGCGCGTCGGGCTGGTCGGCCCGCAGGGCCAGCAGCAGCGGGTGGCGGGCCGACAGCAGACGCAGGGTGTTGTCGCTCGAGAGTTCCGGCATGGCCATGGCGTACTGCTCGCCATAGGCCGCGATGCTGTCCAGACGGTCCAGCTCCACCAGAGTGTCGAAGCAGGCCCTGATCCGGTCGCTATCCTCGCGAATCCAGGCTGAGAGCCGTCGCAGGATGCGGATCTCCTCGGCCTTTTCCTCGGCGGACAGGTTTTCCAGTTCGTTGACAAAGGGGATGATCTCCAGCGGTTCCATGAAGGCGGTCTCGCCGGAGGAGGAGACGTCGTGCACTACCCCCGGCACCATCCCCTTGGAGTCCATCCGCACCGGTATCACCCACCGGCCGGAACGGATGGTGATGAAGTCGTCCTGCAGAAAGATGGCGGTCTCGTGCTTGCGCACGATCTCCTCCAGCTTCTTGCGGACACGGGCCGTCAGGGTCCGCTTGGCCTTGCGGATCTCGGCCAGCTCCCGTGAGGCGCTGTCCAGGATGGCGCCCTCGTCATCCAGGGTGGCGGAAAGCGGTTCCAGGATGTCGCTGAAGGCTACCGGGGCAGGCTCCATGCCTTTCAGCAGCGGGATATCCTGGCGGGGGCTGAACTGGCGGGCCAGTTCGGCCAGCGAGCCCAGCACCGGGATGAATTGCAGCAGCGCAAAGGGCGGCAGGATCGCCCCAGCGGGACGCACCTGGTCCAGCAGCGGACGAATATCCTCGAAGCGGCTGATCTTGAGTGAGATCCGTTGCCGTGCCAGTCCCCTGATCTCCTCAACCCGTCCCCAGTCCTGACGGATGCGGCGGGCATCGCTCAAGGGGGTCATGGCAAGGATCGCCGTGGTGGTGCACTGGCTGCGGGCATGGCAGTTCACCAGGCGCAGGACTTTATCGAATTCGAGACGCTTCAGGGTTTCAGGTCTGATCATGGGTGGTCTGGCGCAGGGGCTGCCGAGGTGGAGCGGCGCTGTCTGCGGGCTTTCTGTTTGCGAATTTTTGCACTGCGGGTGTCTTCAGCCGTGGCGAGGCCCCGGGAACGGGCGATCTTTTCCAGCAGCTCCCGGCGGGCCAGGAAACGGTTCAAGGACTGGCTGCGCTCGCGGCCGCAGCGGGCCTCGATTCCGCTGGGCAGGTGCCGCACCTGTACGCAGGTGGCGGTCTTGTTGACATGCTGGCCGCCACGGCCCGAAGAACGCACGAAGCGCTCCTCCAGCTCTTCCTCGCGCACCTCCAGCTCGGCCATGCGGCGCAGCAGCCAGCGGTTCTTCTCTTCACTGACGGCAAAGGCGGGCGGCTGCATCACTCCATGCCCTGCTGCCAGCCGTAGGCTTTGACCTGGGCCTCCATCACGGTTTGGTAGGGGATCGACATCTCGCCCAGCAGCGTGGCGGCGTTCACAAAATCAGCATGTTCCAGGGCCTCGGCCAGGGCCAGAAAGCGGCCGAAGATACCGCTGCGATCAAGCAGCGCCTGGCGCACCTCGTCGGACAGGTTCAGTTCGTGGGCGATCTGATCCATCGGGATGGCGTAGATTGATTCCAAGAGCGACAGGATGCCGGTCATGAAGGCCTGATCCGGCGCCTCACCGTTGCCCCGCAGCTGGGGGCAGTGCTGGGCCAGCTGCTCCATAAAGCCGGCCCGCACCGCTGCCAGGTCCACCAAGGGGTTCTCCAAAGCGTGGCTGTCATCGGAGGCAAACAGGGCCAGCTGCACCCAACGCTTGATCTGGGCCCGGCCCAGCATGCTGATGGCGTGTCGTACGGTCTGGATCTTCTGTAGGCCGATAAACGAGACCGAGTTGACCAAGAGCAGCAGTTTGTAGGTCAGTCCAGGGCTGCTGCGGAAGGTCTTTTCAATCTCCTCGATGTCGGCATCGTCCATCAGCTGCCGCATCAGCCTCAGCAGGGCGGCGCCCCCCTCGTCGATCTTTCTCTTTTCGATCACCGCCGGCTTGGCAAAGTAGTAGCCCTGGAAATACTCAAAGCCCAGGTCGAGACATTTCAGGAATTCTTGCTTGGTCTCCACCTTTTCGGCCAGCAGTTTGAACGGATAGTCGCGGTAGCGTTCAATGACCGGCTCCAGGCCGTCCACCGGGGTGGCCATCAGGTCCACCTTGACGATCTCCACCAGTTGATACAGCTCTTCATAGATCGGATTGAACTCGTGATCGTCCAGGGCCAGCACAAAACCGGCCTCCTGCAGTTCGCGGCAACGTTCAATCAGTTGAGGGGTGACTTCCAGGGTCTCCAGCAGTTCCAGCACCACCATCTGCTTGGGCAGCAGTTCCAGTGAGTCGCTCATCAGGATATCGAGCTCAAGGTTGATGAAACCGCGATGCTTGCCCAGGATCTGCTGCACGCCAAAACCGGCCAGGGTGTTGAGGATCACGCTGGCGGTGGCCTGGGAGGCGTCGCTCACGTTGGCAGCGGTGAGTGATTGGGCCGAACGGAACAGCAGCTCGTAGGCGCAGACCTGTTCGTCGCGATTGAGGATCGGCTGGCGGCCGATCAGGTATTTCTGTTCGTGGTGCATCTGCAATGCCTCGTGTGCGCTGCTGAAAGAAGGTGAAGTGTGTCTGCCCGGCTGGCTAGTATACGGCATATACCCGACGAGTTCAATCAGGCTCATGCCGAGCAGCGTGGTTGCTGCTGTGCGTTAAACGTGGTATAGAATCCGGTGCAGATAACCACGCTGAACAGCTCATCTTCTGAAAGGTTTGTGCCGTGTCCGTTTCTTTGTGGCGACGTTTCTGGATCACCTTTTCGGCCTATGTGATCGGTTGTTATGCCTCATTGCTCAATCGATTACAGGTCAAGGGGGCCCAGCATATCCCTGCCAAGGGGGGCGTGCTGTTGGCCTCCAACCATATCTCGGCCTATGAAACCATCTTCCTGCCCTGGGCGGTGTTGCGTTCGCAGCCCTTCCAGATGGTCTGGGCTCCGGCCAAGGAAGAGCTGTTTCGCAAGCTGATTCCGCGCCTGCTTTATTCATCCTGGGGGGCCTTTCCGGTGCGGCGGGGACGCGATGTCAAGGCAGGACGGGTGCTGAACGATCTGCTGGCAGATCAGAAGGTGATGCTGTTTCCCGAGGGAACCCGGCACCGCGATGGCCGTTTGGGACCGGGTAATCGCGGCGTTGGCAAGGTGATCTACGATACCCGGCCGGTGGTGATCCCCACCGCCCTGATCGGTTTGAATCGCTGGAAATTCCCCAGCCTGGGGGCCAGGGGTGCGATCGTCTTCGGTCCGCCGCTGGTGTTTGATGACCTGTTTGCGCTGGAGAACAACAAGGAGACCCATCAGTTGATCGTGGAGCGGGTGATGGAGGGGATAGCCGAGGTGTTGAAGCAGGAAGGGGCCTATGTCGGCAGAACAGAAAAGTAAGAGTCAAGGTTTAAGGGACAAGGGACAGGACGTCGATGCCCCATGCCCCATGCCCCATGCCCCTGTTGTTGAAATCTTCTGCGACGGCGCCTGCAGCGGCAATCCCGGTCCGGGGGGCTACGGCACCATCCTGCGCTGCCGTGGTGTTGAAAAGGAACTGTCCGGCGCAGCAGCGGAGACCACCAATAACCGGATGGAACTGACCGGCGCCATTGCCGGTCTGCAACAGCTGACCCGCCCCTGCCGGGTGACGGTGACCACCGATTCCCAGTATCTGGTGAAGGGGATGACCGAGTGGCTGGCCGGCTGGCAGCGTAACGGTTGGAAGAACAGCAAGAAGGAACCGGTGCTGAACCGGGACCTGTGGGAGCAGTTGGTCGCCCTGACCGCCCAGCATCAGCTGCGCTGGCAGTGGGTGCGGGGCCATGACGGTCATGCCGAGAACGAGCGTTGTGACCGGCTGGCCCGTGAGGCGATCATCAGCCTGCGGCAACAGCAGGCAACCTAAACCCAGTCCGATGGGGGTGTCATGAAGGACGTTGAAGCCGAAGTAGGCGTAAAAGACATTATCGGGTTTTATATCAAGATCAACGATAGCGCCCGGGCCAAGAAGGATATGGCCAAGCTGTCGGCCAAGGACAAGGCGACGGCCTTCTCTTTGATTGCCGAATCAGCCGCCAATCGAGAATTCAAGATCGAGATCGCCCGCTATTTTGTCAACGATCTGGATGCCCATATCCGCCGCAAGGCCGAGCTGCTGCTGGAGGCGCTGGTACCGGGTTGGGTGGCCGATCCGGCCGCCAGTATCCTGCAGGTGCTGCGGTCGGCCGACACCAAGGGGGCCAGCCGCCGTAACGCCGCAGTGCGCTTTCTGTTCGGCATCGTTGACGCCGACTCGCTGCGGATCACCCTGATGAGCCTTTTGTCAAGCCGCAACCGGGCCCACATCGTCGAGATCATCGATATCCTCGAACAGTACATCGACGACTCCAACGACGAGAACGAGCAGGTCAAGATCTTCAACGCCTCGCTGGATATCGTGCTGTCCGATGAGGTGGAGATGCCGGTCAAACACCACGCCACCAACCTGTTGTCGATCTTTTTCAAGAAGGTGGCCACCACCTCGCTGGGGGCCCACCTGAAGGCCAAGTACATCGAACGCCAGGTGGAAAAGGCCGAGAGCGTCTACCGCTTCCTGTGCAGCGGTACTTGCGGTCTGACCGTCAGCTATCTGGAAGACCTGCTGCGGCCGTTGCAGGATGGCGGCAAGATCTACCAGCTCAAGATCCTGACCTACTTTTCGTTCCTGCTGGACAAAACCTGGAACGAGGACGACGTGGATGACTACATCGATACCTGGCCCGATACCTGGGAGCCGGAAGATCTGAGCAAGAACGACAAGGTGCGCCGCCTCCGCAACCATATCCTCAAAGAGGTGGAGGAGTTGTGGGAGCTGACCGGCGACGATGAGGTGCGCACCGCCATCATGGCGGTGGTCTACAGCGGTCACCCCAACAAGCCGGAACTGCTTGCCACGGTACGCAGCAAGCTGGAGGCCGGCAATCTGTCCGAGGTGGCCCTCGATAAGCTCTCGCGCATTCTGCACAGCTTTCTCAAGGGCGAAGTGGCGGTTGCGCTTAAGACTCAGGCGGCCAACCTGCTGTTATTCAGCGTGGACGGTGAACAACACCATTTGGCAGCCTTGCGGTTTTTGCGGCTGTATGTCGAGGGCGGCAGCCTCAATTATGCCGAGCAGGGCAGCCTGGCCACCGTAATGGCCCAGTTTGCCGGCGAGGCGAGCGGAGCCGACGAGCAGGTGGCGGCCTGGTATCTGGTGTTCCTGCTGGATCCGACCCGGATTGATGATCTTGAGGTGCAAAAGCAGGTCCTGGCCCATCTGCGCAGCATTGTGGAGCAAGAGGTGGTGCCGGAGCAGGGCAAGCAGCTGATACTGGCGGCCCTTGATCGCTTTAGCGACAAGGCCAAAACCAGCGACAAGCTGAAAAAAGCCGCCGCCTACCTGGTGTTTAAGTTGCGTAACCCCGGTGAGACGCCGACCTGGGAAAAGATCGAAAAAAAGTGACACCAAAGGAGGCCGCCATGTTGCAACAATTCGAAGATCTGGGCATCCGTGTCAAGCTGGTACCGGCCTCTGATTTGCCCAGGCTGTCTTAGGCAGGTAGTGGTCTGGCTGGATGGCATGCCGAACGCCAACGGGCGGGGAAGATCTCCCCGCCCGTTGGCGTTTAGTACTTACCGGTTCTCGGCCCGGGCTCTGATGAAGCTGGCCAGATCCCGTTCCGACAACGGCTTGCTCAGGTGGTAGCCCTGGATCTCATCGCAGCCGCGGTCCTCGAGGAAGGCCAGTTGCTCAAGGGTCTCGACCCCTTCGGCAATCACCTGCAGCTTGAGGGAGTGGGCCATGGCGATGATCGCGTCGGTTATGGCGGCATCATCAGGGTCGCTTAGGATGTCATTGACGAACGACTTGTCGATCTTGAGCCGGTCGAGCGGGAAGTGCTTCAGGTACGAAAGTGACGAATAGCCGGTGCCGAAGTCGTCGATGGCCAGTTGTACGCCCATCTTTTTGAGGACCCGCAGACGCTGGAGCGCCTGCTGTTGGTCGGAAACCAGCATGCTTTCGGTCAGCTCAAGCTCCAGCAGCCCTGGGGTGAGTCCGCTGTCGGCCAGGGCTGCCGCCACCTGGTCGACGAAATCAGGCTCGATGAACTGGCGACCGGAGATATTGACCGCAATGCGCAAGTGGGGAAGACCGTCTTTGATCCAGGCCACATTCTGGAAGCAGGCGCTGCGTAGCACCCATTCACCCAGCTTGATGATGAAGCCGCTCTCTTCGGCCAACGGTATGAAACGATCAGGACTGATGAAGCCCAGCTCAGGGTGCCGCCAGCGCAGCAGTGCCTCCATGCCGACCACGCGGTTGCTCTTCAGATCAAGCTGTGGCTGGAAGTGCAGATAAAAATCACCGTTTGCCAATCCTGTCGGCATACTGTTGTCCAGGGCCAGCATCTCGGCCGCCTGGGCATTCATATCGCGCGCATAGAAGCGGAAGCTGTTTTTGCTGCCCCGTTTGGCATCGTACATGGCTGTTTCAGCGTTTTTAAGCAGAGTCTCGGGGTCTTTGCCGTCAGTGGGGCAGAGGGCGATGCCGATACTGCCGGTGAGCAGCACCTGCTGATTGGCGTTGATTACGAACGGATCGTTGAGGCTGGCCAGGATCCGGTAGGCCATGGTCACCGCTTCATGCTTGCTCTCCCGGCCCTGGAGGATGAAGGCGAACACGTCGCCGCCAAAACGGCAGAGGGTGTCTTCGGCGTGCAGCAGTGCACGCAGTCGATCAGCGGTCATGATCAGCAACCGGTCCCCCACTTCGTGTCCCATGGTGTCGTTGATCAGCTTGAAACGATCCAGGCCAAAGAACAGCACCGCCATCAGCCCGTGCTCGGTGACGGTGCGCGGTGTGCTGATCGCCAGCCGGTCGACAAACAGGGTGCGGTTCGGTAGTCCGGTCAAGATGTCATGCAACACCAGGTGCGACACCTGATCGGCCAGCAATTTTTTGTCGGTGATATCAGACAGACTGCCACGGCGTCCCAGGTACTGGTTCTGCTCGTCATAGATCGGGCGACAGTTGCGGCGAATCCAGCGGGTGCTGCCGTCTTTGGTTGTGATCCGGTACTCGAGTTCGCCTCCCAAGCAGGACTCAGTGTCTTGCTGGCTTTCCATCGCCTCCAGCAGATGGCGATCTGCCGGGTGGACGATCTCTTCCATCAGTTGCGGATTGCTATAAAAATCGCTGGAACTGTAGCCGGTTACCTCCAGACAGGACGGTGAGACAAACTCGAAACTGTCATCGGGACGTCGCCAGTAGGTGAAATCGTTGGCAAATTCGCTGACGATCCGGTAGCGCTGTTCACTTTCCTGCAGTTCAAAATTGCGCTGCTCAATCTCCTGCACCATGGTGTTGAAGGCCTTGGTCAGGCGGCCGATCTCGCCGTTGACCTCCATGTGGATCAGCCGGTCGCCACCCTGCTTGTGCGACAGCTGTTCAACGTGCTGGGCCAGTTGCGCCAGGGGACGGGTCAGCAGACGCATGACCAGAAACACCACCAGCACAGCGGCAGCCATGCCCAGCAGCGTTGCCAGGATGAACCAGATACGTATGGTTCGCAGCGGGGCGTAGACCTCATCGACCGGGATGCTGGCTGCCAGTACCCAGTCGGCTGTCTCCAGCCGCTGTAGATACGTAAAGGTTGGTGCCTGGTAGCGGTTTGTGTTGGTGAGCGCGATGGAACCCTGCTTGAGTGCCTGATCGACCGCCTCTGACACTTCCGCCACTGACTGGCGACCGATCATCTCGGGGTTGGCGTGGGCCACCACCTGATGATCATCGCTTATCAGCCTGATCACACCGTTAACGCCGCTGGGCTCCTGCATATGTTCCGACAGTCGGTTGGGGCGTTTCAGGTTTACACTGCCAGCCAGCACCCCACGTATGCGCCCGTGCTCAACCACCGGAGCATACATGAATACAAGCAACACGTCATCGGCGTCACAGCAGGCAGTCGGAGAGCTGATCTGGGGCTTGGCGGTTGCCAGCGCCTTTTTGAAAGCCGGATTTTCTGCAAAGGATAACTGTCGGTGTTGGTGGTGTGGTAGCAGGGGGTATTCGGCAATCAGGCTGCCATCGGCAGCAAGCATGAACAGGTGGCCGGTGAAGAAATTGTACAGGCCGGTTCGTGATTTAAGGAACTTGAGCGCATTAGCTTGCGACTGCAGAGCCTGTTTCGGTAGGTTGTCGGCGTTGCGCTGCAGGGCCTCTTTGGCATAGCGCAGCGAATTGTCGACGTTCATGCTGAGCAGTCGCACCACATTGGCCTGATTTGTGCGGACTGAGGCCTCGTGGAGCCGCTCGAAATAGGAGAGCGTGCCGCCGGCCGTAATCAGCATCAGCAACAACACCAGCCCCGACACCGCCAGGGTCATTTTGGTGCGCAATGAAAAATGGTGGTAATGCATAGCGGCCGGACAAGACTCCGTAACTAAGTAGTAGCTGGTGCGGTAGCAGTATTACAGGGCTGCGTCAAGCCTGATATAGTGTTTACAGACCGCCCATGCAGAGGTACTTCACCTCCACAAACTCCTCGATGCCGTACTTTGAGCCTTCCCGTCCAATGCCGGACTCTTTGACCCCGCCAAAGGGGGCCACCTCGGTGGAGACCAGGCCGGTGTTGATCCCCACCATGCCGTACTCCAGCGCCTCGGAAACCCGCCAGACCCGGCCGATATCACGGGTGTAGATGTATGACGCCAGGCCGAATTCGGTGTCGTTGGCCATCTGGATCGCCTGGGCCTCGGTCTCGAACCTGAAGATCGGCGCCACCGGGCCGAAGGTCTCCTCCCGGGCCACCAGCATCTGCGGGGTGACGTTGCAGAGGATGGTGGGCTGGAAGAAGGTGCCACCCAGCGCGTGACGTTTGCCTCCCAGGGCGACGGTGGCCCCTTTGGCCACGGCATCGGCGATATGTTCCTCAACCTTCTCAACCGAGGCTTCATCGATCAGCGGTCCCTGCTGCACGTCGCCCTTCAGCCCGTCCCCCACCTTCATGGCGGCAACTGCGGTTGCCAGCTTTTGGGCAAAGGTATCATACACGCCGGCCTGTACCAACAGGCGGTTGGTGCAGACGCAGGTCTGGCCGGTGTTGCGGTACTTGGAGGCCACGGCCCCCTCCACGGCGGCGTCCAGGTCGGCGTCATCAAAGACGATGAACGGCGCGTTGCCCCCCAACTCCATGGAGACCTTCTTCATGGTCTCTGCACATTGGGCGGTCAGCTGCTTGCCGACCTCGGTGGAGCCGGTGAAGGTCAGCTTGCGCACGATCGGATTGCTGGTCAGTTCATCGCCGATCTCCTTGGAGGAGCCGGTGATCACGCTGAATACGCCTGCCGGGATGCCGGCCCGCTCACCCAGTTCGGCCAGGGCCAGGGCGGAGTAGGGGGTGGCGGTGGCCGGTTTGACCACCATGGTGCAGCCGGCTGCCAGGGCCGGGCCTGCCTTGCGGGTGATCATGGCCGACGGGAAGTTCCAGGGGGTGATGGCGGCACAGACCCCGATCGGCTCCTTGATCACCACAATCCGTTTGTCACGGGCATAGGAGGGAATGGTGTCGCCATAGATCCGCTTGCCCTCCTCGGCAAACCACTCGATGAACGAGGCGGCATAGGTGATCTCGCCCCGTGATTCGGCCAACGGCTTGCCCTGCTCGGCGGTCATGATGATCGCCAGGTCCTCCTGATTGGCCATCATCAGCTCAAACCAGCGCCGTAGGATCACCGCCCGTTCCTTGGCAGTTTTTGCCCGCCAGGCCGGAAGCGCGGCTCCGGCTGCCTCAACGGCACGGCGGGTCTCCATGGTGCCCATCTTGGGTATGGTACCCAACTGCTCGCCGTTGGCCGGGTTGGTGACACTCAGTACGGCACCGGAATCAGCGGCACACCAGGTTCCTTCCAGATAACAGGCCTGGCGGAGTAGGGTAGGGTCAGAGAGGCTCAGCATAAGGTATCTCCTCCTGTACGGCATGAAAGTATATACAGTATTTCGTATATAACAGATACGACCCTGCGTGTCATGGACAAGATGCGTGGGGGGGCTTGATCACAAAAAAAAGCCCCACTCCTGGACAGGAGTGGGGCTGCTTGCTCGCTGGAGCCACTTAGCGGAATCGAACCGCTGACCTACTGATTACGAATTTGTAAAAATGGTGTTTCATGCTGTTTCGGCCCGTTTCAGATATTTCAATAAAAATGAATAAAATTAGTATTTTACAAAAATAATTGTTTCAATTGATGTCATATGTTATCAGTCGAGCACGATGATTTATTACAACATTATTACAACACGAATACAACACGGACTACGAAAATGAGCAGAGCGAAAATTGTGTTCACGGATACCATGATTCGGAAGCTAAGACCAGAGTCAAGTGAGTACCGAAGAAGCGAGGGGAATGGGTTCACTATTCGCGTTATGCCTTCCGGCTTCAAAACATGGCTATATTTGTATGCTTTTGAGGGCAAGCGGAGGTGCCTCAATTTAGGCCAATATCCAGAAGTGACGCTTGAGGCTGCACGCGATAAATACGTCATAGCCCGTAAGTCTGTTAAGAATGGTATTGACCCAATAGCCTCAGCTGAACAGGCAGCGGCGGAAAGGCGTAGCGCACCGACAGTAATCGAGCTTTTTGAGGATTACATGCGGCGTCATGCAAAGCTTAATAAGCGCGAATCATCGTGGTCAGAAGATCAGCGCCTGTTTAAGGCTAATGTTGAGCCAGTGTGGGGTAAGATAAAAGCTGCTGATATCAGAAAGCGTGATTGTGTTGAGTTGCTTGACCGTTATACTGATCGTCCCGCCTTATGTCAGAATCTACTCAGCCTGATGCGGAAAGTTTATAACTTTGCGGTGGAAAAGGATGTTTTGGAGCGTTCACCATTTCTGGGGGTTCGTTCCCCAGTCAAGGTTGAGTCAAGGACACGTGTACTGACAGAGGAAGAGGTGCGAGAGCTCTGGACAAATGCGTTGCCTGATGCGGCAATGAGCGAGGATATAAAAAAAATTATTAAAATATTGCTGTTAACCGGACAGCGCGTTGGTGAAGTTTGTGGCATGGCGGCAGACGAGGTTGTTGGAAGATGGTGGACTATTCCTGCTGAGCGTTCGAAAAGCAAAACAATGCATAGGGTTTATTTGACTGATACTGTTTTGGACATTTTGGGCGTACCCAGTAATGGATTTTATTTTTGCTCTCCCTCAAACAAGTTTGATCCTAATGGTAATGCTATATATACGCATATAAAAAATAATGCTGTAGCACTTGCGTTAAGAAGAAGTTTTAAAAAATATGAGAGACAATCTGCAAATAAAAAAATAAAAATAGAACAATTCACACCACACGATTTAAGAAGAACTGTTTCTACATTTATAGCAATGCTAGGCTTCTCAGACGAAATCAATGACGCAGTATTAGGCCACAAAAAAATTGGAATTGTAAAAGTATATAATAGGCATAAATACGATAGTGAAAAAGCTGAAGCCTTAAAGATGCTTGAGTCAAAGTTATTGTCAATAATAAAATAATAATTTATCTAGTGCCGCTAAAATTTAGAAACATTAATTCAATGTTATTTTTAATTGATTGTACACCTAGTTTCATGTTTATGAATTTATCCAAGGATTTATTATAGAATATTAAATATAGTTTCTTGCCCGTGTCAGCATAGAGTGCTTTTATGAAATAGCGTAAATCGGCTTCAGTTAGCTTTTTGCTGTATAATAAAAACCTAATATCTCCATGGTTTGATATAGCGGATAAAATCGTTGCTTTACGTGTTGGTCTAACTGATAGTGTAGGGCCGCTATAAAAATCATCAGCAACAAATGATGTATTAATCCATACAATTTTTTGTTGATTTTTCACGGTTTCTTTTAAAATCGATTTGTATTCGTGATTTAACCAGTTGGCATATTTGTCATTCGAGTTAATGTTTTTTGATTTAATGGGCTTTTGTATATTTAATCCCCATCTTCTTATGTAATCAGTTACTAGTCTAATAGGTATATTGATTCCAATCTTCTTTTTTATTAGTACTTGAATTGCCTCCCTACTCCAGAAATTGTAATTAATGTTGTAATTTGCAGGTCTTTTTTTTAGTAAAATATTGGTTCTTTCGTAAAAAAGTTGAAGTTCAAGTATAGTACTGAAGTCATCCTGCTCTTTTGAAATAGATATAGCTGCACCGGATCAAGCCATTTTCTGGTAGGTTTTTGTTTCCCGACAAATTCCC
>Ga0302250_1001800_pt1 | contig 14921 bp, 13 predicted proteins | sample AAG_RA_Asp_MG_FD_193536 | JGI IMG/M metagenome (GOLD analysis project Ga0302250, IMG submission 193536) | Enriched activated sludge microbial communities from anaerobic digester in WTTP, New Holstein, Wisconsin, United States - AAG_RA_Asp | ecosystem: Engineered > Bioreactor > Anaerobic >... | reverse complement strand
CATATAAAGATATGTTATTTAGCATATGCTATGCTATCATATATAGAGAATAAGGTAAAAGTGAAGGGTATATCTGCTGTAGATGCTATAGAGAAATTACAATCTGCATACAAAGTGGAGTTAGTAGCCTAAATTCCCGTTTTTAATATAACCAGAACAGAAAGAAAATAGTAACAGCATTGTATAAAAGGCTTGACTTTTCGTTAAAATATAGTTATAATTATATTATAACCATAAGGAGGTGAAATATGTCATTTAAAGTTAATCAAAAAGTTGGGAAATATATATACGTATACGAGGCAGAGTCTTACTATGATAAAGATAAAAAACAGTCAAGGCAAAGGCGGAAATTTTTAGGAAGGAAAGATCCTATTAGCGGGGAGATAATAGACACTAAGGCTAAGAATAAAAACCAGCCAGTAAAATCTTATGATTTTGGGAATATATACTTCTTAAAAGAGATTACCAAACAAACTGGCATATTAGAGATATTACAAAATGTTATGCCTGAGAAATATAAAGAAGTATTATCATTGATATACTATACAATATGTGAAGGTGATGCGTATTATCTTGCATCGAAATGGAGTGAATTTAATTATGTTGATATTAAGCCCAAAGATATTAATTCACAAAGAATCAGCGAATTATTAGAAGGTATAGGATCTGATACTAATTTGAGAACAAACTTTTTTAAAAGCTGGATAGAGAAGCGAAAAGAAGAGGAAGCTATATATTTTGATATTACATCAGTATCATCATACGCAAAATTACTTAATTTTGCGGAATGGGGGTATAATAGGAACAAAGAGAAATTGCAACAAATAAATATTGGATTGGTCTATGGCGGAAGCAGTCAGTTGCCTTTATATTATCGAATATATCAGGGAAGCATAACGGATGTAACAACACTAACAAACATCAAAAAATATAATATAGAGTATGGTTTAAAAGATGTAATTTATATCCTTGATAGAGGGTTTTATAGTAAAACCAATATAGAGCAATTGGTTGACGAGAAAGTTATAATACCATTATCTTTTAGCACCACAATATCATTAGAGCTATTAAAAAACAGTAATAATGAATTGAATAGTTCAAAGAATATGTTTATATATAATGGAGAGATATATACATCTTTAAAAAGCGATATAAGAATAGGTGATAAAAGTTTTGAAAGTTTTATTTTTAGAAACAAACAAGCATATAATGAAGGTGAGACATTTTTATATAAGATATTGATAGAAATTGAGGGAAAAATAAATAGTAGAAATTATACAAACCAAGACTTGCTAAAACAAGATATAGAAGAGATAGCAGAAGGATATACTAAATATTTTACAATAGAGAAGAAAGACAATGTATATTTGATTGGACTAAATGAAATAGAGATTTTAAAACAGATACAAAAGTTAGGAACATTTATATTAATAACAAATGTTTCAAACCTATCAAAGACAGAAATATTGAGGTTATATAAACGAAGAGAAAACATAGAGAAAGTATTTGATTGTATGAAAAATGACATAGATAGAGATAGGATTAGAGTTCACACTACAGAGCGAGCAGAAGGTTCAATTTTTATTACTTATTTATCATTAATATTAACATCCTACATTGAAAACAAGATTAAAGAAAAGGCTGTATTAAAGGATTATACAAAGAAGGAAATAATTTATGAACTAAAAAAGTTAAAGCTTACACAATTTAGTAATGGTTTAAATATTGTGAATGAACTTTCAAAAAAAGTAAAGGACATATACAAAGCTTTTAATATAGATGTGTCTAATTTAGTATCATAGTTATAATTTTTCGGGAATTTAGGTTAGTAGATAGAGATAAAAACTTCAGGTGGAGCAAGGTTGTTACCTTAAAAAACGAACAAAAGACTATTTTAAAATTGTTAAATTGTAGTGTATAAAATTGTGGGCAAAGTCAGGTTATTAACTTTGTGGATGCTATAAAAAAATTATCATACAAGTCAGCATTATGATATAGAAGTGGAAGGAACGCATAATTTTATAGCCAATGAAATTTTGGTACATAACACTTATATTAGCGGCAACGTCGGCATCGGGACGACGAATCCACAATCAGCATTGGATATAAACACAACTATGACAGCTGGTTATATAAGGGCGAGCAACTTTAACACTATCCCTGCATCACAATGGCCTGGGTTTAATGGTACCAACGGTATATTAACAGATGTTCTTTGGGTAGGTTGGGATGATACAAATAAAGTATGGAAGTATTACAAACAGACAGGAGGAAATGGGCTAACAGATCCTGGCAATCCCAATACTTGGGCAGTCAATGGCACAAGCATAGGATATTTTGATGGAGATTTATCTGAACTGCCGACAGGAACACATATAAACAATAGATATAATCCAAAGGCAATGGCTTTTAGATGTGGACAGGATGATATACAGATAAAAGTAGGGTGTGTGTGGGTTGACAAGTATGCGTCAAGAATAATAGATGTGGGAAGCAATTATTCTGGCAATACATTGATAGATGATTCGGCCACCACGCAAGATGGTGCACAGAGCGCATCGCCGTTTTATATGGCGTTTTCACAAAGAGCGCAAGGCTCTACAGGAATGACTTGGTTTCATGCGGAGGCGGCAGCAGCAAATGCTGGTAAAAGACTTTGCACCAATGCTGAGTGGCAGATGGCGGCTTCAGGTACATCAAGAAGTTCGGGAAATAATCAAACAAATGGTGATACTTGGTCAAGTGTAGTAACAGATGATTTATCCCGATATGGTGCTGTTGGTATGGTAGGCAATGTCAGACATCCTGACCTCTACGAAATAAAACAAAAGCCTATTTCAAAAGATTTTCTAACGGTTTTCTATTGGTAAAATCAAAAATATTGTCGGACAAAAGTAATAGAAAAAGATATAATATAGAGGAAGTCATTAAGATTTTATAACGGCACTTTTTAGAAAAGATAGCATAGAGAATGAGGAGGAAAGATGCCTCAGATACAATTACCAATATTCCCTGAAGGAACAACCAATATAACCAATGAAATAGGATTTATAAAGGAAGGAGGGAGGATAATATACCTTAATGGTCATTTGCCTGTATTTATACATGATGAAAAGGATATACAGACATTTAGAATGATAACGAGTCAGTTTATAGTAACAGGACTTGTTAGGCAAGTGGATATAGTAAGGGCATTTGGAGTTCCAGTGAGGACTGTAAAACGATATGTAAAGTTGTATAGGGAAAAAGGGGTGAAAGGGTTTTATGAGGCTCGTAGGAGGCGAGGGGCATCAGTATTAATACCAGAAGTTTTGAATAAAGTCCAGGAGATGCTTGATGCTGGTAAAAATATAGGGGAAGTAAGTAAACAATTTGGAATAAAAAGAGATACTTTAAACAAAGCAATCTATTCAGGCAAGATTCATTATGTAAAAAAAAAGAAGAATATAAGAAAGAAGAATTAAGTAGCAAGAGCGAGCGTAGCATAGAAGACAACAAAGCTGCAATGGGAGTAGGTGCTACAAATATAGTAGCGAGGATAGCAGCGAGTGTTGGTAAGTTAAATGGAGTAGAGATAGAGTTTCAAAGATGTGCAGATGTCAGGAGTGGTGGAGTTCTTTGGGGATTACCCGCGTTATTATCAAACGGATTATTAAGACACACAGATAAACACTTTTCATTACCTTTGGGATATTACAATATTGAGAGTATATTTTTATTATTAAGTTTTTTAGCCCTTGCGCGTATAAAAGTATTGGAAGATTTGAGATATTGTGCACATGGTGAATGGGGTAAGATATTGGGGATAGACAGGATACCTGAGGTAAAGACGATTAGAGAGAAGATCAGAATTCTAATAGGTGACGATAGAGGAAGAAGATGGAGAGCACAACTTTGTAATGAGTGGATGGAATCGACATGTGGAACAGAATATGAAGGATATTATTATATTGATGGACATGTTCAAATTTATTATGGGAAACAGACCAAGTTACCACAGCATTATGTTTCAAGGGACCGACTATGTATGAGAGCGACTGTTGATTATTGGGTAAATGCTATGGATGGGCAACCTTTTTTTCTTGTGAATAAAGCAGTTGATCCTGGTTTATTAAAAGTATTAAAAGACGATATAGTCCCTCGTCTTGAAGAAGAAGTACCCAACCAGCCCACAGAAGAACAACTAAAAGAAAATAAGTATGGACATAGGTTCATAATAGTATTTGATCGTGAAGGGTATAGTCCTGATTTTATGAAGGAGATGAAAGAGCGTAGGATAGCCTGCCTAACATACAACAAATATCCTGGAGAAGATTGGCAGGAAAGTGAGTTCAGTGATTGTGAGTGTCAACTTATTAATGGAGAGATAGTTAAGATGAAATTAGCAGAACGTGGGACTATGTTGAGAAATGGTCTTTGGGTGCGAGAGATACGGAAACTAACAATGGAAGGGCATCAGACATCAGTTTTAACTACTGATTATGTATCAGATTTAAAGCGAGTAGCGGTAGCGATGTTTGCGAGATGGTGTCAGGAATCGTTCTTCAAATATATGATAAATCAATATAATTTAGATAGGCTTTTGACCTATCAGCTTGAAGATACTCCTGGCACTACAGTAGTTGTAAATCCCCAATATTGTAAGGTTGATACCCAAACAAGAAGTGAGATTACAAAATTGGATAGGAGACTTAAAGAATTTGGAGCTATACTACTAACAGATGAGATAGAACCAGATAAAGTTGAGAATTATCAAAATCAGAAGTCTAAACTTCAGGAAGAGATTTTATTTTTAAAAGAAAAGGTAGAAGAATTAAAAATCAGGCGTAAAAGTATTCCAAAACATATTACATTACGAGAATTATCAGAGACTCAACAATTTGATAGTTTAAGCACACAAAGTAAATATTTTATTGATACAATAAAAATGATAGCATATCGTGCTGAGACCTCAATGGCAAATATACTTCGTGATAAAATGGCACATACTGATGAAGCCCGTCGTTTGTTACAGGCGATATATAACACAGAAGCTGATATTATACCTGATAAAGAGAAGAAAACTCTAACGGTTTGTTTGCACCATTTAGCAAATCGTAGTAATGATAAAGCATTATCTTATTTATGCGAAAATCTTAATGAAACGCAAACTATATTTCCTGGAACAGACTTAAGATTAGTTTATGTATTGAGTCCATGATTTTGGTGAAAACCTTTTGGTCAGGAAGTGAATTAGAAATCAAAAAAAATCGTATTTTGGGGACATTTTAATTTCCTCGGGGTCAGGGGGTCTGAATGTATGGGAATGGGTGGCTGACTGGTATGTAGCAGGGACAACATATACATGGACGGGGGAAGATGGAACAGCATATAATTCATGGGGAACTGGATATGGTGGTGACAACACATGGAATGTGGGCGGACGTGCTTATGGCGGTAATGGATGGCAAAACGGTTTACCTGCCGCTGCCCTCCGTGGTGGTTACTGGGACAGTGGCGAGGATGGGGGCGTGTTTACGTTCAACTTGTACCATGCGTCGTCGCACTGGAACACGAACTTCGGATTTCGTTCTTGTAGGTAGTCCCAATCTGTGTGTTTTTGGTTCTGATTCTTTTCTGCTGTTTGATTCTGTGTTTCTGTTTTATCCTAAATTCCCGTTTTTAATATAACCAGAACAGAAAGAAAATAGTAACAGCATTGTATAAAAGGCTTGACTTTTCGTTAAAATATAGTTATAATTATATTATAACCATAAGGAGGTGAAATATGTCATTTAAAGTTAATCAAAAAGTTGGGAAATATATATACGTATACGAGGCAGAGTCTTACTATGATAAAGATAAAAAACAGTCAAGGCAAAGGCGGAAATTTTTAGGAAGGAAAGATCCTATTAGCGGGGAGATAATAGACACTAAGGCTAAGAATAAAAACCAGCCAGTAAAATCTTATGATTTTGGGAATATATACTTCTTAAAAGAGATTACCAAACAAACTGGCATATTAGAGATATTACAAAATGTTATGCCTGAGAAATATAAAGAAGTATTATCATTGATATACTATACAATATGTGAAGGTGATGCGTATTATCTTGCATCGAAATGGAGTGAATTTAATTATGTTGATATTAAGCCCAAAGATATTAATTCACAAAGAATCAGCGAATTATTAGAAGGTATAGGATCTGATACTAATTTGAGAACAAACTTTTTTAAAAGCTGGATAGAGAAGCGAAAAGAAGAGGAAGCTATATATTTTGATATTACATCAGTATCATCATACGCAAAATTACTTAATTTTGCGGAATGGGGGTATAATAGGAACAAAGAGAAATTGCAACAAATAAATATTGGATTGGTCTATGGCGGAAGCAGTCAGTTGCCTTTATATTATCGAATATATCAGGGAAGCATAACGGATGTAACAACACTAACAAACATCAAAAAATATAATATAGAGTATGGTTTAAAAGATGTAATTTATATCCTTGATAGAGGGTTTTATAGTAAAACCAATATAGAGCAATTGGTTGACGAGAAAGTTATAATACCATTATCTTTTAGCACCACAATATCATTAGAGCTATTAAAAAACAGTAATAATGAATTGAATAGTTCAAAGAATATGTTTATATATAATGGAGAGATATATACATCTTTAAAAAGCGATATAAGAATAGGTGATAAAAGTTTTGAAAGTTTTATTTTTAGAAACAAACAAGCATATAATGAAGGTGAGACATTTTTATATAAGATATTGATAGAAATTGAGGGAAAAATAAATAGTAGAAATTATACAAACCAAGACTTGCTAAAACAAGATATAGAAGAGATAGCAGAAGGATATACTAAATATTTTACAATAGAGAAGAAAGACAATGTATATTTGATTGGACTAAATGAAATAGAGATTTTAAAACAGATACAAAAGTTAGGAACATTTATATTAATAACAAATGTTTCAAACCTATCAAAGACAGAAATATTGAGGTTATATAAACGAAGAGAAAACATAGAGAAAGTATTTGATTGTATGAAAAATGACATAGATAGAGATAGGATTAGAGTTCACACTACAGAGCGAGCAGAAGGTTCAATTTTTATTACTTATTTATCATTAATATTAACATCCTACATTGAAAACAAGATTAAAGAAAAGGCTGTATTAAAGGATTATACAAAGAAGGAAATAATTTATGAACTAAAAAAGTTAAAGCTTACACAATTTAGTAATGGTTTAAATATTGTGAATGAACTTTCAAAAAAAGTAAAGGACATATACAAAGCTTTTAATATAGATGTGTCTAATTTAGTATCATAGTTATAATTTTTCGGGAATTTAGGGTTTTATGGTGGCCGCTTAAGTCGGCGTGAAAAAAATTTAGGTAAAAAGTTTTTCACCTTAAGAAATGCTTAAAATTAGTCTTGACAAACTAGACTACTTTACACTGGCAATGGGCTGATACCTACAGATTGAGAAAAAAAATTACACACACCTCATTTTCTTAAAAAATGCAGAAGTTGTGATCCCACACCAAAAGTAACCGCGTAGGTTACTTTTGGTTCATTATCCAGTTTGTAAACTCTGGTCTGTAACCCTTTTTTTCTAAAACTCTTACTATCTCCTCCACACTCCTCTCGTCGTTTATATCAAACTGTCTGTTCTTATGCTCATAAAAACTATTATCAGTTTTTTTTACGTATCCTCCAACGCTTGTCTTTGATCCAGCACTCATCTTTGTTATACCGAGTCCTATAAGATTATCTCTCATATTTGGAGTTTCTCTTGTTGAAATATTTATACCTGCTCTCGGCAGAAATATCCTTGTAACTGCTAATGTCTTGAGATAGGTTTTATCATCCATAATATATGATTTTACTTTTGAAAGAGCAGATTGTATCCTCGGAAAAGAAACAGAAACCTCAATATCAGTATATTTGTCCTGAATATATTTTGCATGAGCATTTGTTATGTAAACCTCAAAATTGAAATCAGGATTGAGCCCAATAAGTGGACCGATATTAACCTCCTTGATGCGGGCATTGGCCGCTCTTTCGATGGCGTCAAGCCTGTATTTATAGTTTCTTTTTGGCCCGAACGGATGGAGCTTTTTATAAAGTTCTTTATCATATGTTTCTTGGTAGAGGGTAACACCTGTAAGCCCCTTATCAACAAGGTAGGCATACTCATCCCTTTCAAGCGGATAAACCTCAACAATCACCTCAGAAAAATATTTCCTTGCCATCTCAACAGCCCTTCCAATATACTCAAGCGATGATTTTATCCTATCCTCACCTGTCAAGATAACAACACTATCAATGTTCAAAGCCTTTAAAGCCATTAGCTCTTCATCTATCTCATCAAACTCAAGCCTTTCCCTTGCTATTTTATTTTTTGCAGAGAAACCGCAGTAAAGACAACCATTTACGCAGTAATCCGCAATATAAAGCGGAGCATAGAGAAGTATTGCCTTACCAAAAAAATTATCTGTTATTTGCTTTGATCTCATCACAAGATGTTCTAAATCAATGTCAGTGTTTAAAAGAAGTGAGATAAGATCCTCCTCTGATATGTAACCATCTGAGTAATCAATAATCCTACTCCTGTTTTCCTTTACAAGATTTCTGTAAGTTTTTTCTTTCTCAATTATTATATCACTGAACATTTTTCTGCCTCACTTTCTCTTTTGTTTCGTTTAAAAATCCTGTAAGCGGCGATGATGGTGATGCATAATCGCTTTGGTGAAGAATACCAATTTCATAAGCTTTTCTTCCAGCAGCTACCGCCATACTCATAGCCTCTGCCATAGCCACAGGGTCTGATGCTATTGCTATTGCAGTATTAACAAGAACCGCCTCCGCTCCTAACTCCATTGCCATAGCTGCGTGGGATGGCCTTCCAATCCCTGCATCAATTATAACAGGAAGTTTTATCTCTTTTATTATCGGCTTTATAAGATTTTCACAGGTTATGCCCTTATTAGTTCCAATAAAAGAGCCAAGCGGCATAACAGCAGATGCACCCGCATCAAAAAGCTTTTTAGCTGTTACAAGATCAGGATTTATATATGGAAAAACCTTAAACCCTTTTTTAGCAAGCTCAATAGTAGCCTTCACCGTCTCTTCATTGTCAGGTGCTAAATACCTCGTATCAGCCTCTATCTCAACCTTTATCCAGTCAGTATTAACTATCTCTGCCCCGGCCATAGCCACAGTCACCGCTTCCTTAGCATTTCTTGAACCTGATGTATTTATCATTATCGTTGTTTTTTTAGGTATGTAATCAAGAATATTTTCATATCTTGATGATGGGTTTATCTTTCTCACAGCAACAGTTATAACCTCAACCCCACTGCGATTTATCATCTCAGTCAGTATTTTATAGGTTGGAAGCTTTCCTGTTCCTATGAAAAGCCTTGATTTCAACTCTTTTCCAGCTATTTTCATTATATCTCCTTAAAATCAACCGCCACCAACAAAACTTAAAACATCAATAACATCATTGTCTTTTATAACAAATTTTGACCAATCATTCTTTTTTATAAGTTTGCCATTTACAACAATAGCAACATTTAATGGAAATCCGTAAAGCTTTAAAAGATTTTTTATATTTCTCGGATTTTTAACTTTTTTACCATTGATGACTATCATAATAATATTATATAAATTTAGTTATCTGTCTTCTGCTTTCTGTCCTCCGTCTTCTGTCATCTGACTTCTGTTTCCATTAGATAACCAGATAACTAAATTTGTATAATTTTATTATGAAAGATGATGAGATATATGATGTTGCTATAATTGGTGCGGGTGCCAGTGGCCTTATCTCGGCATCAGTTCTTGCTGAAAAAAATATAAAAACAGTTCTTATTGAAAAAAATTCTAAAATGGGTAGAAAGCTTCTTTCAACAGGGGCTGGAAAGGCAAACCTATCAAACACTAATATATCAACGGATTTTTATCTTTGTGATGACAAAAGGAAACTTCAAGAAATATTTAAAAAAACTCCATCTGAAGAGGTATTAAATTTTTTAAGATATAAGCTTGGAGTTTTTACAGTTGTAAAGGAAAGGGGTAAGATATATCCGCTTTCTGAAAAATCTGAGAATGTTTCGTTTGCGTTTGAAAACTTTTTAAAAAACTCTTCAGTTTCTGTAAAACTTTTAACACTTATAACATCTGTTCATTACAATAAAAATATTTTTGAGATAAAAGCAAAAACACTGCCACATCACTTTAAAAAGAATGATTTTGTTGAAAAAGAATTTATTATAAGAGCAAGAAATCTTGTGATATCAACAGGTGGACCTTCATATCCAAAAATTGGTGGCACATACTCAGGTTTTGATATAGCTAAAACATTGGGGCACTCTATAAATGAGATAAAGCCACTTATAACACCGTTTGAGGTAGAATCCCCAAATCTTTCATTGCTTGATGGAATACGAAGGAACGCAAGGGTTGTTATTAGCATCAAAGGAAAACAAACAATCATAGAGGATGAAGTCCTTTTCACTGATTATGGGATATCAGGACCGCTTGCACTTGATCTTTCATTTTATTATGGAAGGGAAGGGGAAATTAATAGTATTTTTTTAGACCTTTACCCTGAGCTTAGTGATAATGAGTTGATAAGTTTTTTTAATAAAAGAATTGATGGCAGCAAATCGTTTAAGGATTTACTATTTCCGTCGGTGGAGTTTAGGCTCGCTGAGTTCATACTTAAAAAATTATCCATAAAAGTTGATGACAAGACTGATATAAAAGGTATTGAAAGATTTGTTAGTGAGATAAAAAACTTAAAGCTTGAGGGTTTGACTCCATGTAGGTTTGATATGGCTATGTCTAAAACTGGTGGTGTTCCACTTGATGAGATTGATGAAAGCTTTGAATCAAAAAAGATAAAAAATCTTTTTATAACTGGAGAGCTTCTTGACTCTGGTGGAAAAAGCGGAGGATATAATCTCCACTTTGCTTTCACGAGTGGATATGCCTCAGCCAAAAAGATTATTGAAATGATATATGGATGATATAAAAAAGATATTCAGTTATTATTTCACCAATGATGAGATTAAAAAGATAAGAAAGACTAAGGTTTTAATAGCAGGATGTGGCGGGCTTGGTTCAAACGTTTCAAACATACTAATAAGAACAGGATTTATAAACCTTGTTATAATAGATTATGATAGGGTTGAGATTAAAAATTTAAACAGGCAGTTATTTTTTAAAAATGATGTGGGCAAAAAAAAGGTTTTAGCTCTTAAAAAAAATCTTTTGAAAATAAATACTGCAGCAAGGATAAAGACAGTGGATAAGAGACTTGATGAAAAAAACTTTGAAGAGATACTGAAAAGGGAAAAGCCAGAGATAATAGTTGAAGCTGTTGATATTGATGAAACAAAAAAGATGATATTTGAAACATCATTAAGAATGAAAAGGTTTGTTGTTATGGCAAGCGGTATAGCAGGATATGGAGATTGTGAAAATATAAAGATAATAAGGAGAGATAATTATACAATAGTTGGAGATCTTATCAAGTCTGTTAATGAGTTTAATCCACTTGCACCTAAGGTTTTGGCGGTTGCTGCTATGGAAGCCGATGAGGTTTTAAGGAGGGTCTTATATGACAAAAAAGGATAGTATGAAGATTTTTGAAAATTACTCTATATACGCTATAACCGATGAAAAGCATTCACTTGGAAGGGATAATGTTTTAGTTGCAAAAAAAATTCTTGAAAGCGGAGTTAAGATAATTCAATATAGGGTGAAATACTTGGACTTTGCTGATAAGTATCGTGAGGCAAAGGAGATAAGTAAGATTGCAAAAAAACACGGTGCTGTTTTCATTGTAAATGATCACCCTGATTTGGCTCTTATGGTTAAGGCTGATGGAGTTCATTTAGGACAGGATGATTATCCCGTTAAAGAGGTGAGAAAGCTTGTTGGTAAGGATTTTATAATAGGTGTATCAACACACAGTCCAGAGCAGTATATAAGGGCAACAAGGGATGGTGCAGATTATGCTGGGGTTGGCCCGCTTTTTGAAACACACACAAAGGATAATGTTATGTCTCCTGTTGGCTTAGAATATCTCAGATGGGTAGTTGGACATAAAAAGATACCATTTGTGGCAATAGGTGGAATAAAGACCTATAACCTTTCTGAAGTCATAAAGGCTGGAGCTAAATGTTTCTGTCTTGTAACAGAAATAACAGAATCAAAGGATATAAATAAGAAGATAAAAGAATTAAATAAGGGGGCACTAAAAAAGTCTATTTGAGCTATAAATTAGCCAATTTTTTAAGCCTGCCGAAGCCGCTTCGGCGTAGGCAGGCGGGCGAGACGAGGAGCGAGGAGTGAGCATACCTGAATAAGGTCTGTAAACGACGAGTGACGAAGTAGTAGCCAAAAATTGGCAATTTAAAGCCAAAAGGTGATAAAAACTACACGTTTTTTTAATATTAGAGATAAAAAACCTTGCAGTTTTGATATAAATTTTGAAACTTTTTATACAGTTTCTCATTTATAAAACCTCCACCGTTAGACTTTTTCAGTGCCCCCTAAAATATATGAAAACAAAAATCTATAATGTTTTTGATAAAAATGCATTTGAATATGACAGCTGGTTTGATAAAAATAAGTATCTTTATCTAACTGAGCTTGAGGTAGTAAAAGAAGGCATTGGAAAGAAAAAATATAAAAATGCTATTGAGATAGGAGTTGGTACTGGAAGGTTTTCAGAACCATTCGGTATAAAAATAGGACTTGAGCCATCAGAGGATATGGGAAAGTTAGCTGTGAAAAGAGGGATTGCTGTGGTTAAAGGATATGGCGAAAATATTCCATTTTTTGATGAAAGCTTTGATCTTGTCCTTATTGCCTTTACACTCTGTTTTGTTAAAGATCCTATAAAGGTTTTAACTGAGTCAAAAAGAATACTCAAAAAGAGAGGGAGAATTGTTATAGGAATAATAGACAAAGACACAGAGTTAGGAAGGATGTATCTTTTAAAGAAAAAAACAGATGTTTTTTATAGGGATGCTAAGTTTTATTCATCACTTTGGCTCATAGAGAAATTAAAAAAATTAAAATTTAAAAACATAACAACATACCAGACACTTTTTAAACCACAAAATTTAAAAAATTTAAGAAAATTAGACAGGATAGAAAAGGGTCATGGAAGAGGTGGATTTTGCGTTATAAGCGGCGAGAAAATTTAATATAATAATTTTAATGGAAACAAGTATAATATTTATAACAGCTGCTTTTTTTTCTTTTTTTATTTCATATCTTCTTGCTTCATTTGAAATATATCCATTTTTCAGGTTTTTCTATGTTTTTGCATGGTATTCATACATCTTTTTTATTGATGGGATAAATTATTTGATAAAGAATGATTCTTTAATAATATCACGGACAAAAGAATTTGTTTATATGCTTTTTGTATCATGCGGAATGTGGTTCTTTTTTGAGATATTTAATGTATCACTATCAAGCTGGGAATATAGTTTGGTTCCTTTTGATGTTACCGAGAGATATATTTTCTATCTACTTCTGTTTTCTTCAATTCTTCCAGCAATATTTGAAACGGAAGAACTGATAGAATCGTCAGGGTTGTTCAGAAAGGTCAGAATAAATATAAATTTAAAATTTAATGAAAAACATATTAGAAGATACATAATCTTTGGAATATTTATAGCTCTTTTGTCTATCTCACTCCCGAGCATATTTTTTCCGCTTATATGGATATCGCTTGTTTTTATATTTGAGCCTCTTAATTACAAATTGGGCACAAGATCACTGATAAGAGAGAGTCTTAAAGGAAGGATTGAAAAACTTTTATCAATATCATTGGCAGGTGTCATCTACGGTATGCTTTGGGATATATGGGGAATAAAGGCAGGAACAAAACTGATATACACACTTCCATACTTAAATCTTTTTAAGATATTCAATACCCCTGTTCTGTCATATATTTTTTTTATACTTTTTGCTCTTGGTTCTTATTCAATGTATAATGCGTTCAGCTATTTTAAAAGGGGAATAAGCTGGGAGTATGACTCACAAACGCAAATAAGTGATATTAAAAGATATAAATATTTTTATCCTATAGTTCTTATAATAATAGTAGTAGTATTCTTCATAGCAGTAAGGCTTATAGATAAATATACTGTAACACTTTTTACTCTTATATAAAAGTTATTTAGTTGTCTTGTTATCTGGTTATTTAGTGGAAACAGAAGTCAGAAGACAGAAGACGGAGGACAGAAAGCAGAAGACAGATAAATTGGTTGTTTAGTTATTTTGGAAGAATGGGATAAAAATAAGAAGAAGTCTTAATCCATACACCGACTCATTGTTTTTTATATTCACACAATCAAACCAGTTATCATATAACCATATTGCTTTTGTTATTTAATAGAACCTCTGTCCAACTTCGTAAGTTGAACATATAATTCCATTTACAAATTTTCGTCCAACTTCGTAGGTTGGACAGGTTATATTGTAACTACAGGCTAAGGTTAAGATTAAGATTGAGGTTAATAAGAAAACGACAAATCCCCATCAAAACAGTGATCAGTGCCTGCCTGCCCGCCTTTGTGATATGTCTGAGTTTGAAGTAGATAATGATTTAAGAGATGTAATTCATTATCATTACTACAGGCAGGTAGGGACAGATGTCAGATTTTAAAGGAATTTCTTATTTATCTGATATCTATTTACATCCTGACTTAATCTGTTTTCATCTCGATGATTAAGTCTTCTCAAATTCCATACGATCGTGGGATAAGGGCGATAATTCGGTTGGTGGATTTTTAAAACTTCATAGGTAAAAACATCAAAAAATGTTAAATTTCAGGTGTATGACTAAATTACATCTGAAATCTAAGTGTTGTAACGCCAAAGTTATTAAGTTTGGTGGT
>Ga0302250_1001796_pt1 | contig 14948 bp, 6 predicted proteins | sample AAG_RA_Asp_MG_FD_193536 | JGI IMG/M metagenome (GOLD analysis project Ga0302250, IMG submission 193536) | Enriched activated sludge microbial communities from anaerobic digester in WTTP, New Holstein, Wisconsin, United States - AAG_RA_Asp | ecosystem: Engineered > Bioreactor > Anaerobic >... | reverse complement strand
TCGATCGGCAGCCGGTGTTCGTAGTAGAACAGGCTGAATTCGCCGCGCCCCGCGTCGAAGGCGAGGCGCAGTTCGCCGCGGTTGAGCACGGTGCCGTAATGCTCCCCGAGCAGCGGCAGGAGAATCTTGCCTTTCAGTGCGGGATTGAGCGGATTCCAGTCGATGTCGAAGAAGCGGCCCCAGGCCGAGGCCGGGCCGTTTTCCAGCACGTCGAGCCACCAGGCGTTGTCCGCGCCCATGATGCCCATGTGGTTGGGCACGATGTCGAGGATCTGGCCCATGCCGTGGGCGTGCAGCGTCTCGACGAAACGTTCGAAATCCTCGGGCGTGCCGATTTCCGGGTTGAGCGTGGTGTGGTCGACGATGTCGTAGCCGTGGCCGCTGCCCGGCCGCGCCTTAAGGTAGGGCGAGGCGTAGCAGTGACTGATGCCGAGTTCGGCGAGGTAGGGGACGAGTTCGGTGGCCTGGGCGAAGGTGAAGTCGCGGTTGAACTGCAGGCGGTAGGTCGCGCGCGGAATCACAGCCGCCTTGAGCGGTGCGGCGGGTTCCGGGTGCGGGGTGACGGCGGTGCCGCGTTCGTGCCGGAGCGTCTCGACGATGCGCTGGAAGCGCGCGTCGCCGCTCCATTCCTCCAGATCCAGCGGCAGGCGGCGCTGCCAGTTGGGATGCTGGTCGTCGCGGGTGCTCGGCAGGTTGGCCTGGTCGACGAGGCCGAGGATGTCTTCCGCCTGCACCATCAGCACCATGCTCGGCGTCCGCGCGAGGTAGGCATGGACGGCGGCGGCGAGCGGCAGGGTCATCTCCGGCTGGGCGACCGGGTGCACGCTGGCGCCCTCGGGCAGCAGCTGTTCGTGTTCGAGCGCCATCAGCAGGCGGGCGCGATCCTGCGCGCGGGCCACGATCTCGTCGGCGCGCAGCGCGTCGGTGGCGTAGAGGCCGTGTTTCGCCCGCAGGTCGATGTCGAGCCCCTGCCACAGGCCGGCGAGCGTCGGCAGGTCGTGCGTGCTGACGCAGGCCAGCGCTTGCCTTGGATAGTCGGCGGGCGGGGTGAAGACGCCGTCGGCCTGGCGTTCGAAGATCAGTGGACGGTAGGAGAGGATCGCACGTTCGGCCAGCTGCGGGCGCAAGTCTTCCGGCACGGTGCCGAGATCCTCGCCGATGACCACGCAGCGGTTGCGCTGGCTTTCCAGAGCGACGATGCCGAGCAGTTCGTCGACCGGGTAGTGCACGTAGGCACCGTTCGCCGCCGATTGGCCGGCGGGTACCCAGAAGACGCGGTAGAGCCCCATCACATGGTCGATGCGCAGGGCGCCGTTGTAGCGCATGTTGGCGCGCAGGATCTCGATCAGCGGCGCGTAGGCCGCTTGGCGCAGCCGGTGCGGGATGAACGGCGGCAGGCCCCAGTCCTGCCCGTTCTGCGCGAGCAGGTCGGGCGGCGCGCCGGCGTAGGCGCCGCGGGCGAACACGTCCTGCCAGCGCCAGGCTTCGGCGCCGCCGGGATTGACGCCGACGGCGAGGTCGCCATAGAGGCCGACGCCCAGCCCGCGCTGCCAGGAGCGATGCCCCACAGCGTCGAGTTGCGAGGCCGCGAGCCACTGCAGCCAGGCGTGGAAGGCGACGGCCTCGGCATGCGCGGCGGCGAACTCCGCGACCTCCGGCGATTGCGGGTCGCGGAACGCCGCCGGCCACACCGGCCAGCCCCACACGGCCGGGTTTTCGGCGCAGAAATAGGCCTGCAGTGCTTCGTAGCGCGCCAGCGATTCGAGCAGGTCGCCGCCGGCGGCGCGGAAAGCGTTGAACTCGCCGGCACGCCCGCTGTTCCGGGCGATGTGCTCGTCCCGGAAGTGCCGGAAGACGAGGTCGAGCACCTCGCGCTTGGCCGCCGCGACGGCCGGGTAGTTGACCCGTTCCTCGGCACGCAGGCTGCGCAGCCGCGCCTGGAAGCGCGGCGAATCGACCAGCGCCCGGGCGGGCAGGCATTCATGCAGCTCGGGGATGGCCTCGACGTCGATGTACAGCGCGTTGAAGAAACTGCGGCTCGACGGGCTGTACGGGCTGATGCGCGCCGGGTCGTGCGGAAACAGCGCATGCAGCGGGTTGAGCCCGACGATGCCGCCGCCGGCTTCGGCGGTCATGTCGACGAGCGCGTGCAGGTCGGTGAAGTCGCCGATGCCCCAGTTCCGGCGCGAACGCAGGCTGTAGAGCTGGACGGCCGGTCCCCAGACGCGGCCCGCGTCCGGGCCTTCGCCGGCGAGCGCGTCAGGCCGGTAACAACCGTCAGGCGCGACGATCAGCGACATCTCTGCCAGCTGGTCGGGCAGGTGCAGTTTCAAGCGATGATAGCCGGGGCGGTCGATGGGCGGGAACTCGACCTGCCGGCGCACGCGGGAGACGTCGTCCACGCGCCGCCGTCCGTGCGCGGGCAGTTCCGCCGGGACGAACTGGCCGTCGAGCCGCTGGCCATCCTCCAGTTCGATCGACCACGGCACGGGGTGCGAGGCGCCGGCGCCGGGCAGGCTGACGCGGATCGTCGGCGGCTCGCCGCACCGGATCACGCAAACCGGCGGCAGGGGATTGCGCCACTCGTCGTCCTCGAGACGCTGAAGCCATTCCTCGGGTGGCGTCGCTTCGATGTCGATGCCCATCGCGGCGAGCAGCGCGCGCCGGGTTTCTTCCGGGGTCACGTGACGCGTGCCGTAGATGTCGGAGTAGAACTCGGTCAGGCCGCAGTGTCGGGCCAGCGAGAGCAGCGGATCGGTGTGCGTGGATGCAGTCATCGGTGTTCGGGCTCCGTCAGAAACCAGGCCACCGACCACGGCGGCAATGTGATGAAGCCGCCGTGCGGTGCCGGGTTCCACCAGGGTGTCGTGAAAATGCAGCGCCCGTCCGGAACCGGCGCGTGGGCGACGGGAAGATTGGCGAGATTGGCGAGCAAGGTCCAGCGGCATTTGTCGCCGAGCGTCCACGCGATCGACATTCCGCGTTCACCCAGGCGGGTGACATGCGCCTGGCCGCTCGTCATCCCGGCGAGGTGGGGAACGAGATGGCGCTGGCGGAGGGCGAGCAGTTGGCGACAGAGCGCCAGTCGTTCGCGGTGTCCCGGTTGTTCGTAGGCATCCCAGTCGAGCACGCAGGCGGCGAAGGTGCGCTCGGCGTTCGGGTCGGGGATGCGTTCGCGGACGGCCGGGTCGGCGAACTTTGCGAAACGGGCGAATTCGCGACGACGGCCGTCGGTCACCGCCTGCGCCAGTTCCGGGCCGAAATTGCAGAAGAAGAGGAAGGGCTGCGCCGCGGCGAATTCCTCGCCCATGAACAGCATTGGCGGCTGCGGTGCGAGCAGCAGGACGGCCGTCAGCGCGTCGAGCGCGGCGGCGGGCGCGAGGTGGCAGAGGCGTTCGCCGAAGGCGCGGTTGCCGATCTGGTCGTGGTTTTGCAGGAAGTCGATGAAGGCGCCGGGCGGCAGGTGCGCGCTCGGTTCGCCGCGCCGGGCGCCGTCGCGGAACGGCGACGGGTCGCCCTGGTAGGCGAAGCCTTCGCTGAGGCAGCGGGCCAGTTGGCCGGCCGGATCGGTCGCGTAATCGACGTAGTAGCCGTCGGTCTCGCCGGTGGCGAGCACGTGGAAGGCGTGGTGGATGTCGTCGTTCCACTGGGCGGTGGCCGTGTTTCGGGTATGCCCGGCTTGGCGTTCGAGGTAGTGCGCCGAGTTGTCCTCGTTTTCCAGGATCAGGTGGACATGCCGTTCACGGCCGGGCCCGCGGCGAATGGCGGCGGCGATTTCGCTGACGATGTGCGTCGCACTGTCGTCGCAGATGGCGTGCACGGCGTCGAGGCGCAGCCCGTCGAAGCGGTATTCCTCCAGCCAGAACAGCGCGTTGTGGATGAAGAAATCGCGCACCGTTCGGTTATGCGGACCGTCGAAGTTGATCGCCGCGCCCCACGGGGTGTGGTGGCGCGGGTTGAAGAACTCGCGGGCATAGGCGTGCAGGTAGTTGCCTTCCGGCCCGAAATGGTTGTAGACGACGTCGAGCAGGACCATCAGGCCGCGGGCATGCGCGGCGGCGATCAGCCGCTTGAGGTCGTCCGGACGGCCGTAGGCGGATTCGGGGGCGAAGGGCAGCACGCCGTCGTAGCCCCAGCCGCGATGGCCGGGGAAGTCGGCGAGAGGCATCAGCTCGATGGCGGTGACGCCGAGGTCGACAAGGTAATCGAGCCGGTCGATGACGCCGGCGAAGTCACCGCTCGCCGAGAACGTGCCGACGTGCAGTTCGTAGATCGCCGCTTCCTCCCACGGACGGCCGTGCCAGCCGTCGTCGGGCCAGTCGAAGGCCTGCGGGTCGATGACTTCGGACGGGGCGTGCACGTCGTCGGGATTGGAGCGCGAGGCGGGGTCGGGAACGCGCAGGCCGTCGGGCAGGACGAAGGCGTAGCGGGTGCCGGCGCGGGCGTCGGGAACCGTCAGCGTGTGCCAACCGGCGCGGTCCTTTTCCATGGGCAGAGGAAATGCGTTGTCCGCCAGGGACAGGCGAACTTCGGCGATGCCGGGCGCCCAGAGGCGGAAGCGCACGCCCCCTCCGGGCAGGAGTTCGCTGCCGAACGGCATGTCATGGCGGTGCTTCATGCCTTGCTTCGCTGGATCAGCAGGGCCAGGGTGCGGCCGGCAAGGCGGTAGATGTCGCCGCTCCTGAATTTGCCGTTGGATTGCAGTCCGCCCTTGTGGTGCGTGTCGAGTTCCGTATGCCATGTGGTGCTGGGAGTTGTTTCCGGCAGGCGGAAGGCGATGGCTTCATGGTGGGCGTTGATCAGCAGCAGGCAGTTGTCGTCACGGATGATCTCGCCGCGCGGGCCATGCTCGTAGATCTCCTGGCCGGAGAAGAGAACGCCGAGACAGCGGGCGAAATGGTGCACCCATTCCTCATCGGTCATTTCCTTGCCCTCGGGGGTGATCCAGAACAGATCCTTGACCCCGGTGCCACGGATCGAGCGCCCCTGGAAGAAGCTGCGTCGGCGGAACACCGGATGCGCCTTGCGCAGCGCGATGGCGCGGCGGACGAAGGCGAGGAACTGCCGGTCTTCGGCCGAAAGCTCCCAGTTCACCCAGCTGAGCTCGTTGTCCTGGCAGTAGGCGTTGTTGTTGCCCCGCTGCGTGCGGCCCAGTTCGTCGCCGGCGAGGAGCATCGGCACGCCCTGCGAAAACAGCAGCGTGGCGATCATGTTGCGCTTCTGCCGGGCGCGCAGGGTGTTGATCGAGGCCTTCTGCGTCGGCCCTTCCTCGCCGCAGTTCCAGGCGTTGTTGTTGTCGGTGCCGTCGCGGTTGTCCTCGCCGTTGGCTTCGTTGTGCTTGCCGTTGTAGCTCACCAGGTCGTGCAGGGTGAAACCGTCGTGGGCGGTGATGAAGTTGACGCTGGCGTAGGGCTTGCGGCCGCTGTGTTCATACAGGTCGCTGGAGCCGGTGAGACGGCGGGCGAAGTCGCCGATCAGGCCGCCGTCGCCCTTCCAGTAGGCGCGCATGGTGTCGCGGTAGCGGTCGTTCCACTCGGCCCAGCCGACCGGGAAATTTCCGACCTGGTAGCCGCCTTCGCCGAGGTCCCACGGCTCGGCGATCAGCTTGACCTGCGACAGCACCGGGTCCTGCATCAGGATGTCGAAGAACGAACCGAGGCGGTCGACCGCGTGCAGCTCCCGCGCCAGCGCCGAGGCGAGGTCGAAGCGGAAGCCGTCGATGTGCATCTCCTGCACCCAGTAGCGCAGCGAGTCCATGATCAGCTGGAGGACGCGCGGCTGCTGCAGGTTGAGTGTGTTGCCGCAGCCGGTGAAGTCCATGTAGTAGCGCGGGTCGTCGGCCACCAGGCGGTAGTAGGAGGCGTTGTCGATGCCGCGGAACGACAACGTCGGCCCAAGGTGGTTGCCTTCGGCGGTGTGGTTGTAGACCACGTCGAGGATGACCTCGATGCCGGCCGAGTGCAGCGTCTTGACCATCGTCTTGAATTCGCTGACCACGCCGCTGGCGCTGTAGCGCTGGTCGGGGGCGAAAAAGCCGATCGAGTTGTAGCCCCAGTAGTTGCGCAGTCCCTTTTCGACCAGGTGGCGGTCGTCGACGAAGGAGTGCACCGGCATCAGTTCGACCGAGGTGACGCCCAGCGAGCGCAGGTGTTCGATGACCGGCGCGGTGGCGAGGCCGGCGTAGGTGCCGCGCAGCGGCGGCGGCACGTTGGGGTGGTTCTTGGTGAAGCCGCGCACGTGCAGTTCGTAGATCACCATGTCCGCCCACGGAATCTTCGGCGAGCGGTCGTCGCCCCAGGTGAAGGCCGGGTCGATGACGCGGCACTTGGGCATCAGCGCGGCGTTGTCGCGCCGGTCGAAGGAAAGGTCGGCGTGGCGATGGCCGACCCGGTAGCCGAAGTGCGAATCGTGCCAGGCGGTGCGCCCGATGATGTCCTTGGCGTAGGGCTCGATGAGCAGCTTGTTGGGGTTGAAGCGATGGCCGCGCGCCGGGTCGTAGGGGCCGTGCACGCGGTAGCCGTAGAGCAGCCCGGGGCGGGCTTCCGGCAGGTAGCAATGCCAGATCTGGTCGGTGCGCTCCGGCATGCGGATGCGTTGCACCTCCTGGCGCCCTGCCGGGTCGAACAGGCACAGGTCGACAGCCTCGGCGTGTTCCGAGAACAGCGAGAAATTGACGCCTTCGCCGTCCCAGGCGGCCCCGCGCGGGGCGGGGGAGCCGGGCCAGACGGCGGTGATGGGCTGGGGCATGGTGGTCTCCGTTGTTATTCGTTATAGGGGGTCGGTGTCTCGCCGGTCGCATCGGCATCGAGCAGGCGCAGGATGCCGTACAGCGGGATCGGCAGCCATTCCGGATGGGTTGCCAGCTCATCGGCGAGCTTGCCGACCAGGTGGTCGAGGCGCATGAAGTCGAGCAGCGCGCGCGCAGCCTCCGGTTCGCCGAACAGGGTGGGAGTTTCGCAGCAGGCGGCGTGGTAGCCGGTGATGAAGGCGGCGGCGGTTTCCCTTTCCCAGGCTTGCGCGAGCGGGCCGAGGCGGTGGCGGTCGTCCGGGCGTTCCTGCGTGGCGTGGTTGACCGCCACGGCCGCGGCGTAGGTGAAGCAGCCGAGCATCGTCGCCACGTCGTGCAGCGGAGTCGTCTTGCGCCGGCGCATTTCGAGCGGAACGGCCGTGTTGCCCTCGAAGTCGGTGATCAGGAAATCATTCTGCGCCAGCAGGAGTTGCCCGAGGTTGTAGTCGCCGTGGCAGCGGATCTTTACTCCGGACTCGGTCGCAGCGTGCAGGCGTTGCGGCGCGAGGCGGTCGAGCAGGGCCTGGCGATGCCTGAGCAACTGCCGGCAGGAATCGCTGGCGGTTGGCGGCAGGTCCGCGCAGCGCCCTTCCAGCGCATTCAGCACGCCGGTCAGCCGCTCCCGGGCTTCGTCGCTCCAGCGCGCGAGGTCGGCCGCGCTGACCGGTTCCGGGTCGAAGACGGCGTTGCCGGTGGTCTGGCTCAGGGCCCGGTGCAACTCGCCGGTGCGCTGGCCGAGCAGTTGCATCAGCGAGAGGAAGAAGCCGTGCGGTGTCGCCGGTTGCGTTTCGTCGGGCGGGGTGTCCGTCGTGGCCGGGGAAAGACGGTCGGCGAGGAAGCGTTCGACGTAGTCGACGGTGAAGCTCCAGGCATTGTGCTGGTGCTCGACGTAGGACTGGAGCAGGCCGAGCGTCAGCACGCTGCCGTCGGCGCGGCGCAGTTCGATTGATCCGGCGAGCGGGACGATATGGCTGAACGGGGAGGTTTCGGTGAGGAAGCGTCCCATCTCGATCTCGGTGTTGGTGCCTTCCTGCAGGCGCCGGTAGCCCTTGAAGAAGAACTGGTTGCCGAAGTAGATCGTCGTGTTGCTCTGTTCGAGCAACGGGTGGCGCACGGGCGTGTCGGCACCCTCCGCGAGCGGCGCGTAGGCCGGCCCGGCACGGAACTCGACGCGCGACTTGCCGAGCGGCAGGTCGAGGTCGCGGCCGATGCTGCGTACCAGGGCGCGACAGAAGCCGTCGTCGCCGAAGGCGCCGTAGAGCAGGCCGACGCGGGCGCGCTGGCGTACCCGGGCGAGCGTCCAGGGAGCGAGCGCCTGCAATTTTTCCTCGCTGACGTCGTCTTCCCAGCAGATGGCCAGCGGCAGGAAGTACAGTTGCGCGGCGGCGTCGCCGCGGGTCCGGACTTCGAGCACGGTCACCAGCCAGCTGCCGCGCTCGGTCGTCCACTCGGCGCTTTCGACCAGGCGGATGCTCTCGATCGGCTGGCTGCGCGAGGAGAACCAGCGCTTGCTGGCAAGGTAGGGGCCGAGCACCTCGTGCTGCAACTGGTCGGTGGTGGCCGCCGCGATGGTTCGCCGGACCATGCTGGCATCCGAGCGTCCGCCGAGGAAGGTCAGCCAGCCCTCGGTCAGCACCAGCACCGGCAACTCGGCGCGCGGCAGGTGGCTTTCGTGCCAGTAGGGAACCTCGGCATCGGTGGTCAGGCGGAAGCTGTAGTAGCCGTAGCCCTTGAGCGTGAACAGGTACGGCGAGGTGCCCACCGGCGGGAACGAGGTGCGTCCCATCAGTTCGACCGGCACGCGCCCCTTCCAGGTTGCGAGATCGAGTTCGACCGGCTGCGCCGAGCGCGAGAGGTTGACCACGCAGAGGATGATCTCTTCGCCCCATTCGCGGGTGTACGCCAGCACCTTGCGGTTGCCCGGGTCCAGGAAGCGCAGCGTGCCGCGCCCGAACGCCTTGTAGTTCTTGCGCACGGCGATCAGGCGCCGGGTCCAGTGCAGCAGCGACGACGGATTGCGGCTTTGCGCCTCGACGTTGACCGCCTCGTAGCCGTAGATCGGGTCCATGACCGGCGGCAGGTAGAGGCGTTGCGGATCGGCGCGCGAGAAGCCGGCGTTGCGATCCGGCGACCATTGCATCGGCGTGCGTACTCCGTTGCGGTCGCCGAGGTAGATGTTGTCGCCCATGCCGATCTCGTCGCCGTAGTAGATGATCGGCGAGCCGGGCAGGGTCATCAGCAGGAAGTTGACCAGTTCGATCTTGTCGCGGTTGTTTTCCATCAGTGGCGCCAGGCGCCGGCGGATGCCGACGTTGATGCGCATGCGCTGGTCGGCGGCGTACATCTCGTACATGTAGTCGCGTTCGCGGTGGGTGACCATTTCCAGCGTCAGTTCGTCGTGGTTGCGCAGGAAGATGGCCCACTGGCAGGTCGGCGGGATGTCGGGCGTCTGCTGCATGATCTCGACGACCGGGTGGCGGTCCTCCTGCGCCACGGCCATGTAGATGCGCGGCATCAGCGGGAAGTGGTAGGCCATGTGGCATTCGTCGCCGTCGCCGAAGTATTCGCGCACGTCCTCGGGCCACTGGTTGGCTTCGGCGAGGAGCAGGCGATTCTCGTAGCGCGAGTCGATCACCGCGCGCATCTGTTTGATCACCGCGTGCGTTTCCGGGAGGTTCTCGTTGCTGGTGCCCTCGCGCACGCAGAGGTAGGGGATCGCGTCGAGCCGCAGCCCGTCGACTCCGAGGTCGAACCAGAAGCGCATGATGCGGATCACCGCTCTGACGACCTCCGGGTTGTTGTGGTTGAGGTCGGGCTGGTGCGAGAAGAAGCGGTGCCAGTAGTAGGCGCCGGCGACTTCGTCCCAGGTCCAGTTCGATTTCTCGGTGTCGGTGAAGATGATCCGGGTCTCCGGGAATTTCTTGTCGGTGTCGCTCCAGACGTAGAAGTCGCGCTTTTTCGATCCGGCCGGGGCGCTGCGGGCGGCCTGGAACCACGGGTGCTGGTCGGAGGTATGGTTGATGACCAGTTCGGTGATGACCTTCAGCCCGCGGCGGTGCGCCTCGCGCACGAACTGGCGGGCGTCGGCCAGCGTCCCGTACTGGGGGTGGACGTTGCGATAGTCCGAGATGTCGTAGCCATCGTCCTTCAGCGGGGACGGGTAGAACGGCAGCAGCCACAGCGTGTTGACGCCGAGGTCCTGCAGGTAATCAAGCTTCTCCGTCAGTCCCCGGAAGTCGCCCATCCCGTCGCCCTTGCTGTCGAAGAACGCCTTGATGTGCAGTTCGTAGATGATCGCGTCCTTGTACCAGAGCGGATCGTCGAACCAGGCCAGGGTGTTGTCCTGCACTCTGCTGTCCGGTTTTTCCATGTGGCATCTCCCTTCTCCTCGGCGATCGATCGAGGTTGCGCGGTGGGCGGAGGCGGTGCGTGATTTTTCAGTCTTGCATATGGGGCGCCTCAGGGCAAACGGCTTTGGCCCGCGCAACGGCGCCTTGCGCTCTTCAAAGCGACAGCAAGTGATGGAAATGGTTCGGCGGTGGGCTTTTTTGAAACGCCGTTTCAATTGACCGAAGCCCGGGCTGTCAGTGATACTTGCGGTTTGCTTTAACCCGTCTTTCTGGATAAGGACCATGGACATCACCGTACTGGGCGAAGCCCGTTACCCGTCACCGCTCGATTACCACGTCAGCGACAAGGCGCGCGTGCCTTGCAGCGTCATCGTCGATCCCGATGCGCCGCCGGCGGAGGAACTCTTCTTCGAAGTGGCCGGGCCGCGCGAAAAGCTGTTTTTCGATCCGAAGAAAACCCGCGCCGGTGTCGTGACGTGTGGCGGCCTGTGTCCCGGCCTGAACAACGTCATCCGCTCGCTGGTCCTGCAGCTCTACCACGGCTACGGCGTGCGCGAGATTCTCGGTTTCACCAACGGCTACCAGGGGCTTGATCCGTGGCGCGGCTCGGAGCCGATCCCGCTGACGCCGGAATTCGTCGAGGACATCCACAAGGAAGGCGGCACGGTGCTCAACACCTCGCGCGGGCCGGTCGACGTCAGCGTGGCGGTTGACAACCTGATCCGGCGCAAGGTGGACATCCTGTTTGTCGTCGGCGGCGACGGCACCCAGCGCGGCGGCGCGGAACTGTTCGAGGAAGCCCGCTCGCGCGGCCATGCCCTGGCCGTCGTCGGCGTCCCGAAGACCATCGACAACGATGTCGCCTTCGTCACCCGGACGTTCGGTTATGTCACCGCGGTGGAAGAGGCGGCCAAGGCGATCGCCTGTGCCCACACCGAGGCGCACAGCGTGCATAACGGCATTTCGCTGGTGAAGATCATGGGCCGGCACGCCGGCTTCATTGCCGCCGGCGCGACCGTGGCCAGCCAGGACGTCAACTTCACGCTGGTGCCCGAAGTGCCCTTCGTCCTCGAAGGCGAAGACGGTTTCCTCGTGGCGTTGAAGGAGCGCATGCTCCGGCGTGCGCACGCCGTCATCCTGGTGGCGGAGGGGGCGGGACAGCACCTGATGGCCGGTGGCGAAGACAAGTACGACGCTTCCGGCAATCTCAAGTCGAAGGATATCGGCATCTTCCTGCGTGACCGCATCGAATCCTATTTCAAGGCCGAGGGCATCCCCTTCGCCCTGCGTTACTTCGATCCGAGCTACATGATCCGTAGCGTCCCGGCCTGCGCCGACGACGCGGTGCTCTGCGACTTCTATGCGCGCAATGCCGTCCATGCCGCAATGGCGGGCAAGACCGGTCTGGTGATCGGCCAGCATCACGGCGTCTTCACCCACGTGCCGATCGGCCTCCTGGCGAGCCAGAAGAAGCAGCTCGACCTCAACAGCCCGGCCTGGCTCGGGGTGCTCGCCTCGACCGGACAGAACTTCGCGCAGTTCCCGGCCTGAGCGGGCGGGCCTCGGACGCATGGGCGGCAGCCGGGAGACCGGTTGCCGCTTTGTTTTTTGCATGCCGTCCTGCATGAGGAGCCATATGCAGAACTGCGCGTGTGATGGTGTGAGAGGGTGACGAGGAAACACCCCTTCTGGATTCTCAAAAGTCTCTTCCGGGCTGTCTATACTGGGTCGTGGTCGGATGTCCCGATCACGCTTGCCCTATTCGAATGGACTGGAGCAAAGGAGACGCATCATGCAGACGCTGTTTTTTCCTGCGATTCGCCTGATGAACCGCTTGCGCTATGCGTGGAAGTTCGCCGTTCTCGGCCTGTGCGCGCTGGCGGTGATGGCGTTTCTGCTGTTCAACGTCGTGACCGCATCTTTGCAGAATATTCGAACGACCCAGAATGAACTGAACGGTTTGCAACTCCTGCGTCACGCTAATCGCGCGGTCGAGTTCATGCAGCAGCACCGGGGCTTGTCGTCCGGCTACCTGAACGGCAATGTCGGCATGAAGGAAAAGGTCGAGGCGAAGGGGGCGGAGGTCGATGCAGCAGTAACGTCGCTTGGGACGGCTCTGCCGACAGCTTTGTCGGCGTTCCCGGGTTGGACGGAGTCGGTGGCCGAGTGGCGCCAGATCCGCGCTTCCGGATTGGACTGGGGCCCGCCCGAGAACCTGCGCCGCCACACGGCAGTGATCGAGCGGATGCTGGCGTTCATGGTTGATATCGCTGACCACAGCGAATTGACTCTGGAAGGCGATATCGCGCCATATTACATGATGGATACGGTGGTATCGAAAATGCCGACCATGCTCGAACCGCTTGGACTGACCCGCGCGCGCGGAACCGGGGCGCTGGCACGCAAGGAAGTTTCACCGCTGTTGCGGATCGACCTGATCGCCAGCATGGCGCTGATGGAGGGCAACCTCAAGGCGCAGAGCGTCAACCTCGACAAGGTCGGGCGGTATGCTCCGCAACTGCAGGGGCGCTTGCGGGAAGCGAGCATAAAGTTTTCCGACGATACTGCCAGCTTGTTCGCGCTCGTCCGCAAGGATATCCTCGGCGAGGAATTCACGACCGATCCGGATCGTTATTTCGCCATCACCACGGCGCTGATCGATCAGGGGTACGGGATGATCTACGGGGTGTTGATTCCAACCCTGGAGGGAGTGCTGTATTCCCGTGTAGACGATGACCGGCGGAGTATGGTGGTCGGGATTGTCCTCTTTGCACTGGCTGTTCTGGTGTTTTCCTACCTGGCGTTGGGTGCGTACTACTCGGTGGTGAACAGTGTGGCCGAGTTCCAGTCCGGGGCGCGGCGCATGGCGGAGGGGGATTTTCGCGCCCGCTTTGCCGTGACGACGCGCGATGAATTGCGCCTGGTTGGCGATGACTTCAATCGGATGCTCGATGCGTTGCAGCATCTCATAGGGACGGTCCAGCGCGAGGTCCATGAGTTGCGCAGCGCGTCGGAGAGTTTGGCGGCGCAAGGCGAAAAGATCGCGCAAGGGGCGAGTGTCCAGAGCGATTCGGCAGCCGGCATGGCCGCGGCTGTCGAGCAGATGACCGTCGGCGTCGACAGCATCGCGGGAAATTCGCGGGATGCGCAGACCCTGTCCGGCGAATCCGCCACGCTGGCCGAACAAGGTGCCCAGACCATGCAGCGGGTACTCGACGATATGCGGGGAATCGCCGATGCCGTCAACACGTCCGAGCAGACCATCGCCGAACTCGGTGAGCAGTCGCAGCGGATTTCCGCCATCGTCGATGCGATCAAGGATATCGCCGACCAGACGAATCTTCTCGCGCTCAATGCGGCGATCGAGGCCGCCCGGGCCGGCGAGGCTGGGCGAGGGTTCGCCGTCGTGGCCGACGAGGTACGCAAGCTCTCGGAGCGAACAGCTCTGTCGACCGGCGAAATCGCCGGCATGATCAGCGCCGTGCAGAGCGGGACGCAGGCGGCGATCGAGGCCATGAAACTCGGCGTGGCGAGGGTAAGCCAGGGGGTGGCTCAGGCGCGGGAAGCCGGCGACGCGATCGAGGGAATTCAGAAGCGATCGCAGCAATCGAGCGTGGCGATTTCGGGAATTTCGGATGCGTTGCGCGAACAGTCGCAAGTGAGCACCGATCTGGCGCGTAGCGTGGAGGATGTCGCGCGTATGGCCGAAGAGAACAATTTGTCCGTTCAGGCGACGATTGAGACGGCGCGGCGCTTGCATCAGTTGGCCGATACGCTGGGGCGCGAGGTCGATCGCTTCCGGACCTGAAAATTGAGTGCGCCTTTCTTGCCACGAGGGGATGGCGGATAATACTGGCCGTTTTTTCCCTCGTTCGAGAAAGTGATGATCATGCGCAGTCATGTTTTTCAGCGTTGCCTGACGTTGGTGTTGTCGGCTGGTTTGTATGCATTTTCGCCAGTTGCCGGGGCGGCTGACCTCGCGTCCTTTAACGGTCTCAAAGGCAAGATCGACATCGCCGGCGGCACGGCGCACATTCCGGTAATGAACGCTGCAGCCAAGCGCATCATGCAATCCAACCCGTCGATCCGCATTACCGTCGCGGCGGGCGGATCGGGGGTCGGCGTGCAGAAGGTCGGCGAGGGGATGGTCGACATCGGCAATGCCGGCCGGGCGCTGACCGAGGCCGAAGTCGCCAAGTACGGGCTCAAGTCGTTCGCCTTCGCCATCGACGGGGTGGCGGCAGTGGTCAATCCAAAGAACCCGGTTGCCGGGCTGACCGCCGTGCAGGTGCAGGAGATATTCTCCGGCAAGATTACCAACTGGAAGGCTGTTGGCGGCCCCGATGCGGCGATTCACGTCTTCACCCGCGACGAAGCGAGCGGCACGCGCGAGGTCTTCTGGGAAAAACTGCTGAAGAAGGGGGCGATCGCCGACAGCGCCAACGTCGTGGCTTCCAACGGGGCGATGAAATCGGCGCTGGCCGGCGACCCGGACGCCATCGGTTACGTGTCGATCGGTCACATCGATGACACGCTCAAGGCGCCCGCGCTCGATGGCGTCTTGCCGACGCAGGACAATGCGCGTTCCGGCAAGTACCCCGTCGTGCGCAAGCTGTACATGAACACCAAGGGCGAGCCGCAGGGGCTGACGGCGGCGTTCATCAACTACATCCTCGGGCCCGAGGGCAAGAAGATGGCCGCGGCGGCGGGGTATCTGCCGCTGTGACGCCGGTTAGCGGCGGCGCTGTCCCGGCTCCTCGGGACGGCGTCTTCCTGCGCTGGTTGCTGTTCGCTGCCGCTGCCGTGTCGGC
>Ga0302250_1001795_pt1 | contig 14949 bp, 7 predicted proteins | sample AAG_RA_Asp_MG_FD_193536 | JGI IMG/M metagenome (GOLD analysis project Ga0302250, IMG submission 193536) | Enriched activated sludge microbial communities from anaerobic digester in WTTP, New Holstein, Wisconsin, United States - AAG_RA_Asp | ecosystem: Engineered > Bioreactor > Anaerobic >... | reverse complement strand
GATGGAGGGACGCCGGGGCCACGATCCGGACGTCCATGCCCATCTTCGCGCAACCGACCAGCAGTTCGTTGGCCATGTTGTTCCGGCCGTCACCGACGTAGGCCAGGGCGCACCCCCGGAGGTTGCGGCCGAACTCCTCCTGGAGCGTCAGCAGGTCCGCCAGCACCTGGGTCGGGTGCCAGTCGTCGGTCAGGCCGTTCCAGACCGGCACGCCGGCGAACCGGGCCAGGTCCTCCACGACCGCCTGGCGGAACCCCCGGAACTGGATGCCGTCGAACATCCGGCCCAGCACCCGGGCCGTGTCCGCCACGCTCTCCTTCTTGCCGAACTGGATGTCCCCCTTCCCCAGATACTCGGGATGGGCGCCCTCGCGGATGCAGGCGGTGACGAAGGCGCAGCGGGTCCTGGTGGACGGTTTCTCGAAGATCAGGGCGATGGTCTTCCCCTCCAGGGCATGGCCCCGCCCGCCGGTCCGGTTCCGGGCCTTCAGGGTCGCCGCCAGGTCCAGGACCTCCCGGATTTCCGCCGGCGTGAAATCGAGCAGTTTCAGCAGGGAACGCCCCTTCCAGGAACTCGCCATGATCGTCTCCCTCCGGTTCCAGAAAAGCCGCCGGGAGCATGCCCGATCCCGGCTCCTGGATCAAGCCGTGAACGAGGAGATCGGACCCGCGGCCGTGCCAGGCCTCCTTGACCGGCGGGAGTCCCTGGGGCCAGAATCGCCGGAGCCGATCCCTGGGGGAGGTCCGAGGGTCATGAACTTCCACATCGGAATCATGGGAAACCTCTTCTCGGGAAAGACCACGCTGATGACCATGCTGGCCCGGGACCCCTACCGGACCGACCTGTCGGACATCCTGGAGGGAGCCGAGATCCACACCTTCACCGAGCGGGTGGAAAAGGGCAGCCTCACGGACCAGTGCCTCGCGCTCTTCTACCAGGACCGGAAGGCCCACATCTTCGCCACCGAGACGGCCTTCCTCCAGATGCGCACGCTGCAGCAGCGGGAGATCCGCCACCTGATGACCCGGGAGAGCCGGGTCCCCGTGCTGATCCTCGAGGACCGCCCCTTCCTGGACGGCCCGGAGGTCTTCGTGAAGCGGATGGTCGATGCGGGGGAGATGCCCCCGCCCCACGCGCGCCTCTACCGGACCCTGTTGCTCCAGACCCTCCAGACCGAGCGCATCCGCCTGCCGGACCTGACGGTGTACCTCCGGACCGAGCCGGACCAGCTGGAGCGCAGGCGCCGGAAGCGCACCGAGGCCGGGGACGCCTACGCCGCCGGGATCGGCACGGACTACCTCCGGGAGATCCACCGCTGCTACGAGGACGTGGTCTGCCATTGGCCCCGGGTGCTGCTGGGCTACCGGGAACACGCCATCGTGCCCCCCGACGCGGACCTGCTGGTCCTGCCGGCCGAGATCGACATGGAGGAGCACCCGGACTACGTCCACGTCGCCGCAGCGACGATCCGGGAAAAGGTGCGGCGCATGGTCAGCGCCCGGAAGGCCTTCTACCATGGATGACCGGAGCAACGTCCTGGAGGTCCGGGAGGACCCCACCATCCGGCGCCACCAGGTCGCCCACCGGCTGACCAGCGTGGAACGGCGCCTGATGCGCCACTTCCTGGATCGGCGGAGCCTCGTGGTCTGCGTCGGGAACATCGGGGCGGGCAAGTCGTCCCTGGTGAAACTGCTGGCCTTCAACACCGGCATGAACGCCCTCTTCGAGTTGCCCGACGAGGGGTTCGAGGACCACATCCCGGAAAACGAGGCCCTGGCGAGCCTTCTGGCCACCGCCAAGCAGATGGTCCGGCGGACCCTCCGGGAATACTACGACGCGATCCACGACTTCGTGGCCATGCAGCAAGGGGGCATCGCGCCGAACGATCCCGCGATCTGCGAGGCCCGGCGGCGGCTGAACAAGGGGGCTCTGGACATCCAGCATGCGTACCTGGACCTCCGCCGGATGCAGTTGCTGGCGGTTCCTTCCCTGAACCGCAGCACCGTCGTGGACGGGTCGCCCCTGGCGGACCGCTACGCCTTCTGCGAGGTCCTCCACCGGGACCTGGAGGTCCCCTACCTGACGGCCGAGGGACTGGACCAGATCGACCGTCGCCTCCGGGAGGAGTTCCAGCCCCTGGTGAGGCCGGACCTCCTGATCCTGCTGGAAGGCCCGCTGCCGCTGCTGTTCCGGAACATCCAGGACCGGGCCCGGGGGGAGGAGGGGGCGGACCAGGGACCGGAGGCCGAGGTCCCCGAGGGTCTGGCCCGGCTGGTCCGTGGCCTGGCACGACGCTATGGCGAGATGATCGGCGTGCTTCGCCGGGAGGGGTGGTACACCGGGCCCGTGCTGCGGATCGATGTCTCCCGCCTGGACTTCGTGTCCAACGTGCGGCACCTGATCGCGGTGTACGAGGCCGTGGAGCACCTCCTGTCCACCGGCGAGCAACTGCCCCTGTTCCCCCGGGGGGAGACCTTCCCCGGACGGCCGCGCTGAACTTCCGCGAACGTCCCCGGTTCGAGATTGCAGACCCCTCCGATCGTTCCCGAAGGGGAGGAAATCGAAGCACTCCCGGACGCTACCAGGCGGCCTGGCATCCCCTTGCCCGGCGGGGAGGCGCGACATCGTCCCCCGGGATCTCCTCCGTACCGGCCGCGTCGGGTCGGCCCCCCGGATCCCCAACCGTTCCCCGGTCTTCCGCGGTCTGTTCCGGTGGGCCCTCCGGCCCGTCCTCCAGGGAAACGAGGTCCGAATCCAACCCATCGGAGATGTCGCCCGAGTCCTCCGGCACCGGGAGGTCCCCGTCCTCGAGGGCCGGTTCCCCTTGGCAGCGGATCCGCAGCAGCAGGTCCCGCGTGAAGGCCGGCAGTTCCAGCCGGAAGATCCCGCCCTCCCGATCCTCGAGAGACCCGATCTGGGCCTCCATCGCCGGCTCGTGGACCCGGACCGCCGTCCATTCCCCGCAGCGTTCCCCGGGGTCCTCCAGTTCCAGCCCCGCCCCGGCGAACACCGTCCATGGGAGACCCGGGTCCCGGTCCCAGTCCGACCGGGGATCGTGGATCCACACCAGCAGGCCGTCCTCCAGGCGGGAGGCGACCGCCCGCAGTGCCCCCGGAGCCGCGCCGTCGAGCCGGACCCCGTCGAAGGGACCGATCACGTCCATGACCTCCAGGCGCTGCAGGGCCCGCTGGCCCAGGCTCCATCCCGCGAGAGGGCCTGGTTCCTCCAGCCACGAATCCCACCACCAGGACATCACCCCGCCGGTGTAGCCCAGCATCACCGCCCAGAGGGTCCCGTTGACCAGGTGGACGGCCTCCGTGTCCCTCCGATTCGCCTCGCCCAGGAAGTCGATGCCGAACTCCCCCACCACCACCGGCTTCCCGAAGGCCAGGAGGGGATCGGCGAAGATCTCCAGGGCGTCCCAGTAGGACTCGAGGTACGAGTGCAACTGGACCAGGTCGTAGCCCTCGAATTCCCAGTCCTGTTCCGGGAAGGCGGGCAAGGCATAGGAGGTGGTCACGAGGTGGCCGTAGGGGTCCCACTGGCGCAGCCGCGCGACCCGTTCCCGACTCCAGCGCGACACGACCCCCGCATCGTACCCCTCGATCAGGTCCACCTCGTTCCAGAGTTCCCAGGCAAGAATGGCCGGGGAGTCCCCGTACCGGGCCACGATGTAGCGCATCCTCCGGTCGAAGCCCTCCACGACCTCCGGAAGCGTGAAGAACTCCATCGAGGCGGCGCAGGGGCCTCCATTCGCGGCGTTCCAGGGGTTCTGCTCCCAGGAGGACCAGTGGGTGGTCTGGAACTGGGAGTGCTGCTGGAACACCAGTTGCAGCGCGACTCCCTGGGACTCGGCCAGGTCGAGGATCCGGTCCAGGCGGGCCGCGGCCTTCTGGTTGTAGCGTCCCGGCCCCCCGTAGTACCCCCCGTCCGCCCCCTGGATCCATTCCAGGGCGGTCCCGTCGAAGGACGTCATCCACTTGCGGCCGAATCCCCCGGCGATGCGGGGAAGCCATCGCTCGTAGTCCCCGGTACCCTTGGGCCCGCTCCATCCGACGTTGAACCCGAAGGGCACGAAGGGGCGCCCCTGCCGTTCCAGGGCGGGTCGCCCGTTCCGCACCGTGCGCCGGACATACGGATCGAGTTCTGTGCCTGTGACTTCAAGCGGTTGCGTCTCCACTTGCGAAGTCCCCTCCCCGGGAATGGTCACCTCGGCGGCCACCCGCCAGGTCCCCGGTCGCAGGGCCCGGAACCTCGCCCGGAAGGAGGGATCCCCGTCCTCGATCCACCGCTCGCCGCCATCCTCGGTCGCCTCCCGGCGAAAGGGGACCATCCAGAAGGCCTCCACCCCGATGGGGACCGCCTCGCCTTCTCGCCAGAAGCCCATCCGGACCCTCACCTGACGGTCATCGAACGGATCGGTGAAGGTCCGGTCGATCCGGATCTCGTATTCGACCCGACTGCCGGTCGGCACCGGCCCCGTCCCGTCGATCCGGTCCACCCGGACCATCGGGGAAGCGTCGGCCGGAGACAGGATCGCCAGCAGAACCGTCAGCGCCGGCAGCATCCCGCCGGTCACGGCCAGGCTGGAGGCGGGCCGTCGATTCATGATGCCTCTCCCCGAGGATCGAGGGGCGGCAGCACACCGAAGGGATCGAGGTTCTCCTTGATGGACTCCAGGATCCGGGACAGTTCCGCCCCCTCGGGCTCTCCGTTCAAAAGGGCTTCCAGGTCCTCGGGGAAGCGGTGCCGGGGGTCCCGGATCAGCAGCCGCAGCGTGGCCCCCTGCATCGACAGGTGCGTCACGTGGGCCTGGGGGCACGTGGGATCCCGGTTCTCCCGGATCATCCCCAGGGCGGTCCCCAGGCGGTCCATCGGCAGGAATCCCTCCAGGAAGGGCATGCGTCGTTCCGGAGGCCGGGGCCGGTTCTCGGGGCGGATGGGTTCCGGGTCGAATCCCAGGGGGTCCATCACCTGCCGCAGAATGTCCAGGTCCGCCGACACCTGGGCCCGGGTTCCGCCCACCTGCACCACCACCCGGACCCGGTGCCGATGGGAGGTCTCGCCGGGGGAACGGATGGCCAGCAGCACCCACTCGGGGCGGGCGTCGCGCAGCAGCACGGTCCGGATCGCCGCCAGGGCCACCTCCGGGTCGTCGCCACCGTAGGCCAGCATCTCGCGCACCGGGGGCTTCGGGAAGATGCGCATGCAGGCCGCCGTGATGATGCCCAGGCGCCCCCGGGTCCCCAGCAGCAGGTGCATCAGGTCCGGGCCCACGGACCGCCGTGGCGCCGGGCGCTGGCGGAACACGGTACCGTCGGGCAGCACCGCCGACAGCCCCAGGCAGTTCCGTCGCAACGTCCCGTAGAGCGGGCTCCCGGCGAAGGGGGGATAGTGGCTCAACAGGGTCCCGATCGTGCGATCCAGTTCCCTCCTGGGAGCGAATCCCAGCGTGAACCCACGCTCCCGCAGGTAGTTCTCGACCTGCATCAGCGTCATCCCCGCCTGGACGGTGATGGTTTCGGAAACGGGGTCGAAGTCCAGGACCTGGTCCAGCCGTTCCAGGTGCAGCACCACCTCCCTGGGGTCCTTCCGGCCCTTCCTGCCTCCGCCCGCCTCGGCACCGTCTTCCGGGACCAGCCGCCACCCGTTCTTCCGGGCCAGTTTCACCCAGTCCACGACCTCCTCGGGAACCTCCGGCAACAGTGCCTCCGGCGGACGACTGCGATCCTCCCACGCCAGCAGGGTGGGAAGGTCCACCTGCAGGGGCCGGTCCTCCTCCTCCCGGGCGGGCAGGTCCACGACCGCGGGGTGCACCTTGCCCGGGTTCATCACGCCGTGGGGGTCCACGGCGCCCTTCAGGGACCAGAAGAGGCGGCTTCCGCCGGGATACTCCTCGGGGGTGAAGTCCCGCCGGAGGAGCCCGACACCGTGGTGGTGGCTCAGGGACGCCCCGGATGCCATCGCCGCGCGCAACGCGCCGTGGATGCAGCGGTCGTAGAGGGCCAGCAGCCGGGTCCGGTCCGGGAGGCTTCCGATCGCCGTGAAATAGCAGGCACACCCCTCCCGGCGGACGTGGTCGAAGGTGGTCAGCACCGTGACGTCCCGGAGCAGGGCCTTCCGGGTCTTCTGATAGATCCGAGGGATGTCCCGCCACATCCCCGCCACTTCGACCGTGTCTGCATAGGCCGACGATCCGAAGGTGCCCAGGAGGTCCGTCGCCACCAGCCGACCGTGGCGGGCCCATTCCTCCGCCACGGGGGCCGCCAGTTCCCGGGCGGCAGCCCTGGACAGCGCCTCCCGGGCCTCCGACAGGTCGAAGCGGGTCCGCCGCTCATCCCCCGAGAAGGCGATCACCATCACGTTGCTCAGGGGCAGCAAATCGGGCATCCTCTCCTGGGCCCAGGGCCGCCCCAGCAGCAGCCGCACCACCAGCCGCGCCACCTGTCCGGGGACCTTCGGGATCTCCCCCCGGATCATGCGCCGCAGCACGCCCTCGAGCATCTTCCCCGGGGGTTCCGCCCCCTCATTCCGATCCCCCGAGGCCCCGGCGCCCAGGTAGTCCAGCAGCAGGGTCTCCCAGGGGTCGTGCAGCCGGAGGATCGAGGGCCGAAGGCCCGCCTGCACGACCGTCCGCATGGCCTCCAGCCCCGCCTCCAGTTCGGTGAACCGGAACGCCGCGGTCCGTCGCACGGGCGGCAGGGGGACGATCCGGAGGGTCGCGGCGACCACGATCCCCATCGTCCCTTCCCCTCCGAGCCACAACTGCCGCCAGTCGGGCATCCCCCGCCCCCGGCTCTGGGGTCCCCCGAGGCGCAAGGGCTTCCCATCAGCGAGGATCACGTCCAGGCCGACCACCAGGTCCTCGATCTTGCCGAACCTGGAGGACTGGGCACCCGCGGACCGGGTGGCGATCCAGCCCCCCACCGTCGAGGACTCCAGGGACCCGGGGAGGTGTCCCAGGGTGTAGCCCCGTCGGTTCAGTTCCGCTTCCAGGCGGGCCCCGGTGCACCCGCACTCCACCCGGACGGTGCTGTTCAGTTCGTGAATCGGGCCGATCCGGGCCAGCCCCGACAGATCGATCACGATGCCCCCCGACACGGGGACCGCCCCCCCGCAGAGCCCCGTGCCGCCGCCGCGGGGCACCACCGGGATCCCGGCGTCGTGACAGAGCCGAAGCACCCTCGACACCTGCTCCCGTGTATCCGGGAAGAAGACCGCCTCCGGGCTCCAGTCGGGGCGGGCACGGCTCTTGTCCAGCAGGATCAGCCGGGTCCAGCGATCCCTGGAGGCCCGGGCCAGGTCCGCCGGTCGCCGGGAAAAGCCCGCATCGCCCAGAACGGACCTCAATTCCTGCTCCAGCCGATCCGGGATCATGGGCCCTCCGTCCGCGCCTCCGCCTTCCCGGCAAGAATACCCCAAATGAGAACCCTCCCGGGGAACGATGCCCGTCCCGTGGTCATTCCCCGTCGCACCCCCGCTTCCCCCCTCGCCTCCCCCCTTCCCAGACGATAGAATCCTCTGCGGAAAATCCCGCAAGGGAGGACATCGCCCATGCGCCATCCAGTCGCCGTCCTTCCGGTCCTGCTGCTCGCCATCGCCTGCGTAGGGCCGGCCTCCCCCAGCCTGTCCGGCCTGGAGGTCGCGCCACCGGCCCGGGACGTCCCCTCCTCGGGAAGCGACGACACGGCGGGGTCGGACGGGATCGGCAGGGATCTGCCCGTTCCCGGGGACGCCATCCAGGAACTCCCGCCTCCCGAGTGTTCGACCTCGGACCAGTGCGACCTCGGAAAAGTCTGCATTCAGGGACGCTGCGAAACCGGCTGCCTCCAGGACCGGGACTGCCCCTCGGGACGCCACTGCATCCCCGAGGCCCTGCCCCACGGCTACTGCGCCGAGTGCATCACCGACCCGCACTGCGAGGGCGGTCGATGCCTGGAAGGAGTCTGTCGGAGGGCCTGCCTCCTCCAGCAGGACTGTGCGGGGCTCTCCGATGCGCCGGTCTGCGACCCCATCGTCGGCGCCTGCGTGGGATGCATCGCGGACCAGGACTGCGCGGCCGGAACCGTCTGCGAAGCCCGCACCTGCCGCACCGGTTGCCGGGGCGACGGGGGTTGCCCCAAGGGGCTGTTCTGCGACCGGAGCGTGGATCCCTACGGTCTGTGCGTCGCCTGCGTGGTGGACGGCCACTGCTCCCAGGGCCTCCTCTGCCGGGACCACCGCTGCATCCAGGACTGCTCCCGGGTTCCCTGCCCCTTCGACCGGCCCGTCTGCCTGCCGGACACCGGGGAATGCGTCGAGTGCGTGGGAGCCGACGACTGCCCACAGGGACGGGCGTGCATCGGGAACGCCTGCGTCGATGGATGCCTGTCCGATCGGGACTGTTCCGAGGGTCTGCATTGCGCCGAGGGGTCCCCGGGAGAGTGCGTTTCGTGCACCCAGGATGCCCACTGCACCCCGGGCTGGCGCTGCCTGGACCATGCCTGCATCGGGCAGCAATGCGGCAAGGACGGGGACTGCGGGGACGGGCGCTACTGCCACCCGGTGGTCCAGGTGTGCCTGGATCTGCCTCCCGGGGCCTGCACGACGGACCGGGACTGCGGGATCCTCCCCGGGACCCAGATCGGACGGAACTGCGACCCCCTGAGCCGCACGTGCCTGGCCGAGTGCCTCCCGGGCAAGGTCTGCCTGGACCCCACCCGGTTCTGCATCGACGGGTCCTGCTACGGTTGCCGGGCCAACGCCGACTGCCCCGGGACCCTCTGCAGCCCCCTGGACCGGGAATGCCGCAAGTGCAGGGAGGACTCCGACTGCCTGCTGGCCGGATGGCACTGCGACAACCGCACCGGGGCCTGCCATCCCTGCACCCGGGATGCCCACTGCTCCCCCGGCTTCCACTGCCATCCGGAAAAGTTCCGCTGCGTCGAGTGCCTGTCGTCCCGGGACTGCAAGGATCCTGAGAGGCCCGAGTGCAGCACCGGGAACCAGTGCGTGGCCGCCTGCACCGACGACTGCCGGGAGGGGGAGGCCCAGTGCGGGAAGACCTCCACCGGGGCCGTCGGGGTCCGGACCTGCGGCCGCTTCGACGGGGACCCCTGCCTCGAGTTCGGCCCCGTGGTGGCCTGCCCGGCGGGCACCCTCTGCGGCCCCCTTCCCGACGGAACCACCGGCTGTCGGTGCGACGCTCCCTGTCCAGAAGGGGAGTCCCGCTGCACCTCCGCCGGCGTCACCGGTCGCGAGACGTGCCGGAAGGTCGCCGCATCGGGATGCCTGGCCTGGGTGTCCGACCCCTGCCCGGAAGGTTCCGTATGCAACGGCGGACAGTGCCCCTGCACCGGCGAGTGCCGCTACGGGGACAGCCGCTGCGACCCGTCCCAGATCAACGTGTCGCTCTACTGCGGGCGGGGAGACAGTCCCTGCCTCCACTGGATCCGGGTCCCCTGCGACACGGGCTCCTGGTGCAACTCCTCCACCGGCCAGTGCAATCCGTCCGGCGGGGCCTGACCCGGGATTCCACGGAAGACCGCTGCTACCGCCTCATCGCCCGGAAAGGGCTGGCGGGGGTTCCCCTGCCACGACCCGCTCCGGGGAACCGCCCCGCCAGAACCTCCCGATCACGGCGGGCAGCGATTCCTCGCCTTCGCCTCGGCGCCAGCCGGGGGTGCGCCGGGTCACGTCGTGGAACGAGTCCCAGGACAGGAACCACCAGGCCGTGAGCGCCCGGGGAGGATTCCCGTCGGGACCCGGATCCGCCAGCAGCACGTCGGCCCACTGGCGCAGGCCGTAGCGGGTCTCGAAGGCCGCGTCATCGGGGTGGTTGTGGTAGGAGGCGAAGGTCGGGTCCCGGAGGCTCTGGACGACCATCACCGGGAGGCCCATTCCCCCGGGCCGCGGAAGGGCCAGGGCCGGAACCGACCAGCGCTGGAACAGGCAGTCCCCGGGATGGCCCCCCGACCGGATGCGCGATTCCTCGCAGACAGGGTTCAACCGGGACTGGAAGAACGCGTGGGCGGCCCGGAGGACCTCCGCGTCGCCCTCCTCGGCCAGCATCACCCGGGCGTCGGACTCGTCCCAGTCGTGAACCAGGAGTCCCGCGTCCAGCAACACCTTCAGGTCCCCCCGGGCCGCGACTCCCGGCAGCAGGTCCGCCAGCACGTCGGCCGTCGCCGCCGCCCCCAGGGCCCCTGAGGAGGTCCCGTGGAACAGCACCCGGGTCCCCGGGGCGTCCACCATCCCGTAGCGGGCTGCGAGGGTCTCCGCCAGGGCCTGGACCGCGAGGCGCCCCGAGAAGATCCATCCGTCCTCGGGGCTCATGATCACCGGGACGGGCCAGGTGCGGGTTCCGGACCAGAAATCCGACGTGCAGTACCAGGCGAAGACCAGGTTCGCGTCGGCGAAATCCGGGTTCTCCGCGGGGTCCGGGTCCAGGATGCCCCCGCACTCCTCGGTGGGGATCAGGGTCTCCCGGTCGGCGTAGGGCGGGGCCGAAAAGAGGTCCTGGGTCCGGAGGCACGGCACGGCCGCCTCGTCGCAGAAGCCGCCTCCCCGCAGGGAAACCACGAATGCACGGGAACCCGTCGGGGACGTTCGGATTCGGAAGGCGAAGGGCGATCCGTCGTTGCACCGGGCCATCCCGTGCCGTTCCGGGTCCCGGGCGGCGGGGACCACGACCTCGTGGCGAGTTGCCTCCGGGAGGCCCCGGCGGCAGGCCGTGACGTCCCGCCCAAGGCAGTCGTCCCTGCACGAAGCCTCGCCTCCCCGGGCGAAGGACGCCCCCAGGTCCTCGCAGGGAACCGGGGCACCGTCGCAGACCTCCCCGGGCTCCCGGACGCCGTTCCCGCAGGCGGGGTCCTCGGGAGGCACCAGTCCATCCCGATTCGCAAAGGCCCGGGCCACGACCTGGAAGGCCTCCTTGGGGCGCCGGAAGGCATCCACCAGCCCCTTCAGGTTGGTCCGGTCCACGGGCGGCGGCTTCGCCGTGTCCTGGCGCCACTGCATCCGGAAATCGGCCAACACCCAGGGCATCACCCCCCGGATCCAGGGCCTCTCTGCGAAGGTCCGGAGGTGTCGCCGGTGGAACCACGCCTGGTACTCCTCGCTGAAGGAGTGGGCATCGGCGGGTTCCTCCCCCGGGGTGCGGAACTGGCGCCGGCCGAGGAGGGCGTCGGCGCCGTACTCGCTGACCAGGAACGCCTTGTCCGGCCAGCGCAGCAGCGCCCGGTCCAGCAGGTCCCCCAGGTCCGCCGTCTCCCCTTCGTACCACCCGGCATACTCGTTGATCCCGATGATGTCCACCGGCCCCTGGCCCGTGTCGAAGGGCGCGTAGGACAGCAGCGCTTCGGACAGCGACGCGATCATCGTGGGCCGCGTGTCGTCCAGGGCCTTCGCCGCATCGGACATCGACCGCACGAACGGCTCGGCGTCGGGGACGAAGGTCCAGATCTCGTTGGCGACGCTCCAGGTCAGCACGCCGGGACGGGGCTGGTCCCGGATCACCATGCGCCGCAGGGCCCGGAGGGCCGCGTCCACCAGCCCGGCATCCTGGAAATGCTCCTCCTGCCACTGGTACACCGGGACTTCCTCGGCCATGCCGATGCCCGCCCGCTCCATCGCCCGCAACGTCCGGACGTCGTTCGGGTAGTGGGCTCCCCGCAGGAAATCCACGTGGAGGGCCCGCAGCAATTCCACGTCCTGGCGGGTCGATTCCTCGTCGAAGACCGGGCCGTGGAGAGGGTGGTCCTCGTGGCGGTTCATCCCGTGGAGGAACACGTCCCGGCCGTCCCGCAGCAGGCGGCCCTCCCGGACCTCGAAGGACCGGAAGGCCAGGTCGTACTCCCTCCGCTCGCTACGTCCCTCGTCATCCTCCAGCAGGACCTCCAGCGTCCAGGGGACCCAGGGTTCTCCGTCGGCCCGATCCCGGTTCGGATCCGGGACGGTCGTTTCCAGGGCCAGGCCTCCCCGGAAGTCCCCGGGCAGCGTGACGGGGCCGAAGGTCCGCTCCAGGGAGCCCCGACGGATCAGCCTCCCCGTGAAGCGGACCCCCGGCCCGTTCCCGGTCGATTCCAGGAAGACCTGGGCCCGGAAGGATCCCGTGGCCGGATCGGCCCGGATCGCGACCCGGGTCACCGCCGCCTCCAGGGCGCCGCACAGCGTCACCGGCCGGATCAGCCCGCTCCAGGGCATCCACCCGTGGAGCCCCTGGTGGAACGACAGCGTGCAGGGAAGGGTCCCGGGACCCATGCGGCTGTCCACCCGGACCACCAGCAGGTTCGGTCCCTCCCGGGACACGAAGGGCGTCACGTCGAAGGAAAACGGCAACTGGGGCAGGTCGTCCCGTCCGACCTCCTGTCCGTTCCAGTAGACCCGGGTCTCCCGGAAGGCCCCGTCGAACCGGAGGATCACCCGCGGCGCTTCGGGATCCAGCGGGGGCAGTTCCACCGCGTACCACCCCACCCCCTGGCGGTCGAACAGGTCCGGCAGGGCGATGTCCCAGGCCGCCGGCACGCCGATCTCCCTCCACGTGCGGCGGTCCGTTTCCGGACGGAACCAGCCCTCGGAAATCCCCTGGTCGTCGGCATCGAACCGGAAGCGCCAGGTCCCGCGGAGCGCCCCGTTGGCCGCCTGCAGCGATTCCGCTCCGGGGCACTCCCCGCCGTCCCATGCCGTCTCCGCAGGCCGTCCCCCCGCCCGCACCGGGTCCGTCTCCGGACCCAGCAGGGTGATCCCTTCCGGCAGGACCGTTCCCTGGTCACGGCCGGCGTCCCCCGCAGCGTCCTCCCCTCCCTCTTCCGTCCCCGGATCCTCCGGGAAGACCTCCGCGAGGTCCCGTGCGTCCCCGCCGGACTCCCCTCCCCCTCCGCAGCTCCACAGAACGCCCGCCATCGCCAGCACCGCGCTTCTTCGCACCCCGAACCCCCTCCAGGGACAGTCCCCTTTTTACCACATTCAACCTCCCGTACCGCCTGGATATCCCGAGGAGCGAACGCACGACCTCGTTCCCGGACCCCTGCGGACCCGTTCGAAGGGAGCGTCGGGTCGTCCGCGGCCCTTCGGTGCACGACGAGGCCCGGAACCCTCCCGGATCCAGGCGAAAAGGCGTTTCCGTGGGAACGGATCGGCGCTGCCCGGAAAGATCTTGACGCAACGCGGCAGAAGTTGCAGCATCCCTTTCCGGTGGGCGTGGGACGCCCGTGGCAACCCCTGTGGAGTCGGGAGGACCGGTATGGAGAAGTACGAACTGATGAACAAGGCCCTGATGCCGGTGGACCAGGTGCTCGGCCTGGGACTGGACGCCCTGCAGAAGGCCGGCCTGTACGGCCCCCTGAAGCAGAAGGTCACCGAGACCTCCAAGCAGATCCTGCGCGCCTCCTTCCAGAAGCAGTATCAGCTCGAGGTCATCGGCGAGGAGAACATCCCCGAGACCGGCGGCTGCATCATCGCATCGAACCACAAGTCCTGGCTGGATGCCCAGGTCCTCGGCGTCGCCACCCGTCGCCGCCTCTTCTTCGTCGCGAAGGCCGACTTCAAGGAATGGCCCCTCCTTCGCCGCCTGATCGACCTCTTCGACGGCATCTACGTCCGTCGGGGCGGCGACCAGGAGGCCCTGGAAGCCATTTCCCAGGCCGTTCGGGACGGCAAGGCCGTCGTCATCTTCCCCGAGGGAACGATCCCCGGAGAGGAGGACGTGCCCCGGTGGGAGGTCGAGAAGGACACCGGGCTGCTCCGGGGCAAGACCGGCGCCGTGCGCATCGCGATGGCGACCGGGGCCCCGATCATTCCCTGCGGCCTCTCGGGAACCGGCCAGGCCTTCCCCCCCGAGGCCTACCCGCGCCTCCAGGTCTTCCCCCCGCTGCCGAAGCCGGCCCCCGTGACGATCCGCTTCGGCAAGCCCCTCTACTTCCGCAAGCCCGAGGACCAGGAGGTGACCCGGGAGTTCCTGGCCGCCGAGACCAAGAAGGTCATGCTCGCCATCTCCTCCCTGGTGGACCACACCCGGGACTACGTGCCGGTGATGGTGCCGATCGTCGATCGCACCGAGCCCACCTCGATTCCCCGCTATGCCTATCGCCGCTCCCCCGAGCGCCTGAAGAAGGGACAGAAGGCGCCTCTGGGCGTGCTGGTGATCCACGGGTTCACCTCCGACATCCACTGCGTCGATCCCCTGGTGAAGCCCCTGGACGACGAGGGACTTCCCTACCGCTTCCCCGTCCTCCGGGGTCACGGGACCCGCTACCAGGACATGGACGGGGTCACCCACCGGGACTGGTACGAGGATGCCGAAAACGCGCTGCTGGACCTCTACCAGGAGGTCGAGAAGATCCTGGTGATCGGCCACTCCATGGGCGGACTGGTGGCCCTGGAACTCGCCGCCCGGCACCGGGACAAGGTCGTCGGCGTCGTTCCCGCGGCCGCCGCCCTGCGGTTCAAGGACCCCCTGGCCTTCCTGACCCCCTTCGTGGCCCGGTTCGTCAAGTGGTGGCCGTCCCCGAACGCCTACGTGGACGCCACCCTCCGGAAGCGAGAGAACCGCAACTACCCGAAGTTCGCCACCAGCGCCTTCGCGTCCCTCTGGGAGTACTCCCAGCAGGTGGAGCACCTCCTGTCGTTCGTGAAGGCCCCGGCCCACATCCTCCACAGCCGCAAGGACCAGGTGGTGTCCCCCGTCGCCTCCGAGATCATCCACGAGAAGATCTCCTCGAAGGACAAGAACCTCGTCTGGTTCGAGAAGAGCGGCCACGAGATGTTCCTGGACCTGGAAGCCCAGGAGGTGGTCCAGGCCGTGATGACCTTCGTGCGGCGGATCCGCGCCCAGGTCCAGCCCGAACGGGGCGGCGTGCGCCCGGCCGCGGGCTAGTGGCGCCCTAGCGCCGCGCCTCGGGCAGCGGCGGATCGAACCGCACCCGGGACCCCGGACCGATGCCCGCCCTCCTGGCCCCGAACGCCGGGATT
>Ga0302250_1001794_pt1 | contig 14958 bp, 10 predicted proteins | sample AAG_RA_Asp_MG_FD_193536 | JGI IMG/M metagenome (GOLD analysis project Ga0302250, IMG submission 193536) | Enriched activated sludge microbial communities from anaerobic digester in WTTP, New Holstein, Wisconsin, United States - AAG_RA_Asp | ecosystem: Engineered > Bioreactor > Anaerobic >... | reverse complement strand
CGCGTGTCGCTTCCTCGCCATGTGAACAACGCTCACCTTGTCGGCTAGCTCGCGAACCAGCGATTCCTTGCGATGCAGGATCGTCAGCAGCTTCCCATTGTCAAATTGTCGCAGGGTTGTCGCTTCATGTCCGAGAAGCCGCTCGAGCTCCCCGGCCAACTCATGGGCTTCCAGGAGCTCCCGTTGAGGCGTGGCGGCGGCCTCGCGGCCCCTGCTGTGGTCGGAATGTCGTATGCCGGTTTCTCTTTCTCTATATTCCATAGAAGCCTGTTCCTTTAATCTCGTTCTTCAACAAAGATCGCTATACTCTTATCGGCATCGGTGAGAGATTGCTTTAGCCCTTTTGCCGAGACCGCACTTTGGTGACCTGGAACACAAAGTACCCAAGATCTCAACCATTACTTGCCATGGGTGCTGTCAAACTGTTGACTACCTCCTGAGAACCTGTCACCCACTGCTGCAGCAAACTGGATGCCAAATTGAGCGATAGCTATAACCTGTGCACATTCAAAGACTTATGATGCGTGCTCGTTTTTTGGATTCTTGAGAAGATGCTTTCGACAGGGAAAGTTTTTCTGGGCTGGGGTCAGTTTCTGCCGATCACACAAATCTTCATCTTGCAGCCTCATGCAAAAGTCTCAGATTCCGTCACCCCGATCAGGAAGACTTTGATTCATCCACGAACCTCCACCCACATGCTCCCGCCACGCTCGCGCCAATACAAGGCGTCACGACACAGTTTCCCTCACGGGCAGCTCAGGCCGGTCTTCCTCAAAGAGGACCACGTCCTCCTCGCTGGCTATCCCTTTCATGGTCTCGGTAAATCCCTTCCTGCTGAAAAGGCAGAAACGCTCTTTTCTCTCCTTTGTACCCCACGCCACCTTCGCCGCCTTTTTCCTGAGAGACTCAAAGACATCCGTTCCCACAGGCTTTTCAGTCCACTTGGCTTCGGCGAAAAGGATCATGTTCAAATCCGGGTTCACGGCGACAAGGTCGATCTCTTCGTGGCGATCCCACCAGCGCCCCACGGCGGAAAAGGGGAAGAAGAGGTCCATACGGTGCCACAGGGTTTCTGCAGCCACCCCTTCATAGGCCCGGGAAAGGTGCTGGGGAAGGGTCTTTCGGATGCCGTCCAGGACCTCCTCCACACGTCCCATCTCCAGTTCTCCACGCCGCGGGAAGACGTAACGGAACCAGAAATGAAAAAAGGCATCGCTCACGCGGTACAGCCCCTTTTTGCTCTTGAGCGGCTTTTCTTCCGTAACGGGCAGTTCTCGTTCGGCGATTTTGAGGTCGGCCAACACTCCCAGATACTTGTTGGCAACGGGCTGAGTCAGACCCGTGGCGTTGACGATTTCCGAGAGTTTGCGCTTGCCCTGCGCCACCGCCTGGAGCAGAGCGAAGTAGTACCGGGGTTCGCGCAGTTCTTCGCGCAGGATGAACTCCACCTCATCGTAGAGCATAGCGCCCTTGCTCAGGACATGATCCGCGAGGTTTCGGAAGAAATCTTTTTCCGCATGGAATTGGAGCCAGTAGGCAGGCATGCCGCCAGCCACGGAATAGTGCGCCAGAGCGTCCGCAAAAGATCCTTCCGAACGGAACCAACGGACGGCGGCAAAGCCCATGGGGTCGATGCGCCACTGACCGGTCCTGCGACCATAAAGAGGGGAACGGTAACCGAGGACTTCGTTTTCCATCATGGCCATGCTGGACCCTAGCAGGATGAGATAGACCCTGCTTCTCGCCCAGTATTCGTCCCATGCTTTCTGAAAGAGGCCGGCTATGGCCGGGTTCGAGCCCATGAGGTAGGGGAATTCGTCGATGGCCAGAACAAAGCGTTGCTCCTTGCCGCGGACATACGCAAAACTCTCCTCCCACCCGGCGAAGCCCCGCGTTTCCAGGAGGGGTTCCCGGAAGAACCTCCCCAGCGCCTGGGAAAAGCGGTGAAGCTGTTCCCGGTCGCTGGTGCTTTCGGAAAGGAAGTAGACATGGGGCTTGTCTTGGAGAAACTGTTTCACCAGTTCCGTCTTGCCCACCCGCCGCTTTCCCCAGAGCACCACCAGTTGAGAGCCGGGTTCGCGCCACAAGCCTTCCAGAAACGCCAACTCCTTCTCTCGATCAATGAACGGCATGAAGCTCCTCCATGCAATATTTCAATATATTCGCCATGGGCCTGACACCACAACGAGAAATTGATGGCCTTGGCTTCCTGTCATTCCGAGCCAAGCGAGGAATCTCGGGACTCCGCCTTTTGGTTCTCAGATTTCTTGCTCCGCTCGACATGATAATGTTGGTCAAAACCTCGGTGCAGTAATAATCAAGCCCTGCCTTGCTGAAATGATATACTCACGAGTATTATACGTGTAAGTATAACCAGCCATCAAGCACCAATTGGTGCTTGATGATGGAAGGCTGTACTCATCTAAACCGACAACCCCTGCCACCTTCTTCATCGCATGGGCAACTCGACGCAATGCATTGACGAGAAGGAGTCTCCCGTAGTCATTCCCCTGGCACTGCCTGTCAACAGCTAGACGTCCCAGCCTGGCTGCGGGAAGACGTGATGGCGGAAGTTTCTTCCCGAAGCTCACAGGTATTTCCGATAAATCCACCTCAAAAAATGAGAGGGTGAAAAATCCCAAAATCTTTTCAGGCTCCGCCCGTCGAAGCAGTTACTCATGTTGCTACGGAACACCCGAAGACACATGAAAAGGCTCGATTCCGACTCGCAACTCGGAACTCGGAACTTTTCAGGGCAGAACGTAGGTGTTGGCGATCCCCTTTCTCAGGTGCTGCCAGGCAGTCCGCCGCAGATAGTCATTGAGGCCTGCAGGACCTCGCCAGCTATGAGCAGACCCAGGAAACCATGGCCCTTCTGAAGATCCTGGCTCTCGGCAATCGTCAAATCGAGGCGGGCGAAATAGAGCCGGCAAACAATGTGATCAAACGTCTGCGGAAACGCCGGAGCGATGGTTGATGGCCTTTGAGGTATTTTTACAGGTGATGCAGCATGCGACCTTGAAGACCTCTATCAATACATTGCCTTGCATGACACGGCCGGAAAAGCGGATCACGTATTGGCCAGGATCGAAGAGGTGTTTGACAGTTGGTCCGGAGCTCCGCAACGCGGAACCTATCCGGAAGAACTATTGGCACTCGGGATCCGTGATTGCCGGGAGGTCTTTTTCAAACCCTACCGTGTCATTTATCGGATCACCGGCAACGCGGTTCACGTTATGCTGATCGTCGACGGGCGACGAGACATGCTAACCCTTTTGCAGCGGAGACTGCTGTCGGCGAAATAGTGGAAACCTGTTGGTGCTGTATGTTAAGTATTCGCCTTTCCTGATTTCAGCACTGCAGAGTGACAGAGATTTGACATCTATGATCTACAGGCTCTCTGCAAAGCGAAGCCCCATTAGCTGAATTGAGACAAGGGCCTCTATCCACCATCATTAACTCCACGCCCTCACGCTTGACGACTCCAGGAGCATAACAGCCGATTGGCATGGGCATTGCTTGATTAATAACAGCGAGCGTGACTCGTGCATTCTGAAGGAAATTAATCGATACTCCCTCTTTGCCAAGGGACGGAGATGACCGAAATCGAAATACGACAAAAGATTGCAGCCCTTGTGGCGCAATTTCATCAGGCGCGAACAGCAGGACAGTCCTTTACTCCCGGCAAAACCCCGGTCCGCTACGCTGGACGAGTCTTTGATGAAAAGGAGATCCAGGCGGCGGTGGAGGCTTCTCTTGACTTCTGGCTCACAGAAGGCCGCTTTGCAGAGGAATTTCAATCGGAACTGGCCGCCAAAATCGGCACGAAATATGCTATCCTCACTAATTCCGGCTCCTCAGCCAATCTTCTGGCAGTAACCGCCTTGACCTCTCCGCTTCTGGGCGATTGTCGTCTGAAACCAGGTGATGAAGTCATTACGGTTGCCGCCGGCTTCCCCACAACACTTAACCCTATCATCCTCAACAATCTGATTCCCGTCTTTGTGGATGTGGACATCCCCACATACAATATTCAGACCAGGCAGATCGAGGAGGCCATTAGCCCAAGAACTCGAGCTGTTTTTATTGCCCATACCCTGGGCAACCCCTTCAACTTATCTGAGATTCTTAGAATAATTCAAAAATACAACTTCTACCTGATTGAAGATTGCTGCGACGCCCTCGGTTCAAGCTATACGCTGGATGATCCATCGCTCAAAACCAAGAACCCGAAATCTGGGCCTTCATTTGTCGGCACTTTCGGTCATTTGGCCACGTGCAGTTTCTACCCTGCCCATCATATTACGCTCGGTGAAGGCGGGGCTGTCCTGACCTCCGACAAAACCCTGGCCCGTGCAGTTCGGTCCCTCAAGGACTGGGGTCGTGATTGCCACTGCGGACCGGGCGAGAACAACGCCTGCGGCAGGCGCTTCTCAGGCAGGTATGGCACGTTGCCTCATGGGTATGACCATAAATATGTCTATTCCCATATCGGCTTCAATCTGAAAGCCACGGATATCCAGGCTGCCATCGGTGTCGAGCAATTGAAAAAACTAGACGCTTTTTGCGAAACCCGCCGCGAGAATTTTCGATTGTGGACGGAAGCCTTTCGGAAATATGAGCGATATTTCATTCTCCCCCAAGCAACCGCTAGATCTGACCCGGCATGGTTTGCCTTTCCGGCAACCGTTAATGAAGATACCGGTTTCACTCGAACCGAGCTGACAACCTATTTGGCTGACAATCTGATTGAGACGAGGAATCTCTTCGGCGGCAATCTTCTTCGTCAACCGGCTTATTTGAATATTACCCATCGAAAGATTGGGGAACTGCACAACACGGACCGCATCATGCACGACACCTTTTTCCTTGGTACCTATCCAGGTCTGGGCAAGGAACAAATTGACTACACGATGAGCATTCTGGACCAATTCATTGGTTTTTGCTCGGCCCGCAAGACGGGATGCAAAGGCGGGGATAGCTGATGTTTGGGACCAGCTATCATGGAAAGCGTGTATTGGTCACCGGCCATACCGGTTTCAAGGGCTCCTGGCTGGCGTTGTGGCTTCATGAACTGGGCGCCCAAATCACCGGCTTAGCTCTTCCCCCGAGTACCAACCCTTCCCATTTTGGGCTTATCCGGTTGGAGGATTTGGTAAATCACTTGGAAGGCGATATCCGTGATCTGGAAACAGTGCGGAGAGCTTTCACCAAGGCAAGACCTGAAATCGTCTTTCATCTTGCCGCTCAACCCTTGGTCCATGATTCATACCAGGATCCCAAAACGACATTTGACACCAACATCGGCGGCACGGTCAACATTCTGGAGGCCATCCGCCATTGCCCGACCGTCGAAGCCGCCGTCATCATCACGTCAGATAAGTGCTACGAAAACCAGGAATGGGTCTGGGGTTACCGGGAAAATGACTCGATGGGTGGTAATGATCCATACAGTGCAAGCAAGGGGGCGACAGAGATCGTCTGTTCGTCCTATCTTAGATCCTTTTTCCGGCGAAACGGACTGGGGCCTCACGTGGGTGTGGCAACAGCCCGGGCCGGCAACGTGATCGGTGGCGGTGATTGGGCTACAGATCGAATTATTCCCGATTGTGTCCGTGCACTATCTACAGATCGACCGATCCTCATTAGGAACCCCGAGGCGACAAGACCGTGGCAGCATGTGCTTGATCCCATAGCCGGTTATCTCCTGCTGGCAGTCCGGCTGGTCGACGATCGCGAGAAATATTGCGGTGCGTGGAATTTTGGACCTCAGACGACGAGGCAGATCAGCGTCCGCGAGCTGGCGTCGCGTTTTGTCGCCGCGTGGGGAGCTGGCTCCATCCAAACGCCGAATAGTAATGAACGATCGTTTTATGAGGCTCGTCTTCTGCATTTGAATATTGACAAAGCCGTTTCCGCATTGCAGTGGCAGCCCGTTTTAGAAGGCGCGACAGCGATCGATTGGACGGCAGCTTGGTACAAATTCTGGCATTTGGCAAAGGAAAACCTACGGGAATTATCGGTGAGTCAAATCCACCAATTCGTCAAGACTGCCCAACAGACAAGGATATCACTCCTCTAAAGATACTAATGAAGTTTTCACACAATCATAACAATACAATGGTGGGGAGAAGGTCATGAGAGTAGTCATCTTAGCAGGCGGTTTGGGGACACGCATCAGTGAGGAATCGTATTTTAGACCAAAACCGATGATCGAAATCGGCGAGCGACCGATTTTATGGCATATCATGAAGATCTATTCCCACTACGGTTTCGACGAATTCGTTATCTGCCTTGGATATAAATCTCATGTGGTGAAGGATTATTTTGCGAATTACTTCATGTACGAATCGGATGTGACCTTTAACTTCAAGAATGGAAAAGAAATCTTCACTCATCGACATTTCGCAGAGAAATGGACAGTCACCCTCGTGAATACCGGTCTGGAAACGATGACCGGGGGGAGAGTCAAACGGATTCAAAAATATGTGGGAAATGAACCCTTCCTGCTGACCTACGGTGATGGTCTGTCGGATGTTAACATGTTGGACCTCATTGAATTTCACAAATCGCACGGGAAGTATGCCACGGTAACCGCGGCACAACCCCTGGGGCGGTTCGGATCGTTGAACCTCACGAAGACATACGAGGTGGCCGGGTTTGTTGAAAAACCCAAGGGTGATAACAGCTGGATAAACGGTGGGTTCTTTGTGATGCAACCGGAAGTTTTCAATTTCCTCACGGAGGATGATATTAGTCTTGAACTGGGCCTGCTGCAAAAGTTGTCTGACGACCGTCAGTTTGTTGCCTATCGTCATGAAGGCTTCTGGCAGCCAATGGACACCATGAGAGATAAGTCCCTCCTTGAGGAACTCTGGAAGTCCGGCAAGGCGCCATGGAAGGTATGGTCGTCGAATGGCTCTTGAAGGGAGTGCTGCATGAGAGACTATTTTGACCATCGGTTGTTGATTTCTAAAATGATCAATAATTATACGGGCTCAATTGAGCAAGGTTTGAATATGGTTGATGCCTTCGCTAAATTCGCTAAAATATTTTCATTTCAATCTGCATTCAAGCTCCAGTTTTGAAACCAGGATACATTCATGAATCCTGATTCCAGAAGCAACGATAAGGAAGGCTGGAAAGCCTATATGTGTCTTCTCAATGATGAAAAAGCTATGTGTCGTCGTTATATGTACAATTACATCTAGTGATTTATAAATATATCGACAAATTGAATGTTTAATAATAACAAAAGAAAGATAAAGTATGAAAGAATGTGAAATGGAGAATAATTTAGATTACCGCCGTATTGACTCTTATAATAAGTCCATTCGCTATAACTTTGCATTTATGAAAGAAACCAAGAGCATGGACGATTTATATGCCAAGAGTATTAAATTGGGCGGCGATAAAGGATTCTTAATTCCATTGTGTGAATTACACAAGGATGATGATGAGTTAATCGAGATGTTGGCACAATGGCGCAAAGATAATTCTTTTGCCTATCCAACGCGTTTTCCAGTTACCTTTGAAGGTACGGCAAGGTGGTTAAAAAATGCAGTTCTTGGTGTTGAGGATAGGATTCTATTTTTGGTCGTCAATCAACATGGCAAGCCAATTGGGCACATGGGATTTGCCAATGCAATTAACGATGGGTGCCATCTAGAAACAGATAATATTATCCGCGGCGTCACACAAGATAGCAAGGGTATTATGTCTTTCGGTATGCAGTCTCTCCTTTGCTGGGCAGAAACGACTTTATGGCCAGAAGATATCTTCCTGCGAGTGCTCGATGACAATCCTAAAGCAATCGATTTCTATAAGAAGCTTGGTTTCATCCAGGACAGAGTCTTGCCATTGCGCAGGAAAGTGGAGGGCGAATCCGAATCATTCATTCCTGTTCCAGCAGATGATAAGGCAACCCCCGACAAGAACTTTATCCGTATGGTTTACCGTCCGGAACGAAATGCCGGCCATGAGCTCATCTTGACCGCCGGACCTTCGATTTGTGCGAGAGAAGCGAGCTATGCCCTCGATGCAGCGCGTTTCGGATGGAACCACCATTGGGCTGACTACATCAAGAAATTTGAGAGCAGCTTTGCGGAATACCTCGGAGTCAAACACGCACTGAGTTTCTCCTGCTGCACCGGAGCTCTCCATTTGGCCTTACTCAGTCTCGGGATCGGGCCAGGAGACGAGGTTATCGTACCAGATCTCACCTGGGTTGCCACGGCCAACTCCGTGCTCTATACGGGTGCAACCCCGGTATTCGCTGACATAGATCCACAAACTTGGTGTATCAGTCATGCTTCAATTCAGGCATGTATCACTGAGCGCACAAAAGCCATCATGCCGGTGCATCTCTACGGGCACCCAGCACCAATGGACAAGATTATGGCCTTGGCGCGAGAACATGAACTGTTTGTCGTTGAGGATGCTGCACCGGCAATAGGGGCGGAACACAAAGGACAAAAGACCGGTACATTTGGCGATCTGGCAGCATTTAGCTTTCAGGGTGCCAAATTGGTGGTTGCGGGTGAAGGTGGAATGCTCGTGACTAACAATGAAGAGCTATACCAGAGGGTCTACTCGCTGTGGGATCAAGGGAGGCAGCCTGGCACATTCTGGATACAGAAGAATGGCTGGAAATACAAAATGTCAAATATCCAGGCTGCAATCGGCCTCGGGCAGTTGGAGCGTGTCGACGAACTTATTGAGGCCAAGCGGCGCATTTTTCGCTGGTACGACAATGGCCTGAAGGGTATCCCATACCTGAGACTGTGCTATGAACCTAAAGGGACGCGCAGCATCTACTGGATGTCGAGCATCCTCCTCGATTCGAAGAGCCCTATCGGAAGGGATCAATTACGTGATGAACTTAGAAAACGTAACATCGATACGAGGAACGTCTTTCCGGCTATCAGCCAGTATCCCATATGGCCGAAAAAACAGTCTCCGCAGCCAATGGCAAAGATGGTCGGCAATCACGCTATCAACCTGCCCAGCGGTGTGTGCCTGCGAGAGGAACAGGTCGCTTATGTGTGTGGCTGTCTGAAGAATATCTTGACCTCATAAACGGATAATCATTGATTCAATAGAGAGCTAAAAGAGGTCAAAATGAGCACCCTGAAGAACAATGCTTCTATAGATCTGGCAAGAAAGATCCGCACCGATACACTCCGAATGGTCCATGCAGCCCGCGCCTCACATATCGGCTCGAACTTGAGCGCTGCCGACATTCTCGCAGTGCTTTATGAGGACATCTTGAAAGTGGATCCCTTATGGCCAGATTGGCCCAACCGTGATCGTTTTATCCTTAGCAAGGGACACGCAGCAGCCATTCTATATGCTGTTCTGGCTGAAAAGGGTTTTTTCCCGCACGGTGATCTCATGAACTTCTGTCAAAATGGCTCTGAATTGACTGGACACGTCAACCATCGCCTACCAGGGATAGAATTATCCACCGGTTCCCTGGGGCATGGCCTATCCATTGGCTGTGGCTTGGCACTGGCGGCAAAAAGGGACCGAAAAGACTACCGCATATTTGTTCTGCTCGGTGACGGCGAGATGGATGAAGGGTCAAACTGGGAGAGTATGCTGTTTGCCGCTCAACATAGACTTGATAATCTCGTCGCCGTCGTTGACTGCAACTCAATTCAAGGTTTCGGGACTACCAATGAAATATTGAATCTCCAGCCTTTTGCCGGTAAATGGCGAGCATTTCGATGGAGCGTACGAGAAATGGACGGGCACGACCATGCGGAGATTAGAAATGTACTTGCTAGCGTACCCTTTATGGAAGGAACCCCCTCTGTAGCAATCGCCCATACAGTCAAAGGCAAGGGGGTGAAATACATGGAGAATCAACTCGCATGGCATTACCGATCGCCGGACAGCGACCAGCTCGCTTTGGCCATAGCCGAGATAGAGGGCACACGATGAGAATGGCATTTTTACGCACCATCTGCGAACTTGCAGAAGTGGACGAGAGACTCTGGCTGCTGACGGGTGATCTTGGATATTCCGTCCTTGAGAGGTTTGCCAATAGCTTCCCCGATAGATTTATCAATGCAGGTGTTGCGGAACAAAACATGAGCGGTGTTGCGGCAGGTCTTGCTTTAAGCGGAAAGGTCGTCTTCACGTACTCTATCGCTAATTTTCCCATTTTGCGTTGCCTTGAGCAGGTGCGTAATGACATCTGCTATCACAGCCTCAACGTGAAGATAGTTTCAGTTGGTGGCGGTGTCGCTTATGGATCAGCAGGATACAGCCATCATGCAACGGAAGACTTGGCGATTATGAGAGTGTTGCCAAATATTACCGTCTTTGCTCCCGGAGACCCGGTCGAAGTGAGCCTTGTCACGCAAGGGGCAGCTGCAATCCCCGGACCATGCTATATCAGGTTGGGAAAGGGGGGAGACCCTGTCATCCACCAAGCTGTACCAGACTTTGTCATAGGGAAACCCATTGAGATAAGAGAAGGAAGTGATGTCTCGATATTCTCCACCGGTGGTATTCTGCACGATGCCGTCATGGCAGCGGAAGCACTAAACGAACGGGGCTGCAGTGCTTCTATTGTGAGCATGCCCACGCTGGAACCGCTTGATCGGGCCTCCGTCCTTTCCTTCTGTCGAAGAACCAAATTCGTTTTCACTGTAGAAGAGCACGGACCTGGTGGGTTGGCCGATATTGTGGCCGACGTTATTGCGCGCTCAGGCACTTCTGTACAATTTCATCCCCTGACGCTGAAGCCGAAAACAGACACAATGGCCGGGGATCAAAAATACCTGCGTGGCGCAAGCGGCTTGGAAGCGAAGGATATTGTTGGCCGTGTAATGCGCGTCTTCGATCCTGCCAAGAATAAAGGAAATAATAGTTCGCAATATGAATAAAGCGGATAGTAGGATCTTGAGGTATTCATCAGAGACACAAAGCTATTTGAGAAAAGTTTCCTATTCTGATTTCATCCATGCTTATCCCCAAAATGCAGCGTCTACTCGGATGAATGAAATAAGTAACATGCTCTGGCGTTAAAGAAAATGATAAAAACAATCTATATTATTAGAAGGATTGACATATATAATAGAAGGGAGAAAATATAAATGGTTAAGTTTTCGATAATAATAACAACATTCAATAGGCATAATTTGCTGCATTATGTTCTAAAATGTTTGGAGATGCAGACGTACCATAACTTTACTATCCATTTAATTGACAATGGTTCTAGCCCTCCAGTCGATGAAGCAACTTTCCCGCCTAGTCTCGATATTGTTTTTACTCGGTATGAAATAAATCAAAATCCAAATGAAGTAATTAATAAAGAAATTAACAAGTTATCCGGAACACATTTTGCCTGGTTGGGAGATGATGATCTATGGGTAGCATCTGCGCTCGATCGGATAGCCCAAGTATTCAGCAATAGAGCAATAGAGATGTTGAGTGTTGGCTTTTCCAATTATTCTCATGAAAAACGAATGCTTTTGTCTGGAAAAGAATATTTCCAAAGATTCTCCGGACAGCTATTTCGTTATAACGCATACCGTATGGCTCTTGGCTTCTGCAACAGTTGGGGAATAGGAAGAAAAGAAACCTTCCTCATACCCCCGATGTCACACTCTTCTACTTTCTTTTTATCCATACCTCTGATTGCCAGGACGCTGGACAGACAAGGAGAATTGTTTGTTGAGCCATTCGGTGATGTCGGGATGATGGGTTGCTGTTTCTATACGGATTATGCTTATTACTTGGACGAACCGCTCGGCATAATAGGCGTAGTAAACAAACGAGCGATGAATGGCGCTCTACCGGGCCAGCGTTTTCTCTGGAATTCAAAAATACCTTCTCTGCGATACTCACCGGTTAAAGGAAGTACTTTTATTAATATGGGAATGGAAAGCCATCTCAAAATCCTCTATCTCAATAATATCCACAAGAAATGGGATTGTTTCTTACGTTCTGATTTCTTCCTACCTCAGGATCGTGTAGCCTCATTACCCCACCTCGTTCATATCGCGACGGATAAGCCTTGGACAGAAACCACAGTGAAAGACATCGATGAGGCGCTTCCCCTGGCAATCGAATCAGTGATGCGTGAGAACAGACTAGCCGGTGTGGGTGCAAAACATGAACTGTACAGTCAAATCATGGCCAGACTGGAAAATATCAGGCATAGAGTGATCTCGGACGAAACAGAACGACAAGGGTACTCCCCCGTCTCTCTCACCGGCAATTTCCATAAATTTGCAGACACTTCTGAATTGTTACAATGGCAAGATAGAAGAGTGATCCTTTTATCCAAGCCGAGCGAAAGGAATAAACTTACTATCAATGTCGTCTATGCACACCTGCCTGCCCAAAATATGCATTCAATACACAGAGGCAGGTTGTCCATTGTGTGGTCTCACCTTCCAATAGAAGGATGTGATCATTACGTCTATGCGAATGCAATGAGCTTCCGAGGTAAGCTGCCTGGTCTGAACATCCTAACGATGCTTGAGCCGGTTGTTGTACTGCCTGGAGAATACGATGAACGTGTTTGGAAATATTTCGACTATATATTTTGCCCATTTGATGCCCTTACGCAAAATAGGAAATTTTGTAAGATGTTGTTCCCACGCGCCGACGGTTATATCGAGGAACTTGTTACAGAGCAGCAAGATCAACGCGACGCGCATTATCCCTTAAGCGGTCGCAAGAACGCCATCTGCATGATTGGCGGGAACAAGAAGTCGCATGTTCCGAGCGAGCTTTACTCAAAGCGTATAGAGGTTGCTGAATGGTTCTTCAAGAATTCGACCATCCCGTTTGATGTTTATGGCAGACCGCCTTTCCAACTGTCGAATTATCGGGGTATAATTCCTAGCGGTCAGAAATTATCCATCCTGAAGCAGTACCGTTTCAGCCTATGTTTTGAAAATACCAATCATCCGGTCCTCTCAGCAGGGTATGTTACTGAAAAGATTCTTGACTGCCTTGAGACCAGGACCATCCCAATTTACCTGGGCGCCTCAAATATCGAAAAGTATATTCCCGAAGACTGTCTTATAGATTTTCGCAAATTTGATGGTCTTGACGATCTTGACAAGTACCTGCAAAGGATGACGCAAAAAGAGTATAGAAAACGCGTTTCTGCCATCGATGCGTGGGTCAGCGGTGGAAATCTCCGGAAATATTCGTGGATACCTTTCTATGACATGGTTTCAGAACTCTGTGCCTCAGCCTCTTCGGCATCGCTGGAAAGACTCTTTGACGGTCATACGACGTGGAGCCGAGGAAAAGCTTCAAATCCCATGGTTAGACGTTTTCAGTTCTCAGAATTGCCTTTAATGTGGTCTTGGAGCCATTTGTCCAAAGCAGCACCGCCAGCGGTGGAAAATGGGATAGTTATCAATAGACTGAATAGGAACACAGATGAAAGTTATCATGAGGATGCGACACTGCGAGAACATCGATCCATCCTCAGCAAGACGAAACCATCTCTAAAGGTAATGACTGCAGGCGGCAAGTTCTTCTCGGGAAATGCAAGCAGAGGATACGATTACAGTTGGTGGAACGTGCACGATGCACTGCATCGCTTTATGAATATTGAAACACAATTCTTCGATTTTGCCACCGAGGCTCAACGGCGGGGCGTTGCGGGTATGTCGGAACGGTTGGAAGAAATCATCCGCAATAAGAAACCCGACGTGTTCCTGTATTCTCCGATCCAAGGGCCTGTGGGGATTTTGCCTGCCAGTTTGGAATTAATAGCGTCTGAAAGAGACATCCTGACTGTGGTCTTGCTGTTCGGGCATCGGATAGACACCATTGATGAGGCAAAGTTCTGTGGGGCGTATGCCGACTACGTGATAGTGACCTCGCCGGAAACTGCGAAGCTTTTTGCTCAGGCAGGTTTTGGAGCCAAGGTCATCCGGAGTCAATGGGGTTTCAATCACTTCACCTATGCCCCCAAGCCTTCCCCCAGAATGAGGCACATAAGCTTTTGCGGTGCGGCGAAAGGCAACCGTTCAGAGACTCTGGAGAAGATCATGCAGAATGGTTTGTCTGTGGATGTCTTTGGACCGGGATGGCATGAAGACTCTTTTCTTCCCTTTTACGACATGGTCCAGGTTTTCAGTGAGTCCAAGATCAGTCTTAACCTTATCGAAGAATCCGTAAGGGAGGCGCAAGAACAGATCAACGCCCGTGTTTTCGAAGTCCCCGGATGTCGCGGTTTTCTACTCACCACGCCAGCAGAAGGCCTCGAAGAATACTATGAACCGGAAAAGGAAGTCGTTGTCGCTCGTTCCCAGGAAGAAATGATCGACAAATCAAAATACTATCTCATCCATGACCGTGAGCGAGAAACTATAGCTCAGCGGGGATATCAAAGAACACTTGCCGAGCACACATGGGCGCACCGGCTGATGGATATTTTTGAACAGTTTGGGTTTAGGGCTACGCCTCTCGCTGCCCCGGCAATTAAGCCACTTCCTTTGTGGCAATCCAAGGTCTCCATACCAGAAGATACTATGTCTTCTGCTCATGATGCGCAAGCATCAAACAACTGGGAAAATAATGCAGATGTTCAGATCAGTATTATTGTTAATGCATATAATCAATTGCAGTATACGAAGAAATGTGTTGAGAGCGTCCTGAATTACACTACAAATTCATACGAATTAATACTATCAGATAACGGATCAACGGACGGTACCTTTGACTATTTTAAAGCTGTTAAGAAGTTCCATCCTCATACCAAGGTACTTCGGAATTTTCAAAACCGCATTGTGGAAACAACTTTGAATAATGCTGTTTCTATTGCATGTGGAAAATACATTGTCTTCGTCGTAATTGCTCAACCCCCCTGTTGAAATCACCCAGCGAGCACAGAGGGCAAGGTCACTCGTCAAGCTTTGAGGCGTTCATCCTCACCCGAATCGTAGCGCGTTTCCAGACGAGGTCCTTTTCGGCAGC
>Ga0302250_1001792_pt1 | contig 14991 bp, 20 predicted proteins | sample AAG_RA_Asp_MG_FD_193536 | JGI IMG/M metagenome (GOLD analysis project Ga0302250, IMG submission 193536) | Enriched activated sludge microbial communities from anaerobic digester in WTTP, New Holstein, Wisconsin, United States - AAG_RA_Asp | ecosystem: Engineered > Bioreactor > Anaerobic >... | reverse complement strand
TGCCTGGGAGCAAGAGAGGAATGCAATCGGGGCAACAGTAAGATGGAGATTCAATAAAGACAATGCAAGAGTAAAACTTCAAAGGCATTATTCTAATTTGCTAAATTAGTGTTACAGAGCACTAGGGCAAGAAAACTTGCAGAATACTCGGGGATGGCGAGCTGCACCAAAGCTAATGATGCTTATATTAAAGAAAAACTAGAACGCTACTCATCCAAGAGACTATGCCTATGCTGCTTTCATCTTTCGGATTCGATTCAGGGATTCATGGATGGTTTTTTCTACGCCCTGCATCAGTTTTATATAGCATATCCGTGGTTGTGCTGGAGAATTAACATCAATGCCATTGATCATATGAAAGCCGAAGCGAAGGGAATTTAAAGAATAGGGACCGAAAAGGTGAAGATCTTCATGAGCAGGGTTAAGCTTACGGACACGGTTTTTAGGGATGCTCATCAATCTCTTCTGGCCACCAGGATGAGGACCAGAGATATGCTGCCCATAGCAGAGAAGATGGACCAGGTTGGGTTCTTCTCTCTTGAAACCTGGGGGGGAGCGACGTTCGATACCTGCATCAGGTACCTGAACGAAGATCCCTGGGAGAGGCTCAGGGCATTAAAGAAGGCCATGCCGAACACTCCCATGCAAATGCTGCTTCGCGGGCAGAATCTGGTGGGATACAGGCATTATGCCGATGATGTGGTGGATAAGTTCGTTGAAAAAGCGGCCATCAATGGCGTGGATATCTTCAGGATATTCGATGCTGTGAATGACATTCGCAATATGGAGCGCTCTATCAAAGCCGCCAAGAAGATGGAAAAGCATATTCAGGGAGGGATAAGCTATACCATCAGCCCGGTTCACAGCAATGAGCTCTTTGCCCAATTTGCAGTCAAGCTCGCTGAGCTGGGGTGCGACTCCATATGCATCAAGGATATGGCCGGACTCATCACACCCAAAAATGCCCATGAGCTTATCCGAGCGGTGAAAAAGGAGGTCAGCCTGCCCATAAACTTGCACACCCACTGCACCAGCGGCATGGCTCAGATGAGCTACTTTTATGCCTGCCAGGCAGGAGTAGATATCCTGGACACGGCCATGTCCCCCATCTCCGGAGGCAGCGCTCAGCCGGCCACAGAGAGCCTGGTGGCATCACTGCAGGGGACTCCCTATGATACGGGTCTCGATCTGGAACTCTTAACCGAGATCAAGAGATACTTCGAGAAGATCATGGAGATCTATTCTCCGGTCTTCAATCCCATAGCGGCACGCATAGATACCAATGTCCTGGTATACCAGGTTCCAGGAGGCATGCTCTCCAATCTCGTCTCCCAGCTGGTGGAACAGAAAGCGATGGACAAATACGAGGAGGTGCTTGTGGAGATTCCCAAGGTCAGAAAGGATTTGGGATATCCCCCTCTGGTAACACCCACCAGCCAGATTGTAGGCACACAGGCGGTACTCAATGTGATCACCGGCGATCGATATAAGATGGTTCCCAAAGAGGTCAAAGACTATGTAAAAGGCCTTTATGGAAAGTCTCCGGCTATGATCGACCCCAAGGTGCGGCTCAAAGTCCTGTGTGACGAGGAACCAATCACAGTGAGGCCGGCAGATCTGCTTGCGCCGGAGTATGAAAACGCCAAAAAGGCGGTGGATGCTCTCAAATTAGCCAAGCAGGATGAGGATTACCTCACTTATGCCCTATATCCCCAGGTGGCCTTGAAATTCCTGCAGGGAGCCGCCGTTGAGGAGCAGCTCATAAAAAAACCTCCTGATGCTACAGTATCAGCAACTATCAATGCAGAGCCCATGGCCCTTAATGTGGAGATTGATGGAGAATCCTATCTGGTCAAGGTTGCACCGGCGGGCATGACCATAGAGGAGGCCAAGCCCAAAGCGCCCAAGGATGGCCTGACTGTGCCCATGCAAGGAGTTATCATTCGCTACAAGGTCGAGAAGGGGGATCGAGTGGAAAAGGGTGATGTTGTGGCCGTTTTGGAGGCTATGAAGATGGAGCAGAACATCCTGGCCAACAAGAGCGGCATAGTCAGGGAGATGTACATCAATACCGGCACGACGGTGACGCCTGGAGATGTATTGATGACCATTGAATAGAGGCAATTTCTGCAGAGAGGGTGCTCCAAGCACCTCTTTATTTCTTTGTATCTTGCTAAAGGATTATAAGATGATCTCGAAGCAATTAATATTATCATAGTCGGGTTAAGCCTATAACAGAATTAATTGCAAAGAAAGAGGTTAGCCTGCATCCAACACAAAGTTTTTTAGCTTTCAGTGTTGTTTACTATTAAAAGGTAAATTATATGGCTGATCCTGGAAAATGGCTCACGCTGGGTATTATCCTGATTATAGGTATGGGAATATCTCAGGCCAACAATGCCAACAACTGCTTTGAAGAGAGCAATAATGAGGTAATCAGCCTGGCTCAGTCCCAAAACACCATTAAAGCAATGAACATAAGCAACAATCAAAACCTGACCGACAATCTGTCTTCAGCTCTTCATGACATAATCTATAAGGCGGGAGAAGGTTATATCGTGGATGGAAAGCGGCTTGTGGCCGATGATTTAATCCGGGCAGAACTGGGCCAAACATTTAGTATAAGCTTGGAATCAAATCCAACTACAGGCTATACCTGGACTGTGGATTTTGATCAAAGATTTTTAAGTGGTGGAATGGAATTAAAAAGCACAATTAATCCAATGCGGCCTGCGCTCATCGGTGCAGGAGGGCAGCAGATATTCAGCTTCACGCCAATCAAGGAGGGCCAGACCATAATATCAGCGGTCTACAGGAGGCCCTGGGAGGAGACAGCGGCTGAAGAGAGAATGCTCCTGATAATTATTCTGCCATCAAGTTCTTGATATTGCATGAGGGATGCCCCTCTCCTGGCAATTTGGCGGCATATTTGCATCAGCTATGAAGATCCGAACTGAGGAACCTTCGATCATATTAGACTTTTTCGCGGCTATTGCTATTCCAGGTCAATATAGCTTCTCCCAGAGCGCTGTCTTTGCGGTCCTTTATCCCGGGATGATGTCGATCTTCTCCCCTCTTTAAAAAGAATGGGATTAAGCGCTCGCATTCATGCTAGCGGTAATCGTCCCTGTTTGCAGGCTGGAGTCGGCCAGAAATACAACATATGTTCCCTTATATGGAAGGCGGGTGATATCTATTGAGATGGCATAAAGCTCAGTAGCATTCTCGGGCAAGACCTCCAGATTCAAGCTGCTTCCGGAGATAGATCCACTGGCAAAGGCCTCCTGGGATAGCGTGCTTGTAGAAATTGTCCCTTTGCCAAAGATTGCCGAGCCTGATTGCTGAAGCGTCAGATGAATATTCTCTCCCTCTGAGAGACCGATCTGCCAGCTTCCAGATATGATCTCTACAGGGACATTTCCTGCATACCGTGGCATATCCATGGAGATCAGCATCTCTCTGATGGCCGGATCGGCGCTGACGGTCGCAAAAGAGGCATTTCCGGTATGCCTGGGCATATTGATAGATGTGAGCATCTCGCTCAGGGCCGGATCGGTGGTCATGTAGTGAGGATTGCTCTGTGCTCCGGCAGCGGAGAAGAGGCAGGATAATACAAATAGCAGCATAAATATAGTCTTCATTTCAATCCATAAAACTGGTTACCTTATAGCATAAATTATCTTCGCAAAGGGACGCTCTCATGGCTGGAATCTGATTTCATCCTCCTCTGCGAAATGTTATATCCTATCAATGCAGATGGCGCTATGTGGTATTATGACAATGAAAAGAGATATCATATGCCTATCAGCTATCGCCCTGTGCCTGATGATCGGCATCTGCTGGGGACTGGACTGGCTTGAGGGCGGGTATGTAGGATCGTATCACGGGGATATAGGCAAATATTTCACCGATCCCATCTTCTACTCCGGCCCAATAGTCGGCCAGACCTATCAATCCAAAGGCTATTATCCGGGCCCATATGGAGTGTTCCCCTACTATGGTACTCTGCCTTACTATTCCGACTTCAGGTTGAATTCGCTTGGAAAAATGACCTGGGAGCCGTTTGCGAAAAATTGGTCTGAGACCATGCAATATGCTCAAACCAGATCTTCATTCAGAGCTTATCCTATATCCATGTCCTCATATCCGCTGGTTCAGTTTTCTGCTCCCATCCCGGCAGCAAATCAGCCGGCTGCTCCAACCGGAGGCGACTCCACAGCAACAATAGTCTCCCAGGGCATGCGCGGCTATCAGGTGTTCCTGGACGGCATATACATAGGAACTGAGGGGACGGGTGGAGATCCTCTGGATGGAAGATACAGCTTCAATGTGGCTGGAAACCAGAACCATGAGGTCAGGGTCTACGACGGTCAGTTCAACTATCCCAAGACAATGTTCTTTGAGAGAGGCGGCACCAAGATTATCAATGTCGAGCCTGGAACAGCGGTCTACATCTAGACCGCTTCATTCCTTTCTAATCTTTTTCCTGCAGTTCTGATAGCCCAAGTCTTCCATCTCAAGCGCAGGTCTAGCTCTCGCGAGAGTGGCAGGATTTTCTTGCCTATATCTGATCGTATCTTTTGCAATCTGCATATCCAGAGGGACTGAACTCCTGTGGAGCGAAATGGTGCATGGTGCATGGATTCGTGATAGCAGCTATCAAGGTAGCCCTGGATCTGGCTTGGGTAACGTCTGTCGTTTCCAGCTATCTTGCCCATTTATATAAATATGGCCTGAAAGCTTAAGATATAGGGAATTCGCAGGCTTTGCCCGTTCTCGCGGGCGAAGGCATGGCTGCTGTCATGAAGGCTGGACCGCCCAGTGATCCCGTGGCCACGGAGAACATGCCGTGGGGAATGGGATCCGTAATTTTCGTGGCAAAAACTCTCATGCATCTGGAACTATAAGCACAATGATTTGCCTTTTTTACCTCAATTATTGCATGCAGAACAAGCTGCTTTCCTTAAGACGGTTTCCTGACCATCCCCGCAGCAAGCTGCGGGATTTCTTTAAAAATTAAGATTGTTTTTCTCAATTAACACAATTAGAGAAATAATTCTGCTCATTGTCCATTTTGAGAAAAATAATCTCTGCGGCGGGAAACTGCTTTATACGGCTCCTGGATGAAGAGACCTTGGCACCAGGTGATGTCTTTGAATAAATTTATTATTATAACTATCCTGGCGGCGGTAGCTGTGATGTCGCTGGGATGCATCTCCTCTCCGGAGAAGGAGGAAAATGCCACATCTCAGGAGAAGATGACCGGAAAGATCTCCACTCTGCGCATTGGCTATCAGCCCAGCACCCATCAGATCGCAGAGATGGTGGCTATGGAAAAGGGCTGGTGGGCGGATGACCTCAAGCCCTTCGGCATAACTGAGGTCAAGGAATTTGAGTTTCCCACCGGTGTTCCCGAGATGCAGGCCATGGTAGCTGGAGAGCTGGACATAGCTTATGTGGGATCTGCCCCACCCATCTCTGCCATATCGGCAGGGCTTCCGGCCAAGATTGTGGCGGCGGTCAATATCAACGGCTCGGATCTGGTTCTCAGGCCGGATAAGGATTACAGCGGGCCGCAGTCCATGGTCGGCCTTTCCATCGGCACCTTCCCGCCGGGATCCATTCAGGATACAGTCATGAAGAAGTGGCTGAAGGACCAGGGGGTAGATGCAAATTCAATTGATATCAAGGCCATGGATCCCGGACCGGCCCAGAGCGCCATCTCTGCCGGAGCAGTAGATGGAGTATTCCTGCCCCATCCTGCCCCATCCGTAATCGAGTTGAAGGGCAAGGGCGATATCGTGGTTCACTCCGGCGAGATGTGGCCCAACCATGCCTGTTGCTGCCTGGTGGTCAGCGACAAGCTGATCCGAGAGCAGCCGGATCTGGTGGAGCAGATCATCAGGACCCATATCAAGGCAACCGATTATATCAATGAGCATCCTGAAGAGGCGGCGGAGATATACTCCAAGAAGACCAAAGCCAACCTCACCGAGATCAAGCATTCCATTGACAACTGGGACGGCAGCTGGGTCAGCGATCCCCAGATTCAGGTCTCTTCCACAGTGGAGTTTGCGGCAGTTAACTATGATATGGGCTACACCAAGAAAAAATTAGCCGAGGATGATCTCTTCGATACCAGCTTCTACCAGAAGGTGAAGGGAGCTGAATAAATACAAGAGATATTGGAGTGCTCTGAAGAATCAGGGCATCTCCTCTCTTTCCATCCTGGCATTTTTGGCCATCTGGCAGCTGGCCGCCTTTTTGGTGGATGATTCTCTCACCCTGCCCGGCTTCATTCAGGTGGTGCAGGCCTTTTTGGAAAATTGGTCTTCCATTATCAGCGAGGACCTGCCGGTCAGCTCTCTGCACTTTGCCATTGGACTTGGAGCCGGACTGCTGGTGGCTCTTCCAGCGGGGATGATCATGGGCTGGTTTAAAGTGGCGGACAGCATCATGGACCCCATTGTAGAGCTGCTGCGGCCGATACCGCCTCTGGCCTGGATTCCCTTTGCCATAATCTGGTTTGGCATAACCAACAGCGCGGCAGGATTCATCATCTTCATGGGAGCCGTCTTTCCCATTTTAATCAACACCTATGCCGGCTTCAAGGGCCTTCCCAGGGTTTATGTGGAGTCGGCCAAGGTTCTGGGCGCAACCAGGGACATAGATCTGATCAGGTATGTGGCCCTGCCCCAGGCTCTTCCCTCTATCGCTGCAGGGATCAGGATTGCCATGGGAATCGCTTGGATGTGCCTGGTGGCGGCGGAGATGTTCGGGGTGAGCAAGAATGGCCTCGGCTTCAAGATCTGGGATTCCTACGGCCACTACCGCATGGATGAGGTCTTCATGTACATGATTGTGCTGGGCCTCTTAGGCCTGGCCATAGATCGAACTTTCCGCTATGTGGTGGAGGAAAGGATGCTCAAGTGGCGTGTCGGCCTCACCCAGTGACTTTTTTCTTTTCCAGACTGCATGATTGCCCTTACGGGGTGCGAAGCCTTAATATGATAATTGGCTTCATTGGAGCCCGGAGATCGAGCGGATAATCTATCATAGCAAATCAGAGGATTGGTCATGAAGAGAAATATCAAGGTGGAACGCCTAAATCAGAGGCCTTTGGAGCAGCAGGAGATCGAGCTCGTAGAGCGCAAGGGCATTGGACACCCGGACAGCGTGGCGGATGGACTGGCCGAGTCAATCAGCAGAGCCCTCTGCCAGGAATACCTTGATAGATTTGGAGCGGTGCTGCATCACAATACCGACAAGACCCAGATTGTCGCGGGAAGATCCAGGCCAGTTTTTGGGGGAGGCGAGGTCATCTGCCCCCTTTACATTCTTCTCACCGGTCGGGCTACCAGGGTCTTCAAGGAAGAGGAGATCCCCGTGGACACCATAGCCATCAAGGCGGCGAGAAAGCTCTTAAGTGAGTCGCTGTCCAACCTTGATGTTAACAATCATATCATATTGGATGCCAAGATAGGCATGGGGTCCTCTGATCTGAGGGATGTCTTCGGCCGCAAGGTTCCATCGGCCAATGATACCTCTTTTGGTGTGGGCTATGCTCCCCTATCCGAGACGGAGAACATAGTTTACAATACAGAGCGGGAGATGATGCGGATGATGAAGGAGTATCCCGCCATCGGCGAGGACATCAAGGTCATGGGCATGCGTCATGGGGATGCAATCAATCTGACCATCGCCTGCGCCATGGTGGACCGGCACGTATCCAACCTCAAGGAGTATTCCGACATTAAGAGGGAGATCGTGGAGCATCTGGTGGAGCATGCCCAGCAGTTCACCCCCCGCAAAGTAACCGCCCAGATGAATGTGGCAGACAATATCGAGGAGGGATCGGTTTACATCACCGTCACCGGCACATCAGCGGAGATGGGAGACGATGGGGCGGTAGGCCGGGGCAACCGGGCTAATGGCTTGATCACTCCCAATCGGCCCATGAGCCTGGAGGCGACCTGCGGCAAGAATCCCATCAACCACGTAGGAAAGATCTACAATCTGCTCTCCACAGAGGCTGCCCGGCAGATCGCCGCCGAGGTGCAGGGAATCGATGAGGTCTATATCAAAATTCTCTCTCAGATCGGCAAGCCCATAGACGAGCCCCATATCGCCAGCATCCAGATTGTGCCCAAGGACGGGGTGGATATGAAGAACCTGGAGGCGGGGGCTACAGATATACTGGACGGTTGGCTGGCCAATATCCCCAAGCTGCAACAGATGCTGTTCCGGGGAGAGATCTCCACCTATTGAATCTGCAAATTGCCCATTTCCCAGAGGAAGGGGACATTAAATCTTCTCCCTCTCTCTTTTTCTCGCCAGATCTACTTCGCATCATAAAATGTAATCAGCATCCCATGATCGACAACAGAGCCGGGATGAGCAGCAATGGACGGCTATGAATTGTTATGAATAGTTGTGAACTTTTCTTAAACAGAGTTAAATAGAGAAAACAACCAGGACATACTGAAATTAGAAGTCCGTCGAATGATCCCAGATATGAATCAAGTAGCCTTGAATTGCCAATAAAATAATGATGCTAGTTTAATAATTTTTAAAATTCTAATATATCAGGTGAATAAGATGTTCAATATCGAAAGAGAGAATGAGAACGGCGAGATTGAGGTAGCGGTATGCCCTCTCTGTTACAAGAGGGTGGAGTTCATAGGGGCCCCTATGGTCCGGTGCTATTCCACAGGAGAGACCTATGAGCAGATGGAGATAAGATGGACTCCCAAATCAAAGGTCTTGAAAGAAGCTGGATATGATGTGGACAATCTAAGGGGACTGGAATGAATATCTTCTCATAAGCCAGTTCTTGGGCTTCTATGCCACCCTGCCATAACTATACCCTCCTTACCTCCTTCTTCCAATGTGGCAGGGTCTCTGGCCTACTCCGGGCAGGAGTGGCCGGGAAAGGTGGATTCCATTTCTATATTCAGATTTTTTATCGTCTCCTGATTATTATTCTGTCTCCCTCCTCGGCCCGCCGGAATATCTCCAGCCCCTCGCTGATCTTGCCGATGTGGTTTACTGGGGAATAAGGCTGGGTCTTGCCGAAGAATATGCATAATGCGGGCCCAGGTGACCAGTAGCAGACATCTCCAGCTGATGCAGTAGGGGAAGGATTCTCATTTTGCATCTGCAGGGGCAAATTGAAGTAGATCTCCTCGCCCCAGAGGTTGGCCCTGACCTCCATCGGCAGGGCCTGGAAAAATGCCTCCCTTATGCCGGGATTTCTTTCATCCAGCTTAGCCAGAGCCTTTCCCTTTCCCTCAATCTCTATCTCAATCATCCTCATGAAACGCTCTCCTCGCTCTGTTTCTGATCCAGATATCACTGCCTCTCTCGCCCCATCACTTTCGGCCCGCGGGGGGAATCTTTTTTGAGGAAGGACCTACACGAAGGCGAGTCAGAGACTATAGCTATTGCAGTGGAGAATGACCCTGAAATCGTTTTTCTTGATGAAAGCGAGGCTAGGCGGATCGCCAGAGTCTATAGATTGAACATCACCGGCGTGGTTGGCATTTTAATCAGAGCCAAGCGAGAAGATATGATACCATCGCTACAGGAAGATCTCGATCGGCTGAGAGATGAAGCCGGCCTCTGGATAGGAGAAGATGTTACATGAAGGCCTTACGATCTTCTAAGGAGGAGAGAGACTGAAGTAGCCGCTATTGTCCGAGTCGGATATCTGCGCTCTCAGACGCATCCCTGGCTGGCTGATGACAGGAATGGCGGAATAGAACAGTAGGATGTTCAGGGGCTAGGTCTTGGCCAGGCCATCGCGGCGCGTCTCGCCGCCCGCCGCGCTTGGCTCGCTTCTTGCCGCAGGCTGGCGCACCTGTTCGCTTCCATATTAGCGATGGGCAGGAGGCCGGGCAGGCCTGATGCCTGGAGAAGCTGGTATTCGTCGTCCGGGATTTTCAGGCTCGCAGTAGATCCCGGCCTTTCCGTCGCCGCGCCTCTCGTCGCCCGGCGCTCTCGGCTCGCTTTCGTCCTGCCGCTTGCTTGCCTGGCCGCCGCCCGTGGGCCGGGCCGTCCGGGCCTACAGCGATGCCGCCAGGGCGGGTTGGCTTGCCCGGCAGGCGATCGTTTCCTGAGGGGCAGGAGACTGGTAGAGCCTTATGATTCCGGACAAGCTCTCCTTTGGATGCAATTGCTTAATGAGAAATAATCCTAGGCGGCAACGTACTCTCGAATTTCCACCTGAGCGCCTGTACTTGCTTTGTTCTCTGCATCTTGGAGCAGTTCGGATGCAATATGTTCACTGACATATGCCTCTCCGCAGTTGGGGCACACTTGAGCAGGCACACATTTTACTACCATAGTCAAACAACCGCGTTCAAAGGTAACTGTAGTTGTTCCTGGCTTAGTAAATGCTTTTTTGCAGATAACGCATTTCATCGAATCCTCTTCTTGCATTCCTGGTCCCATTCGGCGGGATCGGGCTCATAGACCGTGATGACTATTATCTCCTCATCGAGGCAATTGTTTGCGGCTACAATATGGATAATTCGCCCTTTATAAAACCCCTTGATCAAGCGACTTGGGTAGGGTGTATCATCTGGATATTCTTCAATCGCTTCACCTGTCTCCAGCACATATCTTACCTCTTCAGCACTGATCTTTCGCTCGAACATCCGTTTGACAGCATGAAGGCGATAAGTGATCTTTTCGTTTCTCATGATCAGGCCATTATAGACTTAGCTGCCGTCTCATCCCATAAATCTTTCTCGCTCTGAAAAGCACTCAACGGATGCTTTGTGTATTTTATGCATTCATCAAGGAATTAGTCTCCCACCTATTCTGGGAAAACTGGGAGTTGATCGCTGAAGTTTCAGCGAGAACATTCTCCCAAGACGGGGCCATCGCCGTGCCTCCGCGCCCGTCCGGCGCTCTCGGCTTGCCCTTCGTCTTGCCGCTGGCTTGCCTGGCCGTCGCTCTTGGGCCGGGCCGTCCGGGCCTGCGGCGATGTCGTCAGGGCGGGCTGGCCTTTCCAGCAGGCGATCGTTTCTGGGGGGGCAGGAGGCCGGGCAGGCCTGATGCCTGGAGAAGCTGGCATTCGGCAGCCGGGATTTCAGGATCGCAGCAGATTCCGGCCTTTCCGTCGCCGCGCCTCCGCGCCCGCCCGGCGCTCTCGTCTCGTCTGAGGATGCTGCTATTCGGCAGCCGGGATCTCAGGCTCGCAGGATGGCTCTAGCTAACCGGTATTTTTTGGTTAACTTTTAGTAGCATGCGGTTACATAAGCTAAAAGAAATCAAAACATAAAACCAAGAGGTTCATCATGTCAGTAGAGGTTTCTGTGGACTCAGCTAAAAAGAACCTTGAAAATATTTTAGCAAGGCTATCACCTGGTGAGACAGCTACGCTAATCGGCCCTGAGGGCAGACCCATGGCAGTGCTGGTTCCGCTCAGATACTCTGAAGATATAGCAGAGGAGATCGATTGGGATGAAGAGTGGCAGGCTTTAGCCCAAAAAATCGATTCTAAATGGAAGAGCGAGAAGAGCGCTTTGCAGATTCTTTCCGAGATGAGGAGATGAGACTGACAATTGACGCCAGCGTTTTTGTCTCTGCAGCGCGGCCTTCTGAGCAGCTATATCCTTTGAGCTATAGATTTCTGCACAGAGTAAAAGGATCAAAAATATTTTGCCCCAATCTTGTTCTTGCCGAGTGTGGAGCGGCAATTGCCAGGCCAACCGGAGACTCGTTTCTATCTGGAAGGCTGGTCAATCTCATAAAGAATTTTCCAGGGATGACACAGATCTCATTGGACTTGCCTCTCGCTCTCCGTGCTGCGGAGATTGCCATTGAAAATCGTCTTCGGGGAGCCGATGCAGTTTATGTTGCTGTGGCCAGCGACTATGATGCAATTTTAGTATCATGGGATGATGAAATGCTGGAGCGTTGCCCTGAATCGGTGCTTGCGATTAGCCCCGAAGCATGGCTGGAAAATGCGGCTAGGACTGGGGAGTGAGATTAAGAAGCTGGGATGAAGCAGCCTGAATATCAGGCCGGCAACAAGCCCAGGGCTAGCCATCGCCGCGCCTCCCGCCGCCCGGCACTCTCGGCTCGCCTTTCGTCCTGCCGCTGGCTTGCCTGGTCGCTGCCCGTGAGCTGGGCCATCCGGGCCTGCGGCGATGCCTTCGGGGCGGGCTGGCATGTCCGGCAGGGCGATCGTTTCTGAGTGGCAGGAGGCCGGGCGGGCCTGATGCCTGAAGATGCTGCTATTCGGGCAGCTGGGATTTCAGGCTCACAGCAGATATTGAATTCGCGGTCTTTCGCTCAACAGCGGAATACAATCAAGGAAACAGCTACATACCTAAAGAGATTAATTATTAGGCAGGTTGATTATTTCATTCGAGGCCTACAATTGAAAGTCAGAGCCGTCATTAAGCTGGTAGAAGAAGATGGATGGTTCCTTGATAGAACAAGAGGCAGTCACAGGCAGTACAGGCATCATTTTAAGAGAGGATTGGTGACCATCTCTGGGAATTTGGATGATGAAGTGCCAAGAGGCACCTTGAATAGTATATTGAAGCAAAGTGGTCTTAAGGAGATTGAGAAAGATGACTGAGTATCTGATTATCATTGAAAAGGCTGAAAATAATTACGCTGCATATTGTCCGGATTTGCCCGGCGTCATAGCTACTGGTCCAACGAAAAAAGATACGCTGGAGCTGATGAAAGAGGCGATAGAATTTCACCTGGAAGGGCTGAAGGCCGAGCGCCTTAGCATACCCGAGCCAACTACGACTGCGGCTTCTGTGAATGTAAGTGTTTAGAAGCTTGATTTTTCTTTTGCGGTCTATTTGAATAAGCATCGCCGGGCTACAGCCCGATTCCGGTTGTTATTATGTTTGGATCCGTAGCTCTCGCTCATGGCGGCCATCAGCTGCTAGTTATCTGGATTGTGACGATGTCGTCAGGGCGGGCGGGCTTGCCCGGCAGGCGATCGTTTCTGAGGAGCAGGAGGTCGATTGTGGTGGATAACAGGAAGAAATGGAACCTAGCCAACGAATTGTCTATTCACAAAATGATAACCGATCCAGATAGCATACAGATATTAAGCATAAGCAACAAGCACTGCGAGGGAAATGGTGATTTCAGTTGCTGGTGAAGTTTGAGGTTTACTTCGATGGAGAGAACTGGTGCGCTCGTGGGATAAGTGCGGACATATTCACACAAGGCAGAACACTTGATGAGCTAACCGAAAACATAAAAGAGGCTACAAGTCTGCATTTTGAAGATATCTTAGAGTCTGGCGAAGAGCTGAAGATCCTCTCGATTTCTGAATTTGAGGTGCAGCCACTTGCAAAAGCTTCCGGTTGTTAGCGGCGAGAAGCTCATCAAAGTGCTTGTTTCTCTTGAATATGAAATCATCCGGCAGAGAGGAAGCCACGTCCGGCTGAGAAAGCCAACCGTAGCTGGGGAGCATAATATCACCGTTCCCTTTCATGAGGAGCTGGCAAAGGGCACACTCAACGATATTTTATCTCAAGTATCCATCTGGAATGGGATTTCCAAAGATGACTTGATAGAATTGATTCAGCAATTGAAATAGATGCCACATATCACCTCTGTTCTGCCCCGGCCAGCCCATCGCCGCGCCTCCCGCCGCCCGGCGCTCTCGGCTCTCCTTTCGTCCTGCCGCTGGCTTGCCTGGCCGCCGCCGTGGGCCGGGCCGTCCGGGCTTGCAGCGATGCCGTCGGGGCGGGCTGATTTTCCTGACAGGCGATCGTGTCCGGAGGCAAGATGCAGGGTCGAGCATTGGAAATTGATGAATCGCCTCCCCGGAAAGGGTGGCCCCCAGAATGAGGAGCGATGAGACTCATTCTATGAGCTTATAAAAATCCTCTTCGGTTATGCCTAACTGCTTGAGAATCTCATAAAAAAGCCAGCTTCCGATCTCGCTATTGCCATGAATTGGGATTGTAGTTGCCCGGCCATCTGGATGCTTCCATCTGGCGTGGCTTCCTTTTTGCCGCACCATCTGAAATCCAAGCTTTCTAGCCGCTTTCTGAAGATCCCTAGCTTTGGCAGGCATGAATGGCCTTTACATCTACATCTTCTGGAAGCAAGCGTCCTTCTTCTTTGTACTCATCTTGGATCATTTCGAAGACATTTATCAACTCTGCCTGGGCCTCATCAGGAGTCTTGCCCCAGGCGTGGCAGCCTGCAATTGCGGGCACGTAGGCAGTGAATGTGCCATTGTCTTCTGGGCGAATGATTATGGTGTAGTCATAGAGACGTTTCATTAGAAATTACTTCATCCTTATTTGCATATAATACTACCCGATGGAAAAGTTAGCAGATCAATACCCTCTGTTTCCCCAGGCAAGACCTCCAGGCATTTGAGAGGGACAACCATTCAACTGAAGAGCTGTCAATTCCCTGCGTCTTGGCGGGCTTGCCTGGCCATCGCCGCGCCTCCCCCGCTCGCCCGGCACTCTCGGCTCGCTTTCGTCCTGCCGCTGGCTTGCCTGGCCGTCGCCCGTGGACCGGCCGTCCATGCCTGCAGCGATGCCGTGGGGGCGGGCTGGCTTATCCGGCAGGCGATCGTTTCTGAGGGGCGAGAGGTCGGGCGGGCATGATGCCTGAGGATGCTGGCATTCGGGCAGCCGGGATTTCAGGCCAACGGAGGCCTCGGCCTAGCCATCGCCGCGCCTCTCGCCGCCCGGCGCTCTCAGCTCATCTTTGGTCCTGCCGCTAACTTACCTGGCCACCGCTCATGGGCCGGGCGATCCGGGCCTGAGGCGATGCGGTCAGGGCGGGCTTGCTTGCCCGGCAGGCGATCGTTTGTGTGGGGCAGGAGGCCGGGCGGGCATGATGCCTGAAGATGCTGGCATTCGGCAGCAAGGATTGGAGGCCCATAGCAGAGCCCCGGCGGGCCAGCTCTCCGCTAGCCTTTCGCCATCGGGCCAGGCGGATCAAGCGATTATGTCGTCAGGGCGGATGTATTGATCAGCAAGA
>Ga0302250_1001790_pt1 | contig 14995 bp, 9 predicted proteins | sample AAG_RA_Asp_MG_FD_193536 | JGI IMG/M metagenome (GOLD analysis project Ga0302250, IMG submission 193536) | Enriched activated sludge microbial communities from anaerobic digester in WTTP, New Holstein, Wisconsin, United States - AAG_RA_Asp | ecosystem: Engineered > Bioreactor > Anaerobic >... | reverse complement strand
TTTCGCTTTCAGCGCCACATTGACACCTCTTGTCTAACAGGCCTTCCAGAATTACACCTAAGATTCTGCCCAAAAGTTCCGACTCCCTTTTGATGGCAGTTGCCTGGCCTGAATCCAGCCAAAACGTTTCCTAAGCTATTTGGCTGCTCCCTTTGAACTAATGCGTTCCCCCAAAAACGCGATTTCATCTGCAAGAGGTTTATTATGCAAGCACTTGGACGCCAAATCCTGGTGGAGTTCTACGATTGTGACCCTGAACTCCTGAAAGACGAAAAATACATAGCAAATGCTATGGTGGAAGCCTGTAAGATAGGCATGGCAACCGTCGTAACCAACACCTTCCACAGCTTTTCACCCTTTGGAGTAAGCGGCGTGGTCGTGATCGCCGAATCGCACGTTGCCATACATACCTGGCCAGAATATTCCTATGCCGCAGTGGATATCTTCACCTGCGGAGAAAGCATCGAACCCTGGAGGCTTTTCCATCACCTGAAAGACGCACTGAAGAGCAAGCATGCCAGCAACATGGAACTGAAGCGCGGGCTTTTCGACACAGGTGCGGAAAAGCTGCTGCACAAACCAGAAGGAGCTTAAAATGAACTCCTGGCATACCGATTATCACAGTCCCAACCGCGGTCTGAGCTTTGAGATCAACGAATCGCAATACCGGGAAAGCAGCCCCTATCAAACCATTGAGATCGTCCAAACCCCCGAGTTTGGAAAAGTTATGCTTTTGGATGGAGTTCTGATGTTAACTGAAAAGGATGAATTTGTATATCATGAAATGCTCTGCCATCCAAGCCTCCTCACTCATCCCCAGCCGGAAAAGGTACTTATCATCGGGGGGGGCGATTGTGGAACTCTAAAAAGGGTTTTGCAGCATCCAGCAGTCCGAAAAGCAGTTCAGGTGGAGATCGATGAAATGGTTAGCAGGGTGGCTAAAACATTCTTCCCTCAGCTTTACGAGGCCAGCCAGGATCCGCGGGCTGAACTTCGCTTCGAAGATGGCATCGCCTATCTGAAAGACAAAGCATCTGAATTCGATGTGATTTTGGTGGATTCCACAGACCCGGTGGGACCGGCAGAAGGCCTTTTCCGCATGAGTTTCCTGGCCGATTGCCATAAAGCCCTTAAGGCCGACGGCATCCTTTGTCTGCAGAGTGAAAGCCCTTGGATCGACGCTTTGCAGCCCATCATCCGGCAAGTGCATCTTGACCTCAGCTCACTCTTTCCAATCGTAAAACCCTACACTGCTGCCATTCAAACCTACCAGGCCGGCTTGTGGCTTTTCCAGATGGCCTCCAAGCAGTTCTCTCCCCTTTTGCTGGAACCTGAAAGGCTGGAAGCCATTTCCCGGCTTGACTGCCGTTATTACAACAGCGGGATACATACAGCAGCGTTCTGTTTGCCTGAATTTGTCCAGCAGATATTAAGGTGATAGAGTAGCGGGTGTTCACCACGAAAAGCACGAAAATACACGGGAAAGCAGATGTTAGCAGGTTAGAAGGGAGATGGTTTCGAGGGAATTTGCTCTTTAGTGTACTCAGGGGACAACAATTGAATCTCTCTTCTCCGTCAGGATGACGGAGCTACCTATACTTCGTCGGGAAATCACTTGATACCCTCTTCTCCGTCAGGATGACGGAGCTACCTGATCCAATAAACAAGATGAAAAACTATAGCCAGGGATGTAACCCCCTAGATTATATGCAGCTATAAACATAAACCCCGCAAGGAGTGTGTCTCATTCAATAATAGTGCCCCCCCTAACGAGGTTCAGAGGCCTTAACTGACATCATACCTGGGACTTAAGTCACAGGCTATAATACTAAACCCCTGGCGGGGTTTCATTGAACAGCTTGAAATGCTTGTGACGGGAATAGATTTGTTACTATGAGCTACGGTCCCATATGTTTCACCCTCCTGATTTCCCCCGACCTCAGAACTCCAACACTCCAGAACTCCAACACGCCCTATTCAGATAGGAGTTTTCGTAGATTCACACAGATATGCTAATACTTTCCAGGGAATAGGAACGCTTCATGCTTATCTTGTAATTTCCAGCTTGACAGAATTCCTGTCTTGGCTTTCTGATGCCTCGGATGAGAAAAAAGGTTTTTTCTCTATTCATAGTGTGCTGTCTGTTTGAGAATCAAACAGCAAGAAGATAGATTCCGTAAGAACTTGGTCTGTTTAACCCTAAGGATGTAAAATGTATGGCATTCAGGGACTAAACAATAAGAAGAACAACCCTAAATAATCAAAATATGGGAAAGGAGACTACTATGAAAAGATTATCATTACTCCTCGTGATGATATTCATGCTCGGCCTGGTAACTTCTCTGCTAAATGCAACAGAAGTGACAATCGGTGCCGGCGATCAAACAGCCCGCGTCCCCGTAGATATGTATTGGAAGAACAGCCTCTTCGAATGTCTCTACTATCCGGACGAACTGGGCTTTGCATCTGGAACCATCAGTGGCATAAAGTTTTATAATAACTTTACCACCGATCTTCCAAACAAACCCGTCAAAATCTGGCTGGGTGAAACCACCCAAACCTCACTTTCAACTTATATTCCTTCCACACAGTTGACCCTTGTCTTCGACGGCACGGTAAACTTCCCCACCGGTCAAAACACCATCAGCATCACCTTTAACACGCCTTACATGTACAACGGACAAAACCTGGTGATGATGGTTAACCGTCCGATGGACACCGAGTATTTCTCCAGCAGCGATTACTTCCTGGCTCAGACCATTGGCAGCAATCGCGCCCTGAATAATCAGAGCGACAGCACTACCTATGATCCTGCCGCTCCTCCTGCCACCCCTACCGTTTCCGGCCAGTTCCCCAAGACTACTTTCGTCTATACCGGCCAAGCCATCACCAATGATCTGGGCTGCCTGAGCATCAGCGGAAACACCACTCCCAGCGCTCAAAGCCCCACCACCTATGTGGTCACAATCAAAAACAACGGAACAAACCCCCAAACCAACTATACTGTAAAACTCTATAAAGAAGGCGACATTGAAGTGGCCTCCGCAGCCGGAGTAGCCATTCAACCGCAAGCAACCATGCCCTTTAACCTGGTGTGGACCCCCACCGCCACTGGCCCCACCTATCTGTATGGAAAGGTGATCCTTACCGGCGATGAAATTGCCGCCAACAACCAAACTGGAAACTATCCCGTAGTCGTACAGGCTGCCGGTATAGTGGCCGTTACCGTTGGTGCCGGCGGTTCCACAGGCCGTATGCCTGTGAACATGTTCTACAAAAACAGCCTGTTTGAAACCATCTTCCTGGCTTCGGAGCTGAATATTGGCGGATTGATGACCGGCATTCAGTTCTACAACAACTTCGCCACCAACCTTCCTAATATGCCTACCAATATCTGGGTTGGTGAAACCACTCAGACCGATCTGGCTGCAGGCTGGATTCCCAGCACTCAGCTTACTCAGGTCTTTGCCGGCAACGTGAATTATCCCAGCGGAGCCAATAACATCAATATCACCTTCACCACCCCCTTCCCCTATGGTGGAGGAAACTTGGTAGTGATGGTGCAGCGCCCGATGGATGCTGAGTATTATTCTTCCAGCGATGTATTCGTAACCCAAACTGGAACTTTAACCTCCAGAACCCGGAACGCCTACAGCGACAGCACCCCCTTCGATCCTGCTGCTCCGCCTACCGCCACTCCCACCGGAATGTTCCCAAAAACCACAATGTTCTTCATCACTGAAGGCATGGGTTCTCTGCAGGGAACAGTCACCGTGAATGGCACTCCTCTGGATGGCGCTACGGTTACGGTGGCCAACAGCACTTTGACCTATACCACCGCGGCCAACGGAACATACAGCTTCCCCTACATTGCGGAAGGTGCACAGACCGTTTCCGCCACCAAACATGGCTACAACGTGGTAAGCCACAATGTAACCATCGTGGAAGATCAAACTACTACTCAAAACTTCGCCCTATCCTTACTGCCACAGGTTACCGTTACCGGCCGCATCGTTGGCAGCGACAACCCCACCGTTGGTATCGCCGGAGCCACCATCTCCCTAAGCGGATATGAGCCTTACAGCGCTACCACCAACGCCACAGGTTATTTCACCATCAATAACGTCTTTGCCAGCCAGACTTATAACTACGTAGCCTCCGCTACCGGTTATCAGAATGCTACCGGCACAGCCGTGGTGGGAACCACCAACCTGAACATGGGAACCATCACCGTTAACGAAATGGCCTTCCCGCCCTTTGGCGTAGTCGCCGAAGAAGCTGCCAACTTCAGCAACGTAACCCTGAACTGGCAAGCTCCCAATCCTGGCGCACAAGGCATCACCGAAACCTTCGAAGGCACCACCTTCCCGCCTACCGATTGGACTCAGATCATCACCGACACCAGCGCTGCTGGAACTACCGGCGTGTATCCTACCTGGTGTCAGGTCGGAACCGTAGCCCTCACTCCTCCAGTTCCTCCGCATGGTGGCGAATATCAGGCTGCATTGTGGTGGAGCTATAATCACCAGGATGAATGGCTCATCACTCCTCAGTTTGCCTGCCCACCCAGCGGACAGCTCAGTTTCTGGAGCTATGTGTATCTTGGATCCACAAATGACGACCACTACTACGTGAAAGTATCCACCGACAACGGCGTTACCTGGACCGACCTCTGGGATGCCACAGCTCAAACCGGCGGCTGGAACTACTATGCCACTCCCATCACGGTAGATCTGTCAAGCTATGCCGGCCAGAACATCAAGCTTGCCTGGCATGCCACGGATCCGCCTTCAGACGACGGTTTGTGGTATGTCTGGATGATTGACGATGTTTCCATCGCCACTCCTACCAGCGTCCTGAAATTCAATGCTGACCAACTCGTTGCCGCTTCTCAGGCCACTCCCAAAGCCAGCACTGTTTATCCCACCCTGCCAGCCAGCCGCGCCAGAGTGGAAAATCCCAAAATCAGCGAACCCGCCCTCAGCGTAGCTACCGATAGCGACCGCACCCTGCTGGGTTACAAGGTATGGCGTCTACTGGCTGCCAACCAGGGCAACGAAACCTTGTGGACCAGCCTGACCCCCACTACCATTACCCCCACCACATACGTAGACAACGCCTGGCAGCCTCTGCCTTCCGGCGTGTATAAATTCGCGGTTAAGGCCGTGTACACCAATAACGTGATGTCCACTCCCGCCTTCTCCAACGAGATCCACAAAGGCATGATGGGTACCCTTACCGGAACCGTTACCGAATTCGGAACCAACGTTCCCGTTGCCGGCGCTACCATCACCGCTGGAGATTATAGCGGCGTTTCCAATGCCCAGGGCGTTTATAGCTTTGGCGTGTATGCCGGAACTTATAACGTTACCTGCTCCAAGCCCAGCTATCAAACCGCTACTCAAGCCGGCGTAGTAATCACCGGAATGCAAACCACCACCCAGAACTTCGTACTTACCGAAATCACCCTTCCCGCGGTGGCAGTAACTGCCGTTGAAGCCGGTGCAAACGTAAACGTCACCTGGATGGCACCTGGAACTGGCGGCGGAGAATGGATCCATTATGATAGCGGCGAAAACGACGACAGCATCGGAACCGGTGCAGCCGCAGACTTCGACGTTGCCATCCGTTATCCTGCCTCTGCTCTGCAAGATTATCAGGGAATGAGCCTCTATGCCCTGAAAGTATGGCCTGCTCAAGCCGGAACCTTCTCACTCCGTGTCTGGACTGGCGGTTCTGCCACCGCTCCTGGCACCATGGTTACCGACCAGGCTTTCACCCCTGAACTCGATGTGTATAACACCGTAATGCTAACCACTCCTGTGGAAGTTCCGAATGCCGAACTGTGGTTTGGCTATCGCTGCAACGTTACCGGTGGCTATCCTGCCGGTTGCGATGCCGGTCCTCAAACCGAAGGCTTTGGCAACATGATCTATTTCAGTGGCGCATGGAGCACCTTGACTGCCCTTGCTCCCAGCTTAACCTACAACTGGAACATCCAGGGCTACGTAGGTTACAGCGCTCCCACCGCAGCTCCTGAACTGACTGTTCTGGACGGCGGAATATTTGCCAAGTACATCCCCGGCTCTGATAGCGATCTGAACCGCAGCCTCATCGGCTACAAAGTTTGGCGTCTGCTGCAAGGTCAGGAAACCAACGAGAATGCCTGGACCAGCCTTACTCCCAATCCCATCACTGCCACAGCCTATCAGGATACCGGATGGAACGCCCTTCCCGACGGTTCTTATAAGTGGGCTGTGAAAGCTACCTACACCGGTGGCGTTATGGCTATTCCCGCTTTCTCAAACGTGTTGCCTCACTTCACTCAGATCGGAACCATTGCCGGTATAGTCCGTAACACTCAAAACCAGGCCATCAGCGGCGCCACAGTTACCTGCGGAACCGTTACCGCCACCACCAATGCCAGCGGCGCATACAGCATGAGCGTGCTAGCCGGAACTCACAGCGTAACTGCCAGTCACCCGAATTACAACCCCGTTACTCAAAACGGCGTAATCGTGGTTACTGGACAGACCACCACCGTGAACTTCCAGCTGCCCGCTTCCTCAAACCTGCTGAACGATGGCTTTGAAACCTATGCAGATTTCGCCACCACCTTTGCTCCCTGGACAAATATCGACGTTGACCAGAGCACTACCTATACCATGCAGAACGTTACCTGGCCGGGATCCGGTGCAGCGATGGCCTTTATGGTATTCAATCCCACCACAACCACCCCGCCCATCACAACCTTCACGGCGCATGGCGGAACCAAGATGGCTGTGGCCATTGCCAGCCAGACGCCTCCCAACAACGATTGGCTCATCACTCCGCAGCTTAACGGTGCTTCCCAGATCAAGTTCTGGGCTCGTTCTCTCACTGCCGAGTATGGCCTTGAAAGATTCAAGGTTGGCGTTTCCACAACTGGAACCAATCCGAATAACTTCACCATCATCAGCGGTACCAATTACATTCAGGCTCCCGTGGACTGGACTGAATATATCTACAATATTCCTGCCAGCCGCGTGCCGGTTTACATCGGAATCCAATGCGTTTCCAACGACGCCTGGTTCTTTATGGTAGACGACGTTCGGGTAAACGGTTCCGACGGTGACGACCCGGTGGTTCCTGTAGTGGCTACAGAGCTGAAGAACAACTTCCCCAATCCCTTCAATCCCGAAACCACGATCGCTTACAGCGTGAAGGAAGCTTCACCCGTAAGTATCGAGATTTACAACGTGAAAGGTCAGCTGGTGAAAACCCTGGTTAACGATGCCAAGGAAGCCGGAAACCACAGCGTTACCTGGAAGGGAACCGACAATAACGGTCGCAGCGTTTCCAGCGGTATCTATTATTACAAAATGATCGCCGGTCAATACAGCAGCACCAAAAAAATGATCATGATGAAATAAGTTAACAGGTTAACGAGTTAACAGGTTAACAATTAAATGCGAAAGCCCCGGAAAATCTCCGGGGCTTTTCGTTTGTTCATTAAATCATAGTACTCCCAGGCAAGGCCATTCCAGCGTTTCGAGAAAATACGAAGGATTTAGGAGAGATTTTTGTATTAAGTAATACAGAGCTTTGGCATGAAAGATGCATAGCAATTCTTCTTGCTGTTTTTTTAGCAGCTCTGATTAACTTATGGTTGAGAGGTAAAAGTGAATACAAACCAACTAATGACTCTGGCCGTTAATAAAAACGGCTTTATCTTCGATCCCGAGAATGGGGTTAGCTACACGGTGAATGAGACGGGATTGTTCATTCTGCAAAAGATGCAAGACGGTCTGCAAAACGGAGAAATAATCAGCGCTCTTTGCAGCGAATTTGACGTGGAAAAGGATCAGGCCCGCAGTGATTATGAGCATTTTTTGGCTATGCTGAAAGCCCTGAGCCTGGTGGAAGACTGATGACCAAGCTAAATCTTAGCCATCTGGACATAACGGTAGCAGTTTCAGGACTAAAAACTGGCGACAATCCTCAGCCAGGCGTCCCGGTAATCCGCAGCCTCCGCAGCGCTGGATTCAAAGGAAAGATCGTCGGCCTGGTTTACGATGCAATGGAATCGGGAATATATCTGGAAGGGCTGGCCGACGAAGTGTATCAGATGCCCTATCCTTCCACCGGAGCAGAGTCTTTTTTAACCCGCCTTGACTATATTCTATCGCGGACCAAAGTACATGTGGTGATACCTACCCTGGATTCGGAGATTCCGCTTTACATCCGCTTGGAAAAGGAGCTGATGCAAAGGGGAATAAAGACTTTCTTACCCACTGAAGAGCAGTTTAACCTACGCGACAAAATCAAACTAGCTCAGTTTTTCCCTCCCAAGGGTATTGACATCCCCAAGACCCATCTTCTCCAAAGTGCAGACGATATCTACAAGCTGAGAGACGAACTGGATTTCCCGGTGATCATCAAAGGCCGCCTCTACGAAGCTTATAAAGCCCTGAACCTTTTTGAGGCACAGAAGTACTTTTATGAACTACAGGCAAAATGGGGCCTGCCGATCATTATGCAGGAGATTATTCCCGGCGATGAGTTTAACGTGGTAATAGTAGGAGATGGCAAGGGGCACTGTTTGGGAATGGTTCCCCAGCGTAAACTGGTAATCACGGACAAAGGCAAAGGTTTTGGGGGAGTAGTGGTAAAAAATCCCGGACTTGAAAGCTATGCAACCAAAGTAATTGAAGCGCTATCCTGGCGCGGCCCTTGTGAACTGGAGATCATCAAAAGCGAAGATGGAGTTTTCTACCTGATCGAGATCAATCCCCGGTTCCCCGCCTGGGTTCGCCTTGCTGAAGGAAGCGGACAAAACCAACCAGCCGCAACCGTTCTGCTGGCAATGGGTGAAACACTACACAGTTTGCCGCCCTTCAAACCAGGAACTCTCTTCATCAGGCATGCGGAGGATATCATCAGCGATATATCGCTCTTGGGAGATATCTCCGTAAATGGAGAACTGGTGAGGTAGCTCCGTCTTGCGAGGGGAATTAGTGAAAAGTGAAACCCGGTTTTATGAAAGTGTTGAATGAACAAGCTTGGAATGAGAAACATGTTTTTCACGGACTGCAATTCAACCTCTGCATTGGGTTACACTCTTCCACCTTTACACTTTTCCACCTTCTAACTTATACAAAAACAGGAACATAAGAAAATGAAAAAAAACTACACAGCCCCTTACATTGAGCGTAATAGCGCTGGAAATCTAAACAAGTACGCCCATACCACTGTGGTAAGACATCAGGACAACATCGACACTGTTCCGATAAAGACCCTGGTTGAAGCACATGGCAGCCCTCTTTTCGTATTCTCCGAACGCAATATCAGGCGCACCTATCGCCGCTTGCAGGATACCATAAGGATACATTATCCCCTGGCTGAAATCACTTGGAGTTACAAAACCAACTACCTTGGCGCGATCTGCAATATCTTCCATCAGGAAGGCGCTGCCGCGGAAGTTGTTTCAGGGATGGAGTACGACATGGCGCGCCGTAAAGGCATTCCCGGCGAAAGAATCTACTTTAACGGTCCCTCGAAACGTCCCGCGGATTTGGAACGTGCCATCAGCGAAGGAGCCTTCATCCATATCGATCATCTGGAAGAGCTGTATCTGATAGAGAAACTGGCCGACGAGCTAAGCTTGAAACCGAAGGTGGCTCTCCGGCTGAACATGGATACCGGAATCAGCCCCCTATGGACAAGATTTGGCTTTAATTATGAAAACGGCGAAGCCTATCGGGCTGTTCAAAGACTCATTTCAGGCGGAAAGTTGCATCTGGTAGGATTGCATACGCACATAGGTACTTTTATCCTGGATCCAAATGCCTATTTCTGGGCTGCTACCAAGCTATTGGCCTTTGCCCAGACTATCAAGGACAATTTTGGGATTATTATGGAATATATAGATTTGGGCGGCGGATTTGCCTCTTCTAATACATTGATAGACCAGTACACACCCGGCGAATTAGCTTCACCGTCCTTTGAACAATATGCAGAGGCGATTGGCAACGCTTTCAATGCCTCGTACTATGTAAAAGAGCACCATCCACGTCTGATTCTGGAAACTGGCAGAGTGCTGGTTGATGAAGCTGGATATCTGATTTCCAGCGTGATCGGCAAAAAAAACCTGCCCACCGGCGAACGGGCTGTCATTCTGGATGCCGGAGTAAACATCAATATTACCGCTTGGTGGTATAAACAGCGTTTGATGCCAACCAAACCCTTCCCGGGAAGCTACCAGAATACTGTTTTCTATGGTCCCCTGTGCATGAACATCGACGTGATCCGCAGCGCCATGCCTTTCCCCGATCTCTATTATGGCGATACGGTGCTAATTTCACCAGTTGGTGCGTACAACGTAACGCAGTGGATGCAGTTTATTGAATACCGACCCAACGTATGTCTGATCAGTGAAACCGGAAATATTGAATTGATCAGGGAAAGAGAAGATATCACGGATATCACAAACCGGGAATTCATTCCGGAGCACCTTCGCCAGATATGAAGGCCGGGGAAACCATCAAGGCAATTGGCTCGGTGATCCTGGCCATACCGCATAGCTACGCATCGATCCTCTTTTCCGATTCGGTGCTGCTGGGGTTGATGCTGCTCTTAGTGACTCTGCTTTCTCCGATTGTAGGAGTCTCAGGATTAATCAGTCTGATCTTTGCGATCCTGATGTCCAGATTGTTGGGCTTTGAAAGCTGGGAATCACGCAGTGGCATAGCAGCATTTAACAGCCTGTTAACGGGAATGACCCTGGGATATTATTTTCCTCTGCTGATGATATCCAGGGCTCCCATGTATTATCTGGGATTTTTGTGCCTGGTTTCGATGGCCACGCTGTTGCTCTATATACTGCTAAGCCACATTAGCTACACTTATTTCAGGATGCCGGCCATGAGCATGCCATTCACCATAGTTGCGCTGCTTTTATGGTTTTACTTTGCCAGAACCGGATACCTGTCCAATTATCCGTTCGACAAGCTGCAATTGATCTGTTGCGAACCGTCCCTGCCGGAGTTTTGGCGCTTGTTTTTTGTCAGTCTTGGTTCCATCTTTTTTACTCCGGAAGTAATCGCAGGGATCATGGTTGCAATAGCTTTGCTGATCATTACCCGGATCGGATTTCTCCTGGCAGTTTTGGGCTGGGGTATCAGCTATCTGCTGATGCATTTCAGTGGCCTGAATGTGGTTGGCGGAATGTTTTACCCAGGTTTCAACGGAATTCTGATCATGCTGGCCATAGGCGGCATTTTTTTATTGCCGGGAAAGAGTTCCTGGTTAGTTGGGGTTCTGGCCACATCCTTGGGGTTCTTTATTACTCTGCTGTTAAATATTACCTATCATCATTACAACAGCTTTACCGGTCTCTACACCCCGCTTAGAATGCCGGTTTTCGCTTTGCCCTTGAACCTTGTGATCCCGCTGATGATCTTCAGTTTACGGCTGAGGATCAAAACCGGTAAACCGATTTTGAACGATTTGGGGATATTCAATCCCGAGCATGCTCTGCAAGTGTACCAGGAACGCTATAAGCGCTTTTACAACCTTGGTATTCCCCAGTTTTCCCTGCCTCTGCAAGGCCAATGGCTCATCACTCAGGGACACAAAGGTGAGCATACACACAAATTGGATTGGGCTTATGCCTGGGATTTTGAGATGCAGGACAAAGATGGCCTGCGGTATGCGGGAACTGAAACTCAACTAAGCGATTACCTTACTTTCGGCAAGCCGGTGTTTGCCTCGGCAGCCGGAACCGTGGCAGCCATTCTGGAAGGAATTCCCGATAACCCCATTGGTCAGATCAACACCCGGGAGAATTGGGGAAACTATGTCTGTATAAATCACGGTTATGGCCTTTACAGCTTCTATGCCCACCTGAAGAAAGGAAGCATAAATGTGAAGCCTGGTGATTACCTGAAACAGGGAGACCGCCTTGGCCAGGTGGGAAATTCCGGCCGTTCACCCCTTCCGCATCTGCATTTTCAAATTCAACTGGGTGCCGAACCTGGCAGCAAGACCCGGCTTTCTCATCTGGTTAGCTACAAACTACACCATACGGATGGCAGCCTGGAATTCGTCAGCAGCGACGTCCCCCGCCAGGGTGAGCAAATCTCAGCCTTGGTACCCGAGCTTCATCTACAGAATATGCTGGGCTTGCAGAATCTCAGCGAGCAGCAGTTAGCAGTTCGCCGCGGCAAAAAAGAAACTCTGGAAACCTGGAAGGTAAATCTGGACTTGTGGGGGAACTGGCACATTTTTTCAGACCGGGGCAGTGAACTGGGCTTCAGCGTGTACGCCGGGATTTACAATGCTCTTTCCTTTGGGGGAAAACGCAACACGGCCTTAGCTGCATTTGCCCGTTTGATCTCACGGCTACCCTATGCGGAAAAACAGATTTTAAGACTGGAGGATGAACCGGCACTGTCGATCATCACCCATCCTGCAATCCGGCATCTGCTGCTCCTGATTACTCCCCTTTTCAGTATCTTTGGGGCAACTACACAGAGCAGCGTAGCCGACGAAAAAACGACGATTACTGTTCAGAGCACTACCCGCTATCGCCTTTTAGGAATCCCGTTACAGGAAGAAAGCGGCAAGGTGGTAATAAATAAATACGAAGGTCTGGCTGAGCTGAGCCTGTATCGCAATGGCCGGACTGTTCTAAGAGCAGAAAGGAAACCTCAAGGAGAAACTTAAGAAATGAAAAAAATCCTGATCCTGGCTATGCTTCTCTGGCTGGCTGGTATGTCGCTGGCCCAGGGCCCGGTGAGCATCACCGATTCATACAACGCAGAAACAGCCAAAAACTACACCCGGGCGCTACAGATTATGGAAGAACTGGTAAAAACCGACCCAGACGATAGTTTTTACCTGCTGCGGATCGCCTGGCTGCAATATCTTTTGGGGCGATATAACGATGCCATAAAAAACTATCAGAAATCAAACAGTATCCTGCTTAATCTGGATGCTCAAACCGGAATTTTAAACTGCCAGCTTGCCCTGGGAAAATGGGATGAAGCCAGGGCCTTGGCCGATCAAATCCTGAAAAGCCACCCCCAAAACCCGGTTATCCTCAGCAAGGCTGCCTATGCTGCTTTCATGAAACAGGAGTATAGAGCTGTAGCGGATTACTATCTTACTTTGCTGAAAATCACCCCTTGGGACATGGAAGCCCGAGGTTACCTGCTGAACAACCTGTATCTGGCTAAAGATGTAGAGGCGGCAAAGAAGCAATATCAGCTATTGAAAAAATACTATCCTGAATCCTCCATGGTGAAGGAATACGCCAAGCTTTTGGATAAGTAATGCGCCTCTACCTGTGTGTGCTGATCCTGGTCCTTGCAGGCGCAGTTCTTCATTCCCAGATAAATCCTTTGGAATTCCCATCTGAACCGCCTGTTACACCCACTCCTGACATAGAATTGCTCAGCCAGGCCAAGCTGAGTCAGGCAAGGGGAGACCATGCTCTGGCCGAAAGCCAGTTTCAAACCCTCAGCAGATTGCAACCATTTTTGCTGGAGGCCAGGGAAGGTCTGTTGGATGCTTATCTGGCACAGGGAAAGTATCGCAGTGTCTTGCGTGAAACCAAGTCAATTGACCGGTTGAAGCTGAGCTTCAATACCCACAACTATCGTGCATACGCGCTGCTGAAACTGGGGCGTTATCCAGAAGCCCGGCACCAGTATCACATCGCCCTTTCGGAATCTGGCAGAGGATTGGTAATTCCCAGTATTTCCTGGCAGGGACTGGCATTCAGCTATAAAGCTCTGGGTGATTATCCGTCCTATAGCAGATACCAGCAATTGGCCAGTGGGCCGGAAGACCTGGACAACTTTTCGTTTAGCAGTACTCTGGCTTATAAAATTCCAGGAAAGAACAAGCAGGCATTGGGGTTTACCCAAAGTGCCGCCTTCCGTTCCTGGTCTGTGGACCTGGCTTACGAAAACTTTTTCCTGGATGACGACGCCTTTCGCCAGGTATATTCTCTGGAACTCGGCAAGCAGGTCAGGCTGATAGACATTCAGCTTCAAGCCCGAGCCCTGGAGGGAGAGGATGCAAGGATATATCCCGCCAGGCAAGCAGCAGCAAGGCTGAATCCCAGAATCTATCTGAACGGCCTGGTTCTGAGGCCTGCCGTTTCTCTTTCCTACAGTCATTATCCGCGTTTTGACGTACAGCAGATAAGCTTCTCGCCACTTGTTCTGCTGCGTGATCTTGACCTCAGCTATACGCTGAATGCTGTGTGGCTTGATCACGAAGCAGTGGGTGCAGATAGCTTGCATGTGTCGCAACAGCTAAGTCTTGGCAAAAAGCTTCCCTGGGGTTTTTATAGCTCTATTCAGACCGGTTTGGGCAACGATTGCTGGGCCCTGGATACCACTGGGAACCTGATTGACACCTTTAACCAGGCTGGAGACTATTATGGAGCATCTCTCAGCAAGCTTTTCAGAAACCAAGTGCTACTAACCGCTTACTGGCATAAGTGGGAAAGCGACCATCTGCTTTATTTTTCCCTAAAGGTTTTTTACTAATGAGATACCTCGCTTGCATCGTCGTTTGTCTGCTGTTGCTTGTTGCCTGTAATAACCGGGAAAGCCTTTTACTGCCAGCCGACTTATCCCCGGCAGACTATCTGGAAGGCAACCATATTTCGGTATATTCAAACTACCTTGTAAAGTCCGCCAATGACGACAGCTATCTGCTTATTTACAAGGAGTCCATTGCCGATTCTTTGCTCAGCATTGGTGACGAGATCGTGTTTTACAAGGCCGAGAGCTTCAGCAGCCGGGATAGCCTGGGATTACAGGATTCTGCGCAAAAATGCAGTGATACTTATAGATTTGGTGTGCTGAGAGCAGGACAACCGCTCAGTTTGAAAGCACGGATCGATCTGGCAGAGGTGTATACCAGGGTTAATTCTACATCCGGTCTGCAGCTTGTCTCTCTAGCCTATTATCTGACCGCGAATGGGCTTCAGCCGCAATTT
>Ga0302250_1001788_pt1 | contig 15018 bp, 13 predicted proteins | sample AAG_RA_Asp_MG_FD_193536 | JGI IMG/M metagenome (GOLD analysis project Ga0302250, IMG submission 193536) | Enriched activated sludge microbial communities from anaerobic digester in WTTP, New Holstein, Wisconsin, United States - AAG_RA_Asp | ecosystem: Engineered > Bioreactor > Anaerobic >... | reverse complement strand
CATTGCATCTTTTGTATCTTTTTTTGCATGGTTGTACGCACTCACAGATGCCTCATATATCTGTGGAGAATAGTGTTTTAATTCATTTAAGAAGACGCCTGCTTTAAAACAGAACATTCCACTATTCCAGTAGTAGTTCCCTTTGTCAATATAGCTTTGTGCAGTTAAGCTATCAGGTTTTTCCTTGAAGCTTTTAACATTTTCCCCATCAGCCTCAATATAACCGTATCCTATTTCTGCATAACTTGGGGTAATACCAAATGTCACTAAGAAACCCTCTTCTGCTAGCAATTCAGCTCTTTTAACAACTGCTTTATATGCATCTTGGTTTTTAATCAAATGATCACTTGGTGTTACAAGAACTACAGTATCAGGGGAAACGGATAGACACGCTAAAGCAATCGCAGGTGCAGTGTTGCGTCCGATTGGCTCTAATAAATACCGATTATTCGATCGTCCTAGCTCTTCAAGTTGATCGTATGCTAAAAAATATTGTTCACTATTGGAAACGATGAATTGCTCATCACATAACGTACTATTACGCTCAACGGTCAATTGAAAAAGAGATTGACCATTAAAAAGTTTCACAAACTGCTTTGGCATTAGCGTACGGCTCAGAGGCCATAGTCTTGTTCCACTACCTCCACATAAAATCAAATTAACCATTGTTCTTTCTCATCTCATTAGGTGTTAAAATAAAATAAAATAATACGAAAGATAATATATAAAGTATTAATATAAATATATCATCTCTTACTTTAAAACCTAATCCCAAATAAGAAAAAAGAATTTGAATTAATCCTATTATTAGCACAGTTTTACGCATATTCCCACTTTGTTGTTTTAAGAAAACATGATGCATATGTGTTTTATCTGCATGAAAAGGAGTTGTTTTATTTAAAATACGCCTTAGTATAACAATAAGTGTATCAAGAATAGGTACAGCAGATAATAAGAGGACAGAAATAGCTGTAATATAGTCTTTTTGAATTGAATAGACTGCAATAATTGATACTAAAAAACCTAAAAACATACTTCCACTATCGCCCATAAATATTTTAGCTGGATGCCAATTTAAAATCAAAAAACCGCTAATAGAACATATTATAGTAAGACATATATAAAATAAAAAAGTATCAGAATATTTAAATCCAATATAAGCGAAAGGCGATACTATCGCTAAAGTAACGACTGAAGCAAGACCATCTAGCCCATCAATCAAATTAAGAGCACTCACAAAACCTGAAATTGCAAAGGCATAAAATAAAACTGCTATTCCATATCCAAGAATAATTTCGTGACCAAAAAATGTACCAAAATGATAAATATCAAAACCAATATGAAATAAAAGAATTGCAATAATTGCAGTCAAGAAAAGTTTTGTTTTTGACGATAAAGAGTATACATCATCGTATAAGCCAAGTAAAAAAACAAATGTCAAAGGAAAAAGAAATAAATATGATGAAAAAGGCATAAATAAAAAAACACCTATAATAAACGATCCAAAAAGAGCTATCCCTCCACTTCTTGGAATAACACTTGTGTGAGAGCTTCGTTCATTAGGAATATCCAAAATTTTAATAATATTCATATATTTTACGAGTAAAAAATTTATAGTGTAGGAAGTTACTATAATCACAGACAACTTTACACAGAGTGTAGCATCTATTAACTCCAAATTCTCTCTCCATGGTTATCAAATTATGGAGGCATTATAATTAAAGTGAGTTTAAAGCCTCTTGTATTGCATCTAAATATGCCTTAATTACGATACTTTCATCAAAAAAAATCTCCATTTTTTCTCTTCCTTTTTTTCCCATTTGAAATCTTTCTTCTGGTGAGAGTAAAAGCATTTTTTCTATAGCATTATAGAGAGAATCGACATTTTTTGGTTCACATAAGAATCCATTAATACCATGATCTACAACTTCTTTGCAGCCAACAACATTCGTTGTTATAATAGGCTTACTCATCGCGGCAGCTTCTAGTAAACTACGCGGTATACCTTCTCGGTACGAAGGGAGAACAACACAATCCATTTCTCTAAGAATACTTGGGACATCATCACTATTTCCTAGATACTCAATGTAACCTTCTTTGACAAAATGCATCATTTCTGTGTCTGTAATTGCTGTTCTATTATCAATACCTAATGGTCCAAGTAAAAAAAATTTAATATGAGGATAGTAATCTTTCAATCTTCTACTTGCTTCTATAAATTCAAAGACACCTTTATCTTTTAACATTCTAGCAACTAATATAAAGCGTATCACACCATCTTCTTTGTTTTTATACCTAGAATTAAATCGTTGCAAATCTACACCACTACCAGGTATAACTAAACACTTTTTTGAAGAAATTAATTTTTTTTCAAAAAACAGGTTGTAATCATCCTGATTTTGAAAAAAAATTTTATAAGTAAAACAAAAAGCGATTTTATATAATACTTGTGCAAAGGAAGTTATCAAAGAGGGTTTAATAAAAAGTGTTCCTAATCCTGTAACAGTGTTAATTACTTGAATTCCAAAGAGTTTAGCAATATATGTACTATAAATATTTGGCTTAATTGTAAAATTTAAAACAATATCAGGCTTAACAAGACGATAAAGTTTCCAAAGAGCTTTCATACTCTGTAAATCTTTGAAGGGGTTTATTCCTTTTGAATCAAATGGAATTGGATAAAAGAGAAACTCATCTACTATTTTTGTAGTGTAATGAGCATCATAGGGGGCGATACAAATTACTTTATAGCCTTTATCTTTTAATTTTCTTGCAAGATTTAGGCGAAAATTATAAATATTCCATGCTGTATTGATAACAATTGCAACTGTCTTCATTGTTGTCTTTTCCAAACATCTAATGCATACATTGTCCACAGCATTTTTGCTCTTTTCTCATCAGAAACATTAATTTTTTTTAACAATAAAGACGTAATAAAATCTTGAGAAATAAAATTTGCACTATAACTTCCATGTGATAAAAGTTCAAAAATAGGCTCTTTAAGATCATTTTCTACCCATTGTTTCAATGGAACTTCAAAGCCTCTTTTTGGCTGATGTATCAATTTTTTAGAAAGATATTTTTTTGCTAAATGTCGTAAAATATATTTTGTAGTTGTTCCATGAATTTTAGTCCTATCATGTAGAGTTGGTGCAAATTCCAAAACACCTTTACTTAAGAAAGGACTTCGAGCTTCAAGACCATGCTGCATCGTTGCGATGTCCATTTTTTTAAGCAAATCACTGTGTAATATAATCTTAAAATCCATTAATAGTATCTTAGATAAAGCTGTCATATTTTGATGTTCGATTAACTCAATATCTTCACTCATATTTTGCATAATACTGTTATTTGGAAAGGAATAAAAATCTTCAAAGATATCAGTGGTAGCGCTCAAGTATAAATCTGTTCCTTTTTTAGACGAAAGAGATAAAAGACGATAAAAATAGTTGTATATAGATTGTTTTTTATGTGCTAATGGTAAAAAATATCGTAAAAAAGCAATATGAGAAACTTTTGACACCCAAGAATTTGCGATAGGAACATATCTTCTATATCCAGCAAAAAGCTCATCAGCTCCATCGCCATTTAAGACTACATTCACATATCGTTTTGCTTCCCTTGCTACATAATAACTAGGGATCGCGGAACTATCCATAAAAGGTTCTCCATAGCTTTGTAAAATATGTTCAATATCATTTTTTAAATCTACGTTAATCGTTATTTCATGATGATCTGTCTTGTATTGATTTGCCGTCATACAAGCAAGAGATGACTCATCGTATGTGCCCTCAAACTTAACTGTAAATGTTTTCAATCTTTGTGTATAATGGCTTGCAATAGCAACTATCAAAGAGCTATCAATCCCTCCGCTTAAAAAAGCTCCCACTTCAACATCAGAAGCCAAAAGCCTATCCCTGATACTTTGGTGTAATATTCTATCTAACTGTTCAGATGCATCATTAAAGGTACCAATGAATTTTTCCTGATAAATTTTTTCAATATTGAAATAGGAAGATTTTTTTACATACAATGATGAAATATCAATTTCATAAACACAACCTGGTTCTAGCAGACAAACTTTATGATAGGGAGTATTATCCTTATAAAAAAAACCACATTTCAAATAAGCTTGAATACTTTCTTCATTAATAGCTAGTTTGTCAATAGTCGCTTTAATAACATTTAATTCGCTAGCAAATAATAATTGTTGATTCTCTTGATACAAATAAAGAGGTTTCTTTCCTGCTCGATCTCTACTCAGAATAAGAGTATTATCACGCTTGTTTAAAATTGCAAAAGCAAACATACCATCTAACATTTCAAACATATCATTTTTGTATTTGATATATAAATAAAGTAAAGTTTCCGTATCTGATCTTGTTTTAAACCTATATTCTTTTAAATAACGTTCTCTTAAGAGGAAATGATTATAAATTTCTCCATTAAAAACAATAGCATAATCGCCAAATAAAAAAGGTTGCTGCCCATTTTCGATATCTTGAATTGCTAATCTTGTATGAATAAGATTTAAACCGTTGTAAGAATAATATGTTTTTGCATCAGGTCCTCTATGCAACAATCTGTTTTGAATTTCTTCAATACTCCTTCTAAAATGTCCTATAGTACCTGCAATTCCGCACATTTAAAACCTCTTATTTTTAAATGCAGTGAGCCAAAAGCCATTTATATACTCAGCAAAACGTTCTATCGTATGGTTTTTTTCAACAAATTTTTTCCCATTTAATGCTGTTGTTTGTACTAACTCCGGATTGTTCAATAATTGAAAAAGTTTTTCTGAAAGTTCATATGGATTTGCTTCAATTAAAAAACCTGTATTACCATCTTGAATAATTTTTGAGGTTTCTCCTACATTAGTAGCAATAACTACATTACAAGCCAACATTGCTTCAAGTAAAGACTGAGATGGATAGTTTTCTGTTTTCTGTAAAGAAACAAAAATCAATGACTCTGACAAAATTTCAGACATATCTCCAAAAGCTTGAACTGTTACATAAGAATCCATTTGATCTTGTAATAATTTTATTTTAACACTATTTTCAAGAGGGCCTTCTCCTGCGATTATTGCTTCCCATTGCGTACATTTTTTACGCAACAAAGATAAGGCATCAAGAAATAATATTGGATTTTTTTCCTCTATTAATCGACCAGAAAAAACGATTAAAGCTTTTTTTCGTTTAACAGAACAAAATTTTATATCACTAAAAGAACAGGGTGATATTTCAACTTTATTTTCAAATCTTAATGGTTTTGCGTATGTTTGGAGAAATCCTGAATAGAGGCTGTCAATTCTATCCGCTTTTTTCCAAATCCATTTACTTAGAAAAAGTGTTGACCAAGGGAGTTTCAAATGACAAGAAAATGCACTAAAGGCAATTGTATGAGTAATAACATATTTTTTTTGTGAAAAAAGCATCACATAAAATATCAATAATCTTTTTTGTGCTAAAACAAGATGAATAATATTGAAGCTATTTTGGAGAATAATCTTGTACATACTTAATGATACCAAAATTGGATGATTATACTTAATGATATGTAAAGTTTTATTCTGAAGATCGTTATCTGTAAATAGACCAACAATAACGCCACTTCTAAATAAAGAATCATTTAAAATTAAATGAACTGAAATATCCTTATCCAAAAAATATCTCCATAGTCTGATAAATCTTCTTTCAGCACCACCCCCACCTTCTAAAGATTTTCCTTCTAAAATCAATGCAATGGATCGAGTATGCATTTGTTTCATTTAGACTCTTGAAAATATTTATAAACTTTTAACAAGCTATCATAAAGCTTTTTCTCAGAAGAAAACTGATCGTGAGATACTTCAGGTCTTGTCATATAATCATCTAAGGCTTTCTGTTTCCATCTCATTTTTTTTAAAAAATACTCTTTGTCCTCTTCTAACGTTTGTAAAGAAGGATAAGGTATTTTTTTTAAATCTTCTAGTGCGTCTTTTCTATTCATTTGCCCAGACATAATAAGTGTACTAAAATGAATTTTTCGTTTATCAATACCAAATTTGTTAGGCAAAATAAAACCTTGATAAAAGCGAGTAAAAATTGACTCATAATGTTTGTAAGGATACGGTTTGTAAGCTACCTCTTTCTGCAGTATAGAAAGAGCTTCTTCTTTATTATAATTGAGGTAGTCTAAAAAAGCAATCCATCTTATACGATGTATGAAAGTGTATTTAACATAATCTAGCGTCCCAATGGACAAATATGTTTTCATTTTGACTTTATGTAATTTTTGGTTAATTGCCTTGATATTACACTTATCGAGCTTAAACCAATTCCAATTTTGAGGGACATAAATACCTTCTGTATGATGATTTGAACCTGATAAAATGTATTTAACGCGATATTTCCGTGCCATTTGATAATTTAATGCTAACATTGCATTGTCGTATAGTAGCTCTACATCAATAACATCTGCATCAAAAAAAGATTGCATGAGTGAACGATATTCATCCCAATGAATTACATGTGTATATAAATCAACACCCAGTATATTTACTAAATTAGCAATATTATGTTGCGCAAGTTCTGAATTCCATCCATTATCCATATGGACAGCTAATGGTCTCAAGCCCAATTTAACCGCGTTGTAAAGTGCCCAAGAGCTATCAATTCCTCCAGATACCCCAATAATACAATCATATTTTTTAGAGTGCCCTTCTTGCTTAATTTGTACTAATAAGTTATCTAAATTGTTCTCTTGTATTGTTGTAAAGATTTTATGTGATTTATGTAAAAAGTTTGTACAGTAGTTGCATGTTCCGTCTTTATTAAAAATAATATCTTTAGCACTCGTATCCATAACACAGCGTGTACATTGTTGATATTCTTTTTTCATATTTTTCCTATTGAACTAGCTTTTTAAGTGTTTCATTATCTGGATACGTAATAAGAACTGCTTTATGAGGTCCATGAAAAACAAAAAAAGAACCTGCGGCAACTGCATGAGCACCAACATCTAATGCTACTTTAATATCATTTAAATTGCCAACGCCTCCTAATGCAATTATAGGGATGTCAACTAATTTTGATGCTTTTGCAATCAAATCTAAATCCATTCCTTTCATTGTCCCATCACAATATACCGTATTTAAAACAATTTCTCCAATACCAGCTTTTACACTATCAGTAATAAAATCTTCCCACGGATTAGGTAATGCTTTTTTTAAAGAAGATGCATACAATTTTTTAACTCCTAACCAATTCTTGCAAATATCAATGGAAAGTACAATACTTTGAGAACCAAAATAATCTGAGAATTCGCGAATACGATTTAGATTGTTTAACACAGATGATTGCAAACAAATTTTTTCGACTCCTAGCGAAAATAATCTCTTTGCATGATCAATCGTTTGGATTCCACCTCCATAACACAGAGGCATAAAACACTCGGTTGCAATCTCTTCAATCAATCTATAGTTTGGTTCTTGTTGTTTAGTAGATGCCGTTATATCTAATATTATGAGTTCATCGACTTCTTTTTCATTAAAAATTCTCACAACATTTAAAGGATCCCCAACATATCTTGGATGCGAAAACTGTATTGTTTTTACTAAACTTTCTCCATCAAGTAGCAAACAAGGAATTACGCGTGGTCTCAACATGATATTTCCATAAAATTTTTCAATACTTGCATACCAAACTTATGACTTTTTTCTGGATGAAATTGTACTCCATAAATATTACTTTTTTGGAATGATGAAACAAACTCAACTGCATATTGAGTTGTTGTTAGAACATCTTCTATATCTTCACATTGTACATAATAACTATGTACAAAATAAAATCTCTTTTCATCTCCCATTTCATCAAATAAACAATTTTTTTTACAAATATGAATCGTATTCCAACCCATATGAGGGATTTTAAGGGATTTTGAAACAAATTTACAAACTTTACCTTTGATCCAACCAAGTCCTTTCGAAACTCCTTCTTCGCTCATAGAGGTCATCAATTGCATCCCTAAACATATGCCTAAGACTGGAATTTTTTCAATAAGAACTTTATGAGTAAGTATGTCAACAAGGCCTAATTCCTTTATTTGTATCATTCCATAATCAAATGATCCAACACCAGGAAAAATAAGTCTTGTAGCACTTTTAATTATCTCTACATCAGATGTTATAATACTCGCATATCCAAGTTTTTTTAACATATTTTTTATTGAACCCAAATTTCCCATACCATAATCAACAATAACTAGCATCGTACATTTCCTACTAGCCATTGAATCGTTTCTTCTAGAGTATCATGTGGATTAAAAATATACTTTTCAGCTCGCTCTATACTATAACTCCATTGCATAATCTCATCTTTATTTAGATTTCCTAACTTTGCCATATTTAGAGTTTTTAAATCATCAAAATAATGTTTGTAAATACCATTATTTTTAAGTGTTGGACACAATAATAACGTTTTAATCCCCATAAATGCAGCTTCATATGAAGCCATACTTGACATTGTAAGATGTCCATCACACTGCAATAATACAGAAGGTAATGGAAGTGTCGAGGCTTTCTGCCATTCACAATTACTCAAAGTTTGTGTAAGATTATCAATATATTTTCGATGCTTACTATACTTCTGATCTCTTAATTGAATTGGATGTAAACGAATAAGCCAAAAAATATTGTTTTTTGTCTCTTTAATAACCTCTTCAATGCAAGAAGATAAAATTCCATTTTTAATAATATCATTAAAATGGGAGAATTCTCCGTCATACCCCCATTGCAATGTTAGCAATATGGTTTTTTCATATTTCTTATCTATTGAAATCTTCTCTACCCACTCAAGAGGGAGATTACATCTTACTTCTGGTTCAAATCGGTTAAGCCACAAATGAGGGATATATTTAACTTCGATATCTTTGGATAAAAATTTAGAAAATGTCTCAAATGTAATACTGTCAAATGTAATAATTCCTTTTGGCAATTCATTTTGTTTTGCCAAACGCATTTCTAATGGTAATTGTGGTAAACCAATTCCATGTGCTACTTCGACTGAAAAAATGCCAAGTTCATTGGCTGCTTTACAAATATGTGAATTTAGACCAATACCTATAATACATTTGCATTCAATTTCTTGAAATAATTCTTTATAAAATGAACTTATTGTAAAAGCCTCAAATCTAAGAAAATTACATTTTATATTATGTAGCTTAAATAAAACAGAAACTTTATAAAGAAGCATTAAAAAAAATAATCTTCTATTAGCACGAACAGGAGATGCAAAAGCTTGGTTCTCGTCCATATGCGTATATGGCAGCAAAAATCGCGCACATTGCCAACCACATGCTTCTAGTTTTTCAAAAAGACTGTCTATTAAAGGAGAATAAGCCTTATTATTTTTTGTAATACCTAAATCATTCTCATGAGATATTAAAAGTATGTCACATTTTTGAAGTTTTTGATATGTATCTTGATAACGTAAACTCCACAATGCATGTATAACTTTTTTAATGAAAAATTGTAAACTCATCTAAATCCTATATTCCAAGGCATTGGATAGACTTTTGACGCATATCGCCATGTTAAAATAAAGCTTATAAATAAACTTATTGCATATGCTTGTGCTGCTCCAATAAGTCCATTATAATGAACAAATGCATATGTTAAGGGGATACTAACAATGCCTGTTAAAAATGTAATAAATGTCAAATAAATAGTTTTTCTCATATAAAAAACATACCCAACTACCATAAAATACATACCATTAAAAGCTTCACCTAATGCTATCCAAAAAACCACCATTGCAGAATATGTAAATTTCTCTCCCAAAATAAAATTTACAATATAAGATGCTAAAACACCTACAATGATTGAAAAAACTATTATGGCAAGAAAATATACATATGTGAATCTAACAATAATTATATTTTTTTCTTCGTCATGTTTATCGAGCTTATCAAATAACCAAGGACCGTAAGCTTTGTTAAAAGAGTCCGTGACTAATCCAACTATTTTTGCAATTTGCAAGCCAGCCGTATAAATGCCTACTTCAAAAATTCCAAGCTCTTGATGAATAACAAATCGATCTACAACCACAATGATAATTGCTCCTAAGGTATGAGGAATAAGTGGTAACCCGAAGTTTAAAGCTCTTTTTATGTAGCCAAAATTAATTTTTACAACACACCATTTTTGAATTAAAAACATTAAACTGAAACAACCAACTATAATACTACTGATTACAATTGCACCAATACGTCCCTGCCAGCCCATTAAAAAGAATACGACAAAAAGACCTGTTAAACAAATATTTGTTAATGATTGAGACACTTGAATAAAAGCATATTCTTTTGCTTTCAACTGAACTTGATAAATTGTCAATAAAACAAGTACTAAAAACTGAAAAAAACAAGTGATAAGCACAGCAAAAATCCACCCTTTAGGTAAAGAAGAGATATTGCTTAGTTTATTTATAAATACTAAAAAAATCCCTCCTAAAAAAAACGTACTACAAAATAAAATCACAAGGCAATTAAACACAAATTCTTTAAATTCTATTTCTTGATTAAAAAATTCTCTTCCAATAGCACCATGTACGCTAAAACCAATAAAAGCTCCCATAATAGACGACATTAATGTAAACATCGTCACCAAACCATATTCTTCAGGACTAAAATATCGCGTCAAGATAGGGAGTAATACAAAAGGAATTGCCACATTAATAAGTGATGAAATAGTATAAATACCTACTGTACTTAAAGAAAAAATTTGATTTATTTTTTTTAATAATAAAAATCGACTCAAATTAAAATTACACTTTTAGATTTAGAATCTAGCTGATATTTACTATTATCAAAACTATCAACTGCGATGTCATGTTCATCAAAATGCAATGTATTGCCTGCTTTACTTACCCAGCCAATCTGTTTGGCTGGAACACCTACCATCAAAGCAAATGGTTGAACATCTTTTGTTATTACTGCTCCACTCCCAATAAGTGCATATTCACCTATCTCAACACCACACACGATGGTTGCATTTGCCCCAATGGAACAGCCTTTTTTTAGTCTAGTTATTTTAAACTCATCTTTACGCACAATAAATGCTCGTGGATTAATGACATTAGTAAAGACCATTGATGGTCCTAAAAAAACATCATCTTCAATTTCCACTCCCTCATAAATAGAAACGTTGTTTTGTACTTTAACTCCATTTCCAATGTGCACATGTGGTCCTACAACACAATTCTGTCCAAATGAACAACGCTCTCCTATTACAGATCCATTTAAGATATGTGAAAAATGCCAGATCTTTGTTCCATCCCCAATACTTACATTATCATCAACATAGCTTGATTCATGCACAATAAAAGATGCCATTTTATCTCAATACCTTGTAACAAAATGGGTGAAACTCTCCATATAACCCTAGCGGGGCAAGTTTACGAATCGACGAAACAATTTCAATAGATTTTTTGGCTTCTTGAAGTCCAAAGCCTCCACCACTTAAAATATCTTTGTAACTTAACGTATGGAGTTCTGTAAACCCTTCACTAAATTCAAATGCTTGATTATCCACTGTAATGCTTCTATATGTACGCTTGCCTGTTTGTTTTACTTCATCAGGAATATAATCACAATTTACCGATAAGAACCATCGCACATTAGCATGTGCCAAACGCATATACCCAGCATTAACATCATCTTGCTTAATATGAACACTATTTTCCACAAGTGGTCCAAATATCCATGAAAGCATATCAAAGAAATGCACTCCTATATTGGTGGCTATTCCACCACTTTTAGACTCATCGCCTTTCCAACTTGAAAAATACCATTTCCCTCGACTGGTCAGATAGGTCAAATCAATATCATAAATTTTATTTGGATCATCAAGAAGCTCTTGTGAAATTTTATTTTTCAAAGCAATAATAGAGTCATGAAGTCGTAATTGCAAAATGGTATAGACTTTAGTCTCACTCTCATTTTCAATCATTTGCAGTTGATCAATATTGTGAGTATTAAGTACGAGAGGTTTTTCGCAAATGGCATGTGCACCATTACGCAATGCAAAACGGATATGGGCATCATGAAGATAATTGGGTGTTGCGATAGAAACATACTCTATCTTCTTGCCTTGTTCTCTTCGCCACTTATCGACAAAGCGATCAAAGCGTTCAAATTCTGTAAAAAAACTTGCATTTGGAAAATAGCTATCTATAATTCCAACACTATCGTTTTTATCTAAAACACATACTAAAGTATGCCCCGTATCTTTTATTGCTTTCATATGTCTTGGTGCTATATATCCAGCTGCTCCAATCAATGCAAAATTGGCCATCAATAAACCTTTATTGAAAAAAATCTATATACCAATCAACGAACTTGTCAATTCCTTCTTGAATTGATGTTGCAGGTTGATAGTCTAAATCTTCTACTAAATCCGAAACATCAGCATATGTTGCAGGGACATCACCTGCTTGAAGTGGTAAGAAGTTTTTTCGAATTTCTTTGCCCAGCTTTTTTTCAATTGCTATAATAAAATCCATTAATTTTACAGGATTATTATTGCCAATATTATAGACTTTATAGGGTGCTGAAGAAGTGGATACTCGGCCATCTTTTCCATTCCATAAAGTATCCCTTTGAGCAGGATGATCAATAACACGCACAACACCTTCAACAATATCATCAATATAAGTAAAATCACGGTGCATCTCACCATAATTAAACACATCAATCGTTTTGCCCTCTAACGCTGCCTTGGTAAATAAAAACAGTGCCATATCGGGTCTTCCCCATGGACCATAGACTGTAAAAAAACGAAGTCCCGTCGTAGCAATACCAAAAAGATGACTATAGGTATGTGCCATCAATTCATTCGATTTTTTACTGGCAGCATAAAGACTAATGGGATGATCCACGTTATGATCTGTTGAAAAAGGTAATTCTTCATTAAGTCCATATACAGAAGAACTACTTGCGTAACATAGGTTTTTAACACTATAATGTCTGCAACACTCTAAGATATTTATAAAGCCAACAATATTACTGTCAATATAGGCTTGAGGATTAGTCAAACTATATCGAACACCCGCTTGAGCTGCAAGATTACACACAGCATCAAATTTTTCAGATGCAAAAAGCTTCGTCATCGCTTCTTTATCTTCAAGATTGATCTTTATAAATTGATAGTTTGAATATATACTAGATTTTAGTAAAGTGCCATAAGGAATACTTTTCCCTTCTTCAAGACTATTGAGAATGCCACTTCTTTGCAGTCTGCCATATTTGACATTTTGGTCATAATAGTCATTGATATTATCAAGTCCTACAACTTCATCGCCTCTTGCTAAGAGCCTTAATACTAAATGGCTTCCAATGAAACCTGCTGTTCCAGTTACAAGAATTTTCATTATAGTCTTGCATCTACTAGAGATTTTGGTAAAAATGATTTAATATCATAGATCACTTGATATTCATTTTTAACCATATTTAGTGTTTGAAATTCTTGATGCGCAACTGCTAGAACAAGCGCATCATAAGCATTCAACGCTGGTAATTCTTTCATCAATTCCAAATTATATTCATGCTTGACTTCTTTTGCATCGGCCCAAGGATCATAAATAGCTATCTGCACACCAAATTCTTGAAGTTCTTTGATAACGTCAATAATGCGTGAATTTCGAATATCAGGGCAATTTTCTTTAAAAGTGATACCTAAAATTAAAACTTTTGAGCCTTCAATTTTATGCCCTTTTTTAATCATTAACTTAATAACTTGATTCGCAACATAGATGCCCATATTATCATTGAGTCTGCGTCCTGCTAAAATAATCTCAGAGTTGTACCCTACTTCTTGCGCTTTATGGGTTAAATAATAAGGATCTACACCAATACAATGTCCCCCAACAAGACCTGGGCGAAATGGTAAAAAGTTCCATTTCGTTCCAGCGGCTTCTAGTACTTCTTGCGTATCAATACCTAAACGATTAAAAATGATAGAAAGCTCATTAATAAAGGCAATATTAATATCTCGTTGAGAATTTTCAATAACCTTCGCCGCTTCAGCCACTTTAATAGATGAAGCTTTATGCGTACCTGCTGTAATAATACTTCGGTATAAAGCGTCCACTTTTTCTGCGACTTCAGGCGTTGATCCCGATGTTACTTTTAGAATTTTGGTTACTGTATGCGTTTTATCACCTGGATTTATGCGCTCAGGTGAATATCCACAAAAGAAATCAACATTAAATGTTAATCCTGAAAATTTTTCTAATACAGGTACACAATCTTCTTCTGTGGCCCCTGGATACACTGTACTTTCGTAAATAACAATGTCACCTTTTTTCAAGACTTTCCCAACAGTTTCGCTTGCTTTAATAAGAGGTGTCAAATCAGGTCGTTTATTTTTATCAATTGGTGTAGGGACTGTCACAATAAAGATAGTACAATCATGTAGTGTTTTAAGGTTCGTACTAAATTCCATCTTGTGAGCAATAGCTTCTTTAACTTCTGCTTCTGTAAGTTCCAGCGTACGATCATATCCATTTTTAAGTTCATCAATGCGCGTTTGATAAATATCAAACCCAACAACAGGATATTTTTTTGCAAACTCTACAGCTAAAGGAAGCCCCACATATCCTAATCCAATAATTGCTATTTTATCCATTGTTTTATTCCTAAATCTCTTCTTTTAATCTCATATATACAGGAAAACGCGGCTTACCGCCTTTAGTGATTTCTTGAAATTTATACGTAATTTTTGATCCAATCGCAGGCGGATTTTTGCGGTCAACTTCATTAAAACCGGAGCCTATATCAAAAAAAACGCCTTCATCATTTCTACATGTGAGCGAACCAAAACTATTTTTATACTTACCTTCACCTTTATGATGTTCTACAACTTCACATTCGGCATCATGAAAATTTTTTACTTTTAAACTATTGGGATCACGTTTAGCAATATATTTTGAATCAGGAGAACGTACAACAACACCTTCTCCACCACCTTTTTCAATCTCTTGT
>Ga0302250_1001786_pt1 | contig 15044 bp, 11 predicted proteins | sample AAG_RA_Asp_MG_FD_193536 | JGI IMG/M metagenome (GOLD analysis project Ga0302250, IMG submission 193536) | Enriched activated sludge microbial communities from anaerobic digester in WTTP, New Holstein, Wisconsin, United States - AAG_RA_Asp | ecosystem: Engineered > Bioreactor > Anaerobic >... | reverse complement strand
GGTGGTCTTCAACATCGGCATGGTGACCGGGATCTTCCCGGTGGTCGGCCTGACCCTCCCGTTCCTGTCCTACGGGGGATCCTCGATGATCTCGTCGATGCTGGCGGTCGGGATGGCCCTGAACGCCGGCCTGCACCGGGGGCACGTCTGACCGGCACGGCTACCGCGTCCGGGCGGCCTCGATCAGGCCCACGATGGCCGGGTCGAGCCAGTCCCGGGCGTTGACGAACCTCGCCTCCACGACGCCCTTGCGGACCAGCCAGGTCTCGGGGATCTTCTCGGTGCCGAAGAGGGCCTTCAGATCCCGGCCGGCGACCTGCACCGGGTCCCGGAGCACCACGAAGTTGGGGGGCACCGCCTCGGAGGTGTTCCGGGCGAAGAACTGGTCGATGACCTCCCAGGAGTCGTCGTAGGCGACGGCCAGCACCAGGAATTCCGACGGGCTGCGGGATCGGGCCAGGGCCAGCAGGCTCGGCAGTTCCTCGATGCAGGGAGGACAGAAGGTCCCCCAGAAGTTCACGAAGATCACCTGGGCCTCGAAGTCCGCGATGGTCGTCGGGACCACCTGCCCTCCCCGCCGGGCCTCCAGGACATAGGCCGCCTGGGAGGGGGTCAGGGGACGCCCGATCGCCTGTCCCCGGCTGCGCCGCAGAAAGGTTTCCATCGGGCCGAGTCCCCCGGACACCGCCTGGAGGATCCCCAGGGCCAGTCCCAGGAAAAGGACCCCCGTGGCGATCCACAGGAAGGCCCTTCGTCCCCGGATCTGCTCATTCGTCTTGGCGTTCATGGCTCCCTTCCGCCCCGGCCGGGGAAGCGTCAGTTCAGCAGCGACAACAGGCCCCCCAGCAGGCGGGCCAGGGCCGCGTTCCAGGTCGTCTGGTCCGCCGGGGCGAATCCTTCCAGGTCGACCTGCCCGGCCGGCGCCGCCAGGTTCACCAGGTTCAGCCCGTTCCAGGACGGGTCCCCGAAGGCCATCACCGGGAAGGGGGACGCCGTGCCGTCGGCGGCGGTCTCCCAGGGGGTGCCGGGGAAGTGGGGCCCGTCGGCCAGGGCCGCGTCCTTGCCGCACAGCATCCGGAGGGACCCGCCGGGAAAGCCGTCGGGGCCCAGGTCCCCGGGGCATTCCCACTCGGCCCGAATCCGGTTGTCCAGGGAGGCGCCGTCCCGGGTCGCCTCGGGAAGCCAGGCCCGCAGGCCCACCGGCTGCTCGAAGAACCGCCCCCAGTCGAAGGCCAGCACGTTGGGCAGCAGGCCCCGCAGGAGCCCCGAAATCTCGTCCACCTCCAGGCCCGCAAGGTCGATCCCCGCGACCTCCTCCAGGCCGAAGGTTTCCAGTAGCCCCACGCGCACGAAGCCCACCAGGATCACCGACAGCGCCGGCACGACGCCCCCGTGGAGCGTGACGGCCTCCCCGGGCTCCCGGATGCTGCGGCTGCATGCCCGGAGGGACTCCAGGGTCTCCTCGCCGAGGATCAGGTACCAGGGTTCCTCGTCGGGGGTCCCCGCGGCGTCGAACCGGACCCGGTTGCGCACGTTGATCACCAGTCCCGCGGGAAGGGACTCCAGGTAGGACACCTCGTCCTCCCCGGTGCCCGCCTCCCCCATCCGGGCGATGGCCTGGTCCAGCAGCGGGGACACGTCGGCGAAGCGCTGCCGGGCGTCCCGGAACAGCCGTTCCCCGTCCACCGGGTGCAGGGTCAGGAAGCGGGAGTCCTCGTTCAGCAGGTAGGCGGCCAGCCGGGAGATCATCGGGAAGTCCACCGAGTCCCCGAACATCCGCTTCGCGCTGCTGGCGACGGTCAGGAGGTCGGTGTCCAGGTCCTGCCCGGCCAGGAAGTCCAGGATGCCCGCGGCGAGGCTCGCCACGGCCCGGGTCAGCATCGCGTCCCCGGCATCGAAACGTCCCCGGAGGACCAGGGAGGGCCGGATCCCCAGGTAGAGGGGGATGCCCCGGGTGGACACCCCGGGGTCCCGGTCCCCGAGGGCCTCCAGGTGGGCCAGGCTCCGATCGAAGTGGTCGCGCAGTTCCAGGAAGGCCCGGTGCAGTTTCGCAGCGAGGATCTCGTTCCAGTTCGCCGGGTCCTCACCGGCGTCCTCCCGGAGGAACAGGGCCGGCAGCCTGGGGCCGGTGGTCTGGCCGGTCAGCACGGTCAGCAGGGACAGCAGATGCTCGGCCCCGTAGATCGACTCCGCCAGCCCTGCCAGGAAGAGGGCCCGGGGGTCCGAGGGGCACCGGGCGAGGGCCTCCTCCAGTTCGTTCAGGGCGAAGCCCGGCTCGGCCTTCTCCAGCCAGTCGAGCCCCCGGGCGAGGGCCTCCTCGTCGTCGCAGGGGGTCTCGGCGTCCTCCCCGGTGTCCGGGAGCAGGTCCTCCCCGGCCTCCCGGCCCGGGTCCCCAGGCACCTCGTCCGGAGGGTTGTCCGGCCGGCCGGTCTCCTCCCCCGTGTCCCCGGCGACCTCCCAGGGAGTCTCCCCGGGGAGATCCCCCCCGCCCGGGTCCCCCGGGGAGGTTCCCCCTCCGCCGCAGGCGAACGTCAGCGCCACCGGCACCCAAGCCCATCGGAATCGTCCGATCATCCCGGACCTCCCCCTCATTTGTCGATGCCCTTGGCGTAGGGTGGCGGTTCGACGTTCCCCCGCATCGCCTTCCAGAGGATCCGGCCCAGCCCCGGGCAGGAGTCCACGACCCGGAAGTCGCAGGCCTCGGACTCGGCGGCCATCAGCGCCTCCGCCCCGTTGACCTCGTAGGGGACGTCCACCGGCAGTTCCAGGAAGGGGGTCGTGTCGATGGGCTCGCTGGTTCCGTCCACCCAGATGTCCAGGATGGGCGGGGCGTAGGCGTCGTTCTTCCCCATCGGAGGCAGCCCCAGGATCAACTCGATGGTCCGGAAGACGCTGGGCACGTCGTAGTGCAGCGACGAGATGTAGTGCCGCCGGACCCAGGGCGACACCACGGTCAGCACGGACCGGTGGGCCTCCACGTGGTCCCCGGAACCCTGGGGATCGTCCTCCAGGATGAAGACCACGGTTTCCGGCCAGTAGGGGGAGTGGCTGATCCACTCGATCAGTCGCCCGGTCCCGCGGTCGTTGTCGGCGACCATCGTCGCCGGGGTCGGGAAGCCCTTCCGGGTCCCGTAGGTGTGGTCGTTGGGCAGGCCGATGAAGATGAAGGAGGGGACGATGCCCAGTTCCCACTCCCGGATCACCTCGGCGGCCTTGTCCACGTCCCAGACCGACTGGGTCCAGAAGGGGTACTTGTGGTCGTAGAAGTCCTGGAACTCGTCCAGCATCCGGAGCCCGAAGGAGGGGAACTCCCCGTAGTTGCGGAACGGGACGTCGTGTTCGTACAGGAGGTCGAAGAAGGTCGGCCACTCGCCGTCCGGGTCCAGCCCGGGGTCGATGCCGGGAATGGGCAACTGGTCGGGGTACTCCTTCTCCATCAGATCGTTGCACTGGGACTGGGTGACCCACTGGTGGCCGTGGAGGGAGGCCTCGGCGTTGGAGTAGAAGTTGTCGAAGGTCGCGAACTCCCGGGACAACTCGTGGAAGTTCGGGGTGTAGCGCTCCCCGAAGACGACCAGGTTCGGGTCGCCGTCCCCGATGGGATTGCCCTGGTGGTCCGTGAGGTCCCCCAGCAGCATGTCGTAGGTCTTGTTCTCCCGGACGATCAGGATCACGTGGCGGATGGGCGACTCCGGGGGCCCCTTCAGGACCGGGATCCGGTCCGGGGTGCAGGATCCCACCAGGAAGGCCCGGGCGCGGTCGTTGTTCCGGGCGACCTCCTCGGTCCACCGGGCGAGGGTCTCGTCGTCGGGCATCGCCACCACGCCCAGGAAGCCGGGGATGGTCTTCAGGGCCCGGGGATTCGGGTTGGCCATCCCCTTCGAGGAGACCGCGTAGAGGCGGTCGCCCCGGGCCTGCACCTCGGTGGGATACCAGCCCGTGGGAACGGACCCCAGGACCCGCCCGGTGGCCGAGTCCACCACGTCCACCCGGTTCATCGCCGCGGCGGTGACGAAGACCCGCTTCCCGTCGGGAGACACCGCGATGCCGTTGACGTTGCCGTGGGCCAGGCCCGCCGGGTCTCCGGTCAGGTCCCAGGTCTCCAGCAGCACCCGGAGGGAGGTGTCGATCACCGCCACGCGGTCCGCGTCGCTCAGCGCGACGAAGAGGCGCGACCCGTCCGGCGACAGGGCCATCGCCTCGGGTCCCTTCCCGACGGCGATCCGGGCCAGCAGGGCCCCGCTGCGGGCGTCGATCGCGGTCACCGTGTCGGAACTCTGGTTGCTGGCCCAGAGGACCGACCCGTCGGGGGAGATCACCAGGGCATAGGGCGTGGCCCCCTCGGTGCGGATCACCCGCCGCGTCTCCCGGGTCGCCGGGTCCAGCACGAACACCTTGCTGTTGGTGTTGGACAGCACGAACACCTCGGACCCGTCGGGGGCGATGACCAGGTCCGACAGGTAGCCCGAGAGGCTCGCAAACTCCCCGGGCGTCGCCAGGGTCCCGTCGGGCAGGACCGGGAGGAACCACGCCCGGGAGGTGTTGCCGCCGGCCACCACCAGGGTCTTCTCGTCGGGGGTCAGGGCGACTCCCCGGAACGTGGAGCCCAGAGGGACGGTCTGCATCAGCGCCCGCTCGGGGGCGACGGCCGGGTCCTGGCCGGCCGGGGCCGCGGTCAGGTCCAGCACCATCAGCGATCGCCCGTCGCCGTTGTGGACGACGTAGGCCCGGGTCTCGTCCCGGTTCAGGGCGAATCCCAGGGGGAAGTCGGCGGTGGGAAACCGGGTGCCCACGGGGGCGATCACCCGGCCGTTGTGGAGGACCGCCCGGTGGCCCGAGGGGTCCGGTCCCGCCTTGCGCCAGGCCTCGGGGTCCATCTCCAAGGCCCGGCAGGTGATTCCTCCCTCCGTCCGGGCCACGGGCACGGGGTCCCCGCCCCGGGAGCACCCGATCACCGTGGCCGCGACGACCATCCATCCCGTCCAGTTTCGGCGCCGTTTCCCGTTCATGGCCGTTGTTCCTCAGTGGCGAGGGGCGGGATTTTTCTTCCCCAATAGCGCATGATCCACCATATCATAGGATGCCGCCACTGGAGGCGTGAATTGTCGCTGCCGAAGGCGTGAACCTTCGATGGCGTTCCGGGTTGAGGGATGCGGATCGTCCCGTCCCGTGGCCGGGGGAAAGGAGGCGGGGATGGACTCGGGTTCGAGGGACCACCGGAAGCATCCGCGGTTCGAAACCCGGCTCCTGGCGGTGTTCCGCAGGGACCTGGATCTCGAGGAGACCGATTCCCTGATGACCAACCTGAGCCTCGGCGGAGCCTTCGTGAAGACGCCGAACCTCCTTCCCACGGGGACCGTCACGCACCTTCGCTTCTACGTGGACGAGGAGCAGGCCCCCCTGTCGATCCAGGCGGAGGTGGTCTGGGTCCGCCGCGGTTCCCCCGACGGGGGGGCCTCCCCGCCGCCCGGCATGGGGGTCCGCTTCCTGCACATGTCCCCGGAGGACCACCGGCGCCTGACCCGGTACCTGGCGAGGCTGGTGGAGGAGGACCTCTTCGGACAGGGGGCGGGATGACCGGCGGACTGGGATCGGAAAACGCACCCGGCGGGCTCCATGGGAAGTTCTCCGGGCGGTATGGTATAATTCCCCCTCGACGGTCCGGTGGAGCGGAAGGAGGGGTTTCGTGACAGAGACCGAGAAGCGGGACCTGCGCCAGTCTCCGCGCCTGCAGTACGAGGCGTCGGTCGAACTGGAATCGGACGATCGGTTCTACACGGGATTCTCCCGGAACATCAGCACCGGGGGACTCTTCATCGCGGTGCCTTCCCCGCCCCCCGTGGGCACCCGGCTGACGGTCCGCTTCCGCCTGCCGACGCTCCAGGACCCGGTGGAGGCCGAGGCGGAGGTCCGCTGGGTCCGGGACGGGTCCGGGGAACTGATGCCGGGCATGGGAGTCCGGTTCCTGTCGCTGCCGGACCGGGTGTCCCAGGCGATAGACCAGTACCTGAAGCAGCACGAGGCGCTGTTCTTCGACGAGTGACGGGCGACCGGAGTGACAGGAGGGGCCGATGGAGGAGGAATCCCGCCAGTCGGGCATCGAGAAGCGGAGATGGCGCCGGGTGTACTTCGCCTTCCTGGTGGAGGCCTCCGACGGGGAACGGGTGTTGCGGGGGCGGTGCCAGCGGGTCTCGGCGTCGGGGATGCACGTGTACCACCCCGAACCCTTCCCCGAGGGGCGGCCCATCCGCCTGCGGTTCGTGCTGCCGGGGCAGCAGGAGGCCCAGGAGGTCGAGGGCCGCGTGCTGTGGTCCAGGGCCGAGGACCCGGACCAGGGGCTGCTGGGGGGCATGATGGTGCTGTTTCCGCGCCTCGCCCCGGACAGCGACAAGGCGATCCGGGCCTTCGTGGACTTCTGCCTTCACCGGGGGATGGAATACGAGCAATCGGCGCTCCCCACCGTGGGTCCCGAGGACCCCGGCGACGTGATCCCCGTCCGGTTCTTCGGTGCCGATCGTCCGGGGCGGGACTCCTATGTGGTGAACATCTCGGAGGGGGGCATCTTCCTGCGCACCCTCCACCCGGCCGAACCGGGGGCTTCGGTGCTGGTGGACCTCTACCTGCCGGGGGCCGACCGGGTGCACCGGGTGAACGGGCGGGTGGCCTGGAGCCGCGCCCCGGATCCGAAATCCCCCGGGTCCTCGGGCATGGGCATCGAGTTTCTCGGAGTCTCCGGCGCCGCGGCGGAGGCCCTCCATCGGTTCGTCGAGGATTTCGGACGGGAGTCGGCCTGAGGGGGAGGTTCCCGATGAGAACGGGTCGTCTGGCGTGGATGGTGCTGGTGCTGGGCGCCGCGGTGGCCAGGGGCCAGGAGGCCCCGCCCCAGGGCCCGGGGACGGCCCCCGGCACCGCCGGGACCGCCGGAGGCGTCGCCGATGGGGGATCCTCGGTGCGCCTGCGCCAGTTGCGGCAGCGGGTCGAGGAACTGAAGGGCCAGGTCTTCGACGCGAAGACCCAACTGATGCTGCTGCGGGAACAGATCCTGCAGAACCTGATCACCGACGCCCGGATCGAGGTGGTCCAGGTCAACGAACTCTCGGCGGCGCTGAGCCTGGAGGAGGTCATCTTCTCCCTCGACGGGGAGCGGATCTACTACCAGGCCAACCGGGACGGGGCGCTGGACCGGAAGGAGTTCCGGGTCTTCGAGGGCAGCGTGTCCCCCGGGAACCACGTCCTGGAGGTCGAGATGCTGTTCCGGGGCAACAGCACGGTCTTTTCCTACCTGGGGGGCTACGTGTTCCGGGTCAAGGCCTCGGTGCCGTTCGTGGCCACCCAGGGCCGCGCGGTGCGGGTCCGGGCCGTGGCCTTCGAGAAGGGCGGTGCGGCAACGCGCCTGGAGGATCGCCCCTCCATCCGGTTCGAGACGCAGCAGCAACGGGCCGTGGAATCCGCGGCCCCCGAGGGGGAAACCCGGTAGGGAGGCGCCAGGGAATGGGGGCCAGGCGGTTCCGGAACCCGTTGGTCGGCCTGCTGGTGCTGGGGTGCCTGTCCCCGGCCCTCGCCGCGCCGGCGGGGCCCGGGGATGGCCGGGAGTCGGTCTCCCTGGACGCGGCCCTGGCGGACATGCAGGCCGCCGAGAACCTCGTCACGGCGGGCCGCCGGGAACTGGCGACGCTGCGGCCCCGGGTCCGGGACTTCCCGGTGGAACGCCGGGTGATCGACGCCGACCTCTTCTTCGAACTGGGGCAGTACGGGAAAGCCGCGGTGCTCTACCGGGACCTGGCGGAGAACCCCGAGTACCGGGGACACCCGGGATGGGCCCGATCGGTCTTCCAGGTGGGGGAGTGCCTCTGGCGGATGGGGGCGCTGGTCCGGGCCCAGCAGGCCTTCCGGTTCGCCGCCCAGGCGACCCCGGAGCCGTACCGGTCCCGGTCCCTGGCCCGGGTGTTCGAGATCGCGGCCGAGGAGGCCCAACAGGAAGGGGTGGCCGACCTGGAGGACCTCGCCCGGAGTCCGGGGGCCCCGCCGGAACTGCAGTATGCCTACGGCAAGTGGCTCCGGATCGCCGGCCGTTCGGCCGAGGCCGCGGCGGTCCTGGGGCGGATCCCGGCGGATTCCCCGATGTTCGGCCGGGCCCAGTACCTGCTGGGGGTCATCGCGGCCGCCCGGGGGGACCTCCTGGAGGCCTTCGGCCGGTTCGCCGCCTCGGCCGCGGCCCCGGTCCGGACCGACGACGACGTGCTGGTCCGGGGGGCCGCGGTCCTTGCCCAGGGCCGGGTGCTCTGCTCCCAGGACCGGGTGGCCGAGTGCATGTCGGTGCTCCAGGACCTCGATGCCCGGAGCGCCTCCTTTCCCGAGGCGATCTTCGAACTGGCGTGGGCCCACTACAAGGCCGGGGACCTCCCGGGAGCGGTCCGGTCCCTCGACGTCCTGCTGATGACCTCCCCCGACGGGGAACTGGCGATGAAGGCCCGGGCGCTCCGGGGCCGGGTGCTCGTCCGGATGCGGGACCGGGCGGGCGCCGAGGCGGCCTACCAGGAACTCACGTCCCAGGTGCGACCGGTCCGGGAGGAGATGGACCGGCTCCTGGGGGACAGTCGCCGACTGGATGCCTGGCTGGACTTTCGAACGGGGCGGGGCGACGACCGCAAGGACGGGGTGTCCCCCCTGGGGGAGCAGGCCGAGCGCTGGATCCAGGACGACCCCGGGCTGAAGGACCTGATCCGGATGTTCGAGGACCTCCGGGTGCAGCGACAGGAGATCCAGGAGGGACTGGAACTCGCCCGGTCCCTGTCCTGGGCGCTGCGTTCCGGCAGCAGGATGGAGGTCTTCCCCTCGCTGAAGGAGCGCTACCTCCAGGACCGGGAGGCCGAGGGACGGGTGCTGCGGGCCCTGCGGACGGCGCTGGCCTTCCTGCGGAAGACCGTCCTGCCCCGGCTGCCTGAGCCGGCGCGATCGGCGGTCGAGGGGGGCGGTGGCCGGGACGGGGACTGGGAGGCGGAGATCGACCGGCTTCCGGTCACCCGGGAGGAGTTCCTGGCCCGGGAGCGGACGATGTCCCGGGAACTGTCGGCGCTGGGCCAGGAGGTGTTCCTGTTGGAGTCCCTGCTGAAGGTCCAGAGGACCCAGTTGCAGGCCATCCTGGAATGGATGCGGGAGCAGCGGGAGGCGGGAGTCGCCTGGAGGCCGGACCGGGAGGCGCGCATCCAGCAGGAGATCTCCCGGCAGCGGGCCTCCCTGGCCTCCCTGGAACAGGCCGTCGCGTCGATGAAGGAAACGCTGGTCCAGGAGGGGGTGTCGGTCAATTCCCCCGAGGACCTGGCGGCCGAGAACCGGATGCGGCGCCAGGCGATCGAACGGGCCCTCGAGGAAGCCCGGCGGTGGCGGGGCGTGACGGGGCTCTCGCCGGAGGACGGACGGCTGGTGGCGTCGGTGGGCGCCCTGGCGGACCGGGCGGAGCAGGCCCTGGGGGCCATCGCGGAGGTGGACGAGGCCGTGTCAGGGGCCGCGTCCCGCGGCGCCCAGGAACTGCAGGCCCAGGTGACCCGGGCGACGGGGGTCCTGGAAGCGGCCGCCGGAGCCTTCGAGACCACCGGCATGGAGGTCGCGTCGGTCTCCCGGGGCGAGGTGGTGCGGGCCCTGCGCATGGTCCGGGATCGGCTGGGGGTGGCACTGCTGGAGGCGGACCTGGGCCTGGTCGAGATGGCCTGGCAGGCGGCCGCCGAGGTCGAGGAACGGCAGCAGTCGCTGGGGAAGGCCTACTCGGAGCGGATCCGGGCCCTGGAGGCCGCCGGCAAGGCCCTGAAACCGCTGAAACCGGCCACGGCTCCGGTGCCGGGGGAGCCGGGGCAGCCGGCCAGGTGAGGGGGGCGTGGTGAAGGGGAGTCGGGCAGGATGCTGGGTCCTCCTGGCGATCTGGGCGGTGCCCGGATTCGGAGGGGCCCAGCCGGCACCCGCCGCAGACCCGGTGCCCCAGGGGGTGCTGGAGCTGGAGGACCATGCCCGGGCCTTCGCCGAGGCGGCGGACCGGTTCCGGAGCGACGTCGTCTTCCAGCTGCAATGGGAGATTTCCCGGAAGAAGCAGGGGCTGATGGCCGCCTATCAGAGGGAGCGCCGGAGGCTCGACCAGGAGATGGCCGGTCGCCGGAAGGAGGCCATCGCGGTGCTGGAACGGTTCGTCGAGCACCAGCCGAACCATCCCCTCTACACCCCGGAGGTCCTCTTCCGGCTGGCCAAGCTCTACTACGACCAGGCCCAGGACGACTACATGGAGGCCTATGCCGCCTACGAGGAGCAGCGGGCGCTCCACCGGAGGGGGAAGGTCGCCGATGCCCCCGAGGAGCCCCGGAAGAACCTCGACCAGGCCATCCGGACCTACGAGCGGATCCTGGAACGGTTCCCGTCCTTCCGGAACAACGACGCGGTGCTCTATGCCCTGGGCTTCACGCTGCGACAGGTGGACGAGCCGGACCGGGCGACCGAGGTGTTCCAGCGCCTGGTCCGGGACCATCCCCGGAGCAACTGGGTGCCGGACGCATGGCTGATGGTCGGCGAGGCCCTCTTCGAGCAGGGACGGTTCGCCGACGCCGTCGCCGCATACCGGCAGGCGATGGGGGACCCGGGAGCCCGCTTCTACGGGATCGCCCTCTACAAGCTGGCCTGGTCCCACTTCCAGATGTTCGACTACCCGACGGCGATCCGGACGTTCAAACAGTTGATCGACTACCTGGACGGCCTGCACGACCGCAGCGACCGGGCCACCCAGATCCGCAACGAGGCCGTGGAGTACCTCGCCTTGAGTCTGGCCGACGAGGACTGGAACGGCGACGGCCTGCCGGACCCCGACGCCACCGTGGCCCGGGCCATCGCCTTCCTTTCGGACGGCAAGCCATTCGAGCGCGAGGTCCTGGAGCGGTACGGGGACGCCCTCTACCAGGAGTTCGAGAAGCGGAAGTACCCGATGGCCCTGGACGCCTACCGGGCCGTGATCGCCCTCGACCCGATGGACCCCCGGAATGCCGCGGTCAAGGAGAAGATCATCCGGGTCTACGAGACGATGCGGGACGAGGAAGGGGCCGTGGCCGAGCGGCAGGACCTGGTGCGGACCTACGGTCCCGGCACCCCCTGGTACGAGCGCAACCGCGATCACCCCGAGGTGCTGGCGCGGGTCGATCGGCGGATGGAGATCGCCCTGCACCAGGTGGCCCAGTTCCACAAGGGCAAGGCCAAGGGGCTCCGGGACCAGGCGGTCCGGTCGGGGGATCCGGCCTACCTGTCCGCGGCGGTGCAGCAGTACCGGCTGGCGGCGGAGGCGTTCCAGGACTACCTGCGGCGCTTCCCCGACAGCCGCTACGCATACGAGAACACCTACGACCTGGCCGACTGCCTCTACTACAGTTTCGAGTTCGCCCGGGCGGCGGAAATCTATCGCCGGGTCCGGGACTGGCCGAACCAGCAGCGATACCGGGAGGCCGCCGCCTTCAACGTCATCGACGCCCTGGAAAAGGAGGGCGCCAAGGCCGTCCAGGACGGCCGGATGGCCCAGGCCGACGTCCCCGGCGAGGCGGGCGAGGTCCAGGAGGAGCGGCCCCCGGCGGGGGTCTCGGGCCGGGTGGAGGTCCGGCCTCTGCCGCTCTCCCCGCTGGTCCAGCAGTGGATCCTGGACGTGGATTACTACGTCCAGAACGGCCTGGGCCGGGCCGACGACCCGGAACTCCCGGCCCGCCTGGCGTACCGGGTGGCGGCGGAGCTCTATCAGCGGCGGCACCTGGAGGAAGCGCGGAAGCGGTTCGCCGCGGTGATGGAACGCTTCCCCGGCAGCCAGGTGGCGATCTATTCCGCCCAGGCCATCATCAATTCCTACCGGATGGAGAACGACTGGGAAAACATCCAGATCTGGGCGCAGCGCATCGAGGAACGGCAACTGGGCCGGGCCGAGGACCGGGCCGCCCTGGCCGCCGAGGTCCGCCTGTTCCAGCTGGGCGCGGCGTTCCAGGAGGCCGAGCGGCTGTTCGAGGCAGGGCAGTACGTGGAGGCCGCCGAGGCATTCGTGAAGGTGGTGGACCAGGACCCGAAGATCAAACTGGCGGACAAGGCGCTGCAGAACGCCGCCCTGGCCTACGAGAAGGCCCGGCGGCACGAGTCCGCGAGCCGCGTCTACGAGCGGCTGATCCGGGACTATCCGGCATCGCCGTTCGTGGAGGGGGCCCTGGTCCGGCTGGCCGACAGCGCCCGGAAGGTCTTCGATTTCCAGAAGGCCGTGGACGTCTGGGGTGATCTGATCCGCCGCTTCCCGAAGAGCGAGAACGTGCCCCTGGGACTGGTCACCCAGGCGGACATGCTGGAGGCCATGGAACGGTACCGGGACGCGGCCCGGATCCTGGAGCAGTATGCCGATCGCGTCGCCGACCCGGCCGAGAGCGCCCGGGCGCTGTTCCAGGCCGGGACGTTGTGGGAGAAGAACGGGAACGGCGTGGACGCCCTGCGGGTATGGAAGCGGCTGCTGCAGGTCCACGGAGGGACCCGGGAGGCCGCGTTGCTGGTCCTGGATGCCCTGTCCCGGATGGCCCGGATGGCCCGGGCGGACAACAACCCGAAGGAATTCGATCGGCTGGCCCGGGAGGTGGTCCGCCGGGCGGAGGCCCTCGGGGTGCAGCCCGACACCCCGGAGGCCGCGTTCCCGGCCCAGGCGCTGTTCCAGCTGACCGAGCCGAGGTTCGAGGAATACTCGAACATCCGCTTCCGGGGGTCCCTGAAGGTCCAGGGCCAGCTGCTCCAGAAGAAGGCCAGAATGCTCGGGGAACTGGAGAACGACTACCGGCGGGTGCTGGCCTGGCAGTCCGCCGAGTGGTCGGCGGCGGCCTCGTACCGGATGGCCCAGATTCACGAGTTGTTCGCCCAGGCGCTGTTCGAGGCCGAGATCCCCGAGATGTCCCAGGAGGACATGGACACCTACCAGAACATGCTCGAGGACCGGGTCCACGTCTTCCGGGAGACGGCCCAGCGGCGCTATGAGGAGATGGTGTCCGAGACCCGGCGTCTCCGGGTGTCGAACGAGTGGACCCGGAAGGCTCTCGAGGCGCTCCACCGGTATCGCCCGAACGAGGTTCCCGCCATCCGGGAGGAGCGGCGGGCGCTGGACTTCACCTGGCGGCGCCAGGCCCCGGGTTTCGAGGAGGGCCTGTGAGAGGGTGGTGGATCATCGCCGGGGTCGCCGGGTGGCTGATGGCCTGCGGAGGCGCCCAGGTGCGCCCGGAACCGGCTGTCGGGATCGCGCCGGCGAAGGAAGCCCCGCAGGTCGCACCGGAGCCCGCTCAGGGCGGCGAGGCCCCGGAGGACGACCCCGCACGGGTCCAAGCGGCCGAGCAGGCGGCCAGGGATCTGGTGGCCGGGATCCGGCGGTCGGGGATGGACCCGGCGGAAGCCCGGAACCGCCTGCTGGCTCTGGTCCAGGAGGGCCAGGAGTCTCCCCTCGCCTGGTACAACCTGGCCATCGCGGAGATCCGGCTGGGGGATTTCGCGGCGGCCGCCGATCACGCCTGGAAGGCCGTCGAGCAATCCCGGGGATCGGCCCGGGCGCTGGAGGCGGCCCGGGAGGCCTTCCTGAAGGCGTCCAGGGCCCCGGAACTGGCCGACCGACTGGAGGCGCTGTCCCGGTCCTTGCCGGAGAACGACGGGCTGCGCCTGGCCCTGGCCGATGCCCTGGTGCTGGCGAACCGTCCGGGCGATGCCCTCCGGGAGGCCACGGAGGTCCTGCGGCGGGACGAGACGAACGTCCTGGCGATGATGTCCATCGCCCGGGCCTACCTGGCCATGAAGCGCCTGGACGCCGCGGAGTACGTGGCTGGCCAGGCGGCGGAGGTCGCGAAGGACCCCCGGGCCCTGGCGGTGCTGGGCCACGTTGCCTGGTTCAAGGGCGATGCGAAGCGGGCGATGGCCTTCTACCAGGAGTCCCTGAAAGGAGATCCGGCCCAGCCCGAGGTCCAGAACAACCTTGCCGCGTTGCTCCAGGATGCCGGGGACCCGGCTGCGGCCGAACAGGCCGCCCAGGAGGCCCTGCGGCTCGATCCGGGCTACCGGGACGCGTGGATCAACCTGGGGAACGCCCGGCGCGTGCGGCAGGATGTCGCCGGGGCCATCGCGGCCTACCGGGAGGCCCTGCGATTGGACCCCGACTGCGCCGAGTGCGAGTTCAACCTGGGGGTCGCCGAGATGGAGAACCGGCCCCCCGAACAGGACGAACCGGGGCACTGGCGGCGCGCCATAGAGCACCTCTCCCGCTTCCGGGTGCTTCGCCGGGGGCCGGCCCGGGTCGATCCGACCCTGGATGCCTACCTGGACGAAGCGCGGCGGAATGCCGATTTCCTGGAGAAGGAACAGGAGCGCCTGAGGCAGGCTCCGGCGCCCCAGACCGAAGGTTCGAAAGCGGGGGAGGCGGGCCCTTGAACCAGGAAAGGACGTGCGTTTCTTGATCCCCGGGGGGGGGAAGGGGGATAATCCCTTGGCATCCGGAGGCGGGTGAGATGGTCCGGGGAGGGTGGTTGCTGGTGCTGCTGGTCCCCGCGTCGCTGTGGGCCCAGCAGCCGCCGCAGGGCGATGCCCCGAAGGAGGGCGCGCCTTCCGCCGGCAACGTCCGGGTCCGGGAGTGGGTCCAGCGCGGTTCCCAGAAGGTCGTGGAGGTCAACTTCGAGGACAACACGGTCATTCAGGGAAAGGTGCAGAAACCGGGCGTGGACTACCTGATCACCCAGGACGAACTGAAGTACGAAGGGCTCCCGATGGAGCACGACCTGGTCGAGACACTGGAACGTTCGGCTCGAAGCCGGCCTTTCTGATCGGAACCGGGGTGGCGGCGCGAGACAGGGGTTGAACGTGAGCGACAAGAAGGGACCGGAGCGGATCCTGCGAGTCGGGATTGTCCACCAGGGACGGATCGTCGAAGAGCGGCTGCTCCGGCGCCCGGGGGACGTGACGGTTGGCCTCTCCCCGAAGTGCACCTTCATCCTGCCGATCCAGAAGCCGCCGGAACTGTACCGCCTGTTCCT
>Ga0302250_1001783_pt1 | contig 15056 bp, 17 predicted proteins | sample AAG_RA_Asp_MG_FD_193536 | JGI IMG/M metagenome (GOLD analysis project Ga0302250, IMG submission 193536) | Enriched activated sludge microbial communities from anaerobic digester in WTTP, New Holstein, Wisconsin, United States - AAG_RA_Asp | ecosystem: Engineered > Bioreactor > Anaerobic >... | reverse complement strand
TCAATAATGACGATATTAGCGGACAATGTATTCCTCTTTTCGTACCAATGAACCATCTATATCTTTGATAAATTTACCATTGGCATCTCTTTTAAAGATTTTTTTATTGGTAAAAGAGTCAACAATAACGTCAAATTCTTCGCGTGAAAAGCCAGTGTAATTTAAGTATTCTTCGATGGCAAGGCGAGGAGGGATACCATCGTATTTATTGACAAGACGCACACCTTCTTCTCTGCTGATATATCCTAATCGTATATCTAAACAAGCATTGTCCGTAGCTCTACCAAAGCCGTATTTAACGTATTTGAGATAATCATGGACGTGATTGCTGTAACAGTCTAAATTTTCAAAATTTTCGTAGGTAGTTTCTACAGGACGAATAGTGGTTGAAAAGCCATTTGCACGTGATTTTTTGAGGATTTCTCGTAAATCCCATTTAAAATAATAGCCTAAGAAAAGGCCTGTAACGCCTACATGGTGAATATCTTCATCTTTAGGATAAACATAGAGTGAAAGATCTCGCTCAGTGATGCCATCAACGCCTACCATGTCAGAGATTCTATTGCCAAGAAGTCCACCAAATTCTTCAAGCCATTGTCTATCTAAAATATTGCGGGTTTTACTGCTGGCTGGACCACCGTATTCGATTTGCGGGCTTTCTCCCCAAATGATGAGCGGAATGTTAAATTTCACAGCAAAATGAGGAACAACCGTAAAAATCCCTAGATGGTTCTGCCATTCACAATCGCCTGTTCGTTTAATCGCTTCACGAGCTAATTTCTTATAGACAATAGGATTACGTTTGACGTGGATAAGATCGACACCTAAATTATTGAGATTTTCAAGATTTTTTCTACCAATTTCTGTTGGAATAGTTGGCTCAAAACAGATACACAGTGGGTTAAGTCCAAGTTCTTTCACTTTAATTACTTGAAACGTGGAATCTTTACCCCCACTGACACCAATAATACAGTCATAATCACTATTTTTTTTGTTCGACTTTACAATTTCTAAAAATTCTTGTTCTCGTTTGTTCCAATCAATTTTTTGATTTTTAGCTTCTTGTGAATGACATGCATCACAGACACCATTTTCATCAAAATGTAAATCAGGTTTGGTATCTGGCATCACACATTTGGTACAAAATTTCATGCATTTACTCCTAAAACAACTTGCAATTTATAGCCCAAAAGTTTTTCATGCAGTGTCTTTTCATCTATCAAATCAGGAATATAGGTTTTATTTTTTGTATTACCAAGGTAAGGATGTTCATAGCTTAGGTAGTTATTTAAAACACCAATTTCCGAAATAACGGTTTTGAGACTGAGTACCTTAAGATTGCATTTTTCTGCCAACTGTGTAATGGTTCTGACGCCATAAATATTCACATGTTCCAATCCATCAAACATGTTGCATTTCTCTTGTAAAATTTTAGCAGCGAGCGAGTCGGCACTTGGAATTTGTAAAAATATTACACCATCTTTTTTGAGTAACTTTGCCATTGCTTTTAAATAAAATTCACCATCTTTAATATGCTCAAAAACGTCCCACATGGTAATAGCATTAAAATGCTCTTTAAAGTCAATTGTTTCAAGAAGCGTATTATGAACATTATGTCCTTTATTTTTAGCAAATTCAAATTCTTTTTGATTGAGTTCGATACCATGGGTGTTCCATGCTCTTATTTTCGCGACATCTAAAAAGACACCGGAAGAACATCCAATGTCTAGGACACTACCTTTAGGCGAGATTTTTTCAATACTATCTAAGCCTTGATTGTAAAGATCGATATAAAATGAATCACTGTTTTCTACGATCTCAGATTGAATAGAATGGTTAGTTTGGTAGTAATGTGTAATGGCGCTATCGGTAAATACTGGATTAATATAAATCATTTCACATGCCATACATTTTACATATTCTCCTCCTTCTTTTTCAAAGGCTTTAATAGAGTTATCCTGTCCACATACTGGGCATGAGCGATATTCAGTCCATATTGTTTCAAAAAGTCCTGTTTGAGCGTCAATATATTTGGCATGATTTGCAATACTTGCATTCCATAATTTATTTCGCTCTTGGTGCAATTCTTTAACGGTTTGTTCCATTGAAATCTCCTTCAATATGTGTAAAAGCAAGAGCAGTTCCAAATTTTAGATCTATGGTAGCATTTTTACCTAAAATTTTATGCAGATATTTGGGGTGTATTCCATATCCTGGACGAATAGAGCGGATATTTTCTTCGCTCAATATTTCGCCTTTGGCAATATCTTTGGCAACATAAAGGCTTCTTGAAAACTGTCTACCTTTAATGGTTTTTTCATCGGTATAGTATGTAGGCTTACCTAACAATTTTTCAGCATCACGGACGGCTTGTACCATCGCTGTAAAAGCTTTTGTATCGAGTGAAAAAGCGGCATCTGCTCCACCAATAGAGCTATCTAAGATGAAATGTTTTTCAATGACTTTCGCACCCAACGCTACTGCTGTTACAGGTGCAGTAATACCCAATGTGTGGTCTGAAAAACCTGCGATAACACCAAAGCGTTTGCTTAGATCTGGTATTGTAAGAAGATTGGCACCTTCTAGTGGCGCAGGATAAGATGACGTACACTGCAATAAAATAATCTCAGAGTTATCTTCTCTTTGGCAGATGCGTACCACATCTTCGATTTCATTCAGTGTCGCAATACCGGTAGAGATAATCATAGGTCTTTGTTTAGAGGCCATATAGCGTACCAGTTCGTAGTCTGTGATTTCAAAACTAGCGACTTTGTATGCAGGAGGATCAAACTGTTCTAAAAAATCAACGGCGCTTTTATCGAAAGGTGTTGAAAAGCAGAGCAATCCTTCTTCTTTAGCACATTCAAATAGCTCTTTATGCCATTCCCAAGGCGTATAGGCTTCTTGATAGAGTTCGTAGAGGGTTTTATTGTCCCACAAAGTGCCGCCTTTGACAACAAAATCTTCTTTATCACAATTGAGTGTTAATGTATCGGCGGTATAGGTTTGAAGCTTAATCGCATCAGCGCCTGCTTTTTTTGCTGCTCTAATCGTTTCTTTTGCGATTTCTATGCTATTGCCATGATTGGCGGAAAGCTCAGCTATGATCAGTGTTCGCGTGCTATTTAAGTCAAAATTACCGATTTTCATTTGTTAACTCCATATAAATAACCTCTTTTTCATTCACACGTTTACGTTCTTTTTCACAAAATCCAAATTTTTCATACAGTGCTTTAGCTTTTTGATTTTCTGCAAAGACTTCGGCTTTGAGTGTTTGTATCTTTAATGTTTCAAATGCGTACGTTACAATCGACTCCATTAAACGTGAACCAATTCCTTTTTGCGTTAATGTAGGGTTTGCATATAAGCCCATGATGGCGGACTCTTTAGAAATAGCATTAAAATCAATCACACCGAGATCACTCTTGTTCTCTTGTACGAGAAAATAGCGTCTATCTTCACGGTTTTTTAGTGTTTCTATAAATCCAAAATGTTCTGCTTCTGTAATCTCTTTATCGTTATACATATACGCTTTGACATTGGGATGGTTACGCCATGTTAAAATCATCTTTTTTTGAGATTCACTGAGCGTTGTAAAGTTGCATAAATGAAGATGCATCCCATTCCTTTAAGACAGGGTATCCTTGATTGTGAAGGTACTCAAACATATCGTCTTGATTGGCCGCTACTTTAATAGCAATAAAAGGCACTTCCATAAAAAGCACTTCATGTACCATCACACTAGGCGTTACAATGGCAAAGTGGCTTTGATGCAGTAATTTGGCAACTTCGTTTGAGTTGATGTGTAAAGCAATCGTAGGAAAATCTACAACATAATCTTGAAGCTCTTTTAGATGGGCATTTGCCGTTGTGGTAAGGACACAGATGCGCAATGTTTTAGGCAACGTTTTTAAGATCGACAGTGTGATGTTGCTAGCGTCGGTTCCACCCATAGCGATAAATAGATCATAGATTTTTTCACGTTTTTGTTTTTTTTCTTCTCTAAATTCATCGCGTATGAGTGTGTATAAAATACCACAACGAAGTTCACAAGAGGGTGGAACTAAATCTTTATAGCGTTTTTTATTCGCTGAAATATTGTGGTTTAGTAAAATATCGCAATGGTGCGGTTGGTAGGTGTCATCAAAGCTGAGGATTTCTACCTGCGTTGCTTCTTTGATGGCGCGTTCATACGCTATATCAATACCGTAATGATCGATTACCAACAACGTGATCTGTAGTGTTCTAATCAGCTCTATGAGTTCTTCAACATCGTTTGATTTTAAGATTTTGACTTCATAAGGAATGGAAGCAATGATATTGCCTTCCAAGTTTTGGCATGCAAAGATGACTTCGCCTTCAAGACTTTTGGCAAATACCAAATCGCGCATAATATGTCCAAGCCCAATTGTGCTTGAACTGTCACTGCGAATTAACGTTCTCATGAAAGAGCAAGGGCTTTGTACATAAACTCAGCTCTTACCCAATCTTCTGGTGTATCGATATCTTGAACCAAATGACGGGGCAAAAGAACAGCTGTCGAGTGAGGTGCGAATATGATTTTACCTTCTAACCATGCCTCGGGAGTTCCCCAGTAAAACTGCCCTGCATCATGAAAGGCTTCTTCTAAGTCTTGACTTCTTGTGTTAAAGTGTTCAGGTGAGAACATCTCGACACGGTCATCTTTGGTAAGGCGAATAGCACGCTGAATCGGGAATGGGAAACTCGTAGCACTAAATGCATAAGCACTATGTGTTTTTATCAGTTTCTCATATGCTTCTTGAATGTATTGTGGTTGCACAAAAGGAGCGGTAGCATAGATACAACAGACTGCTTCGACATCTTTGATATCACGAACAGAAGCAGTAATGGCATGCGCGATGACAGGAATGGTTGCTGTGTGGTCGTCACTGAGCTCTTTTGGACGCATAAAAGGAACTTCCGCTCCCAAAGTTCGTGCTAATGTTGCGATCTCCTCGTCGTCGGTACTCACAACAATTTTATCAAAACAGCCACTTTTAAGGGCTGCTTCAATGCTGTAAGCGATCATGGGTTTACCGCAAAATGCTTTAATATTTTTGCGAGGAATGCGTTTACTGCCTCCACGTGCTGGAATAATGGCAAGTCTCATAAACGGCATCCTTTGATGGAAGTTAGCACTTCAAGCAAGGTGTCAGCTACCATTTTGGCATCGTCCATACTCATGCCTTGATGGCACGGAATGGAAAGCTCAGCGCGGTAGAAATCTTCTGCTGTTTCTAAAGATTGTTCACCAAAAAGTTTTTTATAGTAGCTAAACTGATACACAGGCTTGTAGTGTACTTGTACACCTAACCCTTTGGCATGCAAGGCTTTAAATATATCTTCTTTGGAACACCAAAGAGAACGATCAAGTAAAATAGGGTAGAGATGATAGGTGCTTCGTTTGTTTTGATCGATTGCAATGGTTGTAAAAAAAGGATTGTTGCTAAAGCGTTTATCATAGTAATGTGCTATTTCATTACGCTTATCGATAAAAGCATCTAAGCGTTTTAATTGAGATAACCCCAGAGCACAAGCTATGTCACTAAGACGATAGTTTTCGCCAAGTATGAGCATATCTGAATTCCACAGCTCTTTTTTAACAATGCCATGTGAGCGTAAAAGTTTTGCCTGCTCATAAAATGCTGTGTTGTTTGTTGCTATTGCTCCACCTTCAAAAGTAGTGATAGGTTTAATGGCATGGAAACTAAAGATGGTCATATCGGCAACATTTCCTACTTTAACGCCATCAAGTTCACTGCCAAGAGCATGGCTTGCATCTTCGATCAAATAAAGCTGATGTTTTTTACATAACGCTTTAATCTGATGAATAGGTAGTGGATTTCCGCCAAAATCCACAGGCACTATTGCTTTGGTTCGAGGCGTGATTAACGCCTCTAGTTTGCGCTCATCGATATTACCATCGTATTTTATATCGCAAAATAGAGGAGTTGCTCCGCATTGAATGGCGGTATTGGATGTTGCCGCGAATGTTAAAGGGGTTGTAATAATCTCATCACCCTCTTTTAGTTCAATAATTTGATAAGCAACATGTAAGCATGAGGTTGCTGAGTTCATAACACAGACGTGTTTGACACCCAAATAAGAGGCAAGTGCCTCTTCAAAATCACTAACCATTTTTCCCCCAGTAAGGAAATCACCTTTTAAAGCTTCTACTACAGCGTCTATATCGCACTGTTCAATCAATTGTCTGCTATAAGGAATCATGCGTTTATCATCTCTAATAAGCCTTTGGAATCAAGCCATTGCGTGTTTGTTTCTGAGCTGTATTCAAACCCATATTTTACAGGCGTACCTTTTTCTCCAAGTGCATTACACGTGAGATCATTTTGTTGAGTAAACAAGATACTTGGCTGAATGACAAAATGGTCATGAAACTCTAATGTTAAGTGGCTATCGTCTTTAGGAACCATGATTTCATGCATTTTTTCACCAGGACGGATACCGATAATTTTGATGCCAAGATGAGGTGCCATGGTTTTTGCTAAATCAACCATCTTCATCGAAGGGATTTTAGGAATAAAAATCTCACCGCCCTTCATACGTTCAAAATTTTTAAGGACGAAATTAACGCCTTGCTCTAATGTAATCCAAAAACGGGTCATTTCAGCTTCTGTAATAGGAAGCTCTTTAACACCTTCAGCAATAAGTTTTTTAAAGAGAGGAACAACTGAACCACGACTTCCTACGACGTTGCCATAGCGTACAACGGCAAATTCTGTACGTCTCGCACCCCTGATGTTATTGGCAGCAACAAAAAGTTTATCGCTCGCAAGTTTCGTGGCACCATAAAGGTTGATAGGATTGGCTGCTTTATCTGTTGAGAGTGCAATGACTTTCGTAATGCCACATTCAAGAGCTGCATCAATAACGTTTTGTGCACCATAAATGTTGGTTTTAATACATTCCATTGGGTTATATTCAGCGATAGGAACGTGCTTGAGCGCAGCAGCATGGATGACATAGTCTACGCCATACATTGCATTTTTTAAACGATCAACATCTCGTACATCTCCAATAAAAAAGCGCATACATGGGTCTGTAAACTGTTGTGCCATTTCGTATTGTTTAAGTTCATCGCGAGAGTAGATGATGATTTTGTTAGGTTTATAGTTTTTTAAAAGAATCTCTGTATATTTTTTGCCAAAACTGCCTGTTCCGCCCGTAATAAAAATATTCTTACCATTAAACACGAGAACCCTTTGTGTCAATATTTTTTGATTTAAAGCAATTTTAATTCCGCTTTAAATTTGACAATACCATCATAGGAGTAGTATAATAAATGTATCTTTAAACAAGGAGCATCTGATGAAAATTTCCAGTAGTTCCAACACACAAGTACTCAATTTAATTACTCAAAATAAGTCTCAAACTGATCTTATGTTAGAAAAAATCAATGCTACAAGAGAGTTAAGTGGTAAAGATGGAGCAAATTTAGTTGTTTCTGATGCACTATCTTCTCAAATTGCAAGTTTGAGTCAAGGCGTACAAAACGCTAATGAGACGATTGGTATGTATCAAATCGCAGATGCTTCCATTCAGGCTATTCAATCAGGGGCTGATAAGCTGGGTGATCTGTCTGTTCGTTTCAATAATGCAGCTTTAGGATCTGATCAAAAAGCAATGTTGCAAAAACAGTTCAACGATATTAGTACCTCAATGCAAGATATTGCTGCACAAACGACATACAATGGACAAAATCTTCTCAGTAGCACCTATGGTCTTGATGTTTCTGGACTTAATAATTTAAGCATTAATGACCAAGAAGGAATTGCGAATTTTAGAGAAAATCTCACCGCACTCTCTTCAACGATCAGTTCACAACTGAACAGCGCTAGTAGCACGATTACAAGTTCATTGACGGCTATGACAAATTTGAGCAGTGCAAATGCTCAGATTTCAGAAAAACCACTCGATCAAAAAATCGCAGAAATAAGTAGCGATCAGATCAAACTAACCAGTTCTGTTTTAACTCAAATTCATCAAAATAATATGATGCAACAAAATATTTCGGCACTTTTAGTTTAAAAGTGCCCTCTCTTTCTTAGTCTCTTCGTATGCCACGCATCAATAATCAAACTTTTTATGAAAATGCAATCAAACGGTACGGATGTACTGCGCGTGGATTGAACTGGAATTCCAAAAATTCTCAACATACACGTTTTGAAGTGATTCATGAAATTTTGGCGGATCATTTGCCCTTAAATTCCATAATCGATGCAGGTTGTGGTTTTGGCGATCTTTATGTGTATCTACAACAAAAAGGTTCGCTACCTCGTCAATACGTAGGATACGATATGCTTCAAGAAGCTCTGTTTGTAGCGAAGAAGCGCACAAAGCAACGATGTGTGTATAAAGATATTTTAAATGATGAATTAGAATGGGCTGACTTTTATGTTGCAAGTGGCTCAATGAATATTTTAAAACGATGCGAAACCTTTTTGTTTATTCGCCGTTGTTTTGAAGCTTCTAGAAAAGGATTTATTTTTAACCTTCTAAGAGGTGAGGAAAAAGAAGGGCATTTTAACTATTTTTTACCTGAAGAGATTGAAGATTATGTGAGTGATTTTGCGTATGATGTAGAGATGTATGAGGGCTATATGGAAGGTGATTTTACTGTATTTTTGAAGAAGGAAGCGTTATGAAAAAACTTTTATTGGGCGTTGTTGGACTCTATTTGATAGCAATGGGATATTTGTATTTTACACAAAATGATCAGCTTTTTCCTGCCAAATCGATTGTAAAAGAGGCGAAGGTAAGTGGCGATGCTATAGAGTCACTGACGTTACGTGTTAAAGAAGATGTTGTATTAGATGGCGTATTACGTAAAGATGAGGAGGAAGGAGCAGGGCTTATTCTCTACTTTGGTGGCAATGCGGATGATGCAACACGTTTTGTTGTCTACACAAAAGAGCTTCAAGGGTATGATGTCATTGCGTTTAATTACCGAGGTTATGTTGGAAGCAGTGGAACGCCAAGTGAAGAAGCTTTGTTTGAGGATGCTCTTAAAATTTACGATACCTATGCTAAAGGTCGCAAAGTTGTTGTCATAGGGCGAAGTTTAGGTACAGGTGTAGCAACGTACCTTGCAAGTAAACGTGTTGTAGATGGTTTGGTGCTCCTAACTCCATATGATTCGATTCTATCGCTTGCTAAGCTTAAGTATCCTTTCTTCCCGATTGACCTTTTACTCAAAAATAAATTTGAAACGGTCAATTATTTACCTTTGGTGAAAGCAAAAATTGCTATTATTGAAGTCGAAAATGATGTAACGATTCCACGGTACCATCTTGAAAAATTATTAGAAGCAATGCCTTCAAAACCTTTGCATATCATTCTCTCCAATACCACACATGGTAAAATTCTCGAACATCCAGCCTTTACCAAAGAGTTACAAACCATATTAGGAAAAATCATTGAATAAGTTATACATCAAACACTCTGTTGTCCCCAAAATAAGACGCTTTACCCCATGGGTCTATGCCAACGAAATTGACTCCAGCCCAGAAGAGTTTCAAAGTGGTGAAGTTGTGGCTCTTTTTTCCAAAAAAGATGGTTTTTTAGGAACAGCGTATGTCAATCCAAAGTGTGCTATTTTTGCACGAATTCTGAGTTTTGGCAAAGAAGAAATTGGTAAAAAGTTTTTTCACAATCGCATTAAAAGAGCCATTGCAAAGCGTGAAGTACTACTCACGCAAACCAATGCGGTACGCCTCATTCACTCTGAAGCCGATTTTTTACCAGGACTTATTGTCGATAAATACGGCGATACCCTTGCCATTCAGATTAATACCGCAGGTATGGAAGCTTTTCGTGAGCTTATCATCAGTATACTCAAACAGATGGTAAATCCTTCGTGGATTGTTGAAAAATCTGACCTTCATTCACGCGAGATCGAAGGCTTAGAGAGTAAAAATGGCACACTATTTGGCACACCTACAAAACAATTTGAACTCAAAGAAAATGGTCTGAACTTTTTAGTGGACATTGAAGACGCCCAAAAGACAGGCTTTTACTTAGATCAACGTAAAAACAGAGCCATTTGTGCTAGTTACGTCAAAGAGGGCGATACTATTCTTGATTTGTGCTGTAACGCAGGTGGATTTGGCATTTATGCACTCTCAAAAGGTGCTAAAAATGCTGTTTTTGTCGATATTTCTGAATCCGCCATAGAACAAACGAAAGCAAATTTACATGTAAATGGTATGGAAAATTATGAAGCTTACAGTGCAGATGCGTTCGCTTTTATGAAAGAGAAAAAATACAAAAATAGTTTTGAAATGATTATCCTTGATCCACCATCTTTTGCAAAAACAAAAGAGCAAGCACAAGGAGCAAAAAGAGGTTTTAAACACCTTTTGATGGAATCTACTAAAGCAGTCAAAGATGGCGGAATTATTGGCTTTTTCTCATGCTCACATCATGTGGGAAGAAAAGAACTCTTGGATATTGCTATGGAAGTGTCACATGATTTAAAAGTGCAGTACATTTTATTGGAGCAGATGCAACAAGACTCAGATCATCCTTGTCTTATTAATGCTTCCGCATCGTTTTATCTTAATGGATTATTGCTCAGAGTAGAGAAGTAGCTTTTAGGCTACTTCAAACTTTCCTTTTTCTATAAAACTCAAAAATTCTGCTTTAAATTTTGGGCGATTTTCTTGATTTTGAATCCACGCAAGATGAATTTTTCGCTCTGACTCAATGATAGGAAACCATGTTTTTTGAAGGTCGTGATCAAGCATACAACGATCATAAATGGACTCTAAGAAATTCCAAACAATAAACGCGTAGGTATTGTATTGAATCTCTTCTTCGATAGAACGCTCAATATCATGTCTGAGTAAAAAAGGCTTATTAAGGGCTTCTTTTAAGATCTCAAAGTACATTTTATCAATTTCGCCATAATGCACTACTTGCATAGTTCTACGATAGGTTCGCATCGAATAAATCAACGCAAAAATAGCTAATGTTGTTGCGATAACGCCCATAATGGAGCTAATCGCTGTCCAGAGAGTTTCGTATTCATCACTCAAAAAAATTTCCATCAAACATCCTTTTAAATGAGGTTTAAAATCGGTGGTGTTGACTCAAGCATCTGCGCAATACGTGGGTCATTTTGACTGCATCCATAGACGTTGACATAGAGTTTCTCAAGCCATGTTTGCAGTGTTGATTTAGATACGGTTTTCATATGTGGATGATAGATTAAAAGCTCCATAGGAGGTGCTTCTTCATTGCTTTTAAGTGCTAAAATATAATCAAACGGATCAATCTTTAAAGCGCCCAAACGACGGTAAAACTGTTCTCTTTTTTCGCGAATTTCTTGCTCATCTGAGTTTTTTTCAGGCGAGTCAATCTCGATAAGTAAAGCACGTGTACCTTGTGTTTTAAAAAGGTGTTCAATACTTTGTTTTAAGAGTGTTGAACCAAGACCGATACCTCTTTGTGTCTCATCGACAGCCATGTACTCGAGTAAAAAGAAATCGTCTTGTTTAAGATGATACATAATGCAAAATCCAACAATTTTTTCGTCATTAAAAGCAAGGTAAATAGTATAAGAAGAGGAGTGCTGCATGGTTAAAAGTTCATCATACGACTTTTGCTCACTCTTTGGAAATGAGATGGAGTAGATGGCATAAAAGCCATCAAACTCGTGTGTATTATGTTCTTCTAACGCTTTAACGTATAGAGGCATAAGAGATTATTTTAAAATACGTGGTAAGGTAATACCTGTTTGTCCTTGGTATTTGCCACGTTTGTCTTTATATGTTGTCTCGCATGGTGTATCGCCCTCTAAAAAGAGCACTTGTGCAATGCCTTCATTAGCATAAATTTTTGCTGGTAGCGGTGTAGTATTTGAGATCTCAATGGTAATATGACCCTCGAACTCTGGCTCAAATGGTGTGACATTGACGATGATACCACAACGTGCATAGGTACTTTTACCCAAACAAATTGCAAGGACATTTTTTGGAATTCTAAAGTATTCTACGGTACGTGCTAATGCAAAAGAGTTTGGCGGAACAATACAGATGTCACCTACAAAATCGATGACATTTTTATCGTCAAATTCTTTAGGATCTACCACAGTGGAATTTACATTGGTAAAAATCTTAAATTCACGTCCTACTCGGATGTCATACCCATAACTACTGACGCCATAACTCACAACGTCACGGCCTACTTGATCTTCACAAAAAGGCTCTATCATACGCTCTTTGAGCGATTTTTCTCGTATCCAACTGTCTGCTTTTAAACCCATAATTTCCCTTAAGTGATCGTATATATTAAGTGTGGTATTATAACACATTTTATGTCATGCCAAAAAATGGCAAATATTTAGGAGAAACCGAATGGACAAAAATGAGATTAGAGAGTTAATACGTATTTTTGATAAAAGTGATATTACAAAACTCAAAATCAAAGAGGGTGATTTTAGCATTGAGTTACAAAAAGGCTTTGAGGGAAATGTAACATATAGTGCTGCTGCACCTGTTATGCAAGCTCCAAGTATAGCTCCAGCGGCTGCTGTAGTAGCGCCAGCACCAGTGGCACATGTTGGAGGCGAAGCAAGCATTAATGCTGCTCCTGCAGGTCTAAGTATCAAATCACCAATGGTAGGAACCTTCTACAAATCTCCAGCGCCTGGCGCTGCACCATTCGCAAAAATAGGTGATGTTATCCGTAAAGGTCAACCAGTTGGCATTATCGAAGCGATGAAAATCATGAATGAAATTGAAGCAGAATTTGACTGCAAAATTTTAGATATCCTTGTTGACGATGGTCAGCCAGTAGAATACGATATGCCAATCTTTACGGTGGAGAAAGTGTAATGAAGATTGAGAAAATTCTTGTTGCCAATCGTGGTGAGATCGCCCTTCGTGCAATAAGAACCATCAAAGAGATGGGGAAACAAGCGATTGCGGTTTATTCCACTGCGGATAAGGATGCACTCTATCTTCAACATGCTGATGCAAGTATTTGTATTGGTGGAGCAAAATCATCAGAGAGCTATCTTAGTATTCCTGCCATTATCAGTGCGGCTGAGATCAGTGGCTGTGATGCCATCTTCCCGGGGTATGGTTTTTTAAGTGAGAATCAAACCTTTGTTGAAGTCTGTAAACACCACAATATCAAATTTATTGGACCTTCTGTTGATTCTATGGTTTTGATGAGTGATAAATCCAAGGCCAAAGAAGTGATGAAAAAAGCGGGTGTACCAGTTATCCTTGGTAGTGAGGGTGCACTTGAGAGTGTTGAAGAAGCAAAAAAATTAGCAGAGCAAATCGGACTTCCAGTGATCGTCAAAGCAAGCGCTGGCGGTGGCGGACGTGGTATGCGTGTGGTTGAAAAGATGGAAGATTTGGAAAAATCATTCCTTGCTGCTGAAAGCGAAGCGCTAAGTGCGTTTGGTGATGGCACACTTTATATGGAAAAATATATTAAAAACCCACGTCACATCGAAGTACAAGTAATTGGCGATAGCCATGGCAACGTTGTTCACATTGGTGAGCGTGACTGTTCGATGCAACGTCGTCACCAAAAATTGATTGAAGAGTCTCCTGCTATTGCTTTAGACGATAAAACACGTGCACGTCTTCATGAAGTAGCAGTGAAAGCAACTAAGTATATTGGCTATGAAAATGCAGGTACATTTGAGTTCCTTTTAGATGCTGATAAAAACTTCTATTTTATGGAAATGAATACACGTCTTCAAGTTGAGCATTGTGTGAGTGAGATGGTAAGTGGTATTGACATTATTGAGTGGATGATTCGCGTAGCAGAGGGTGAAAAACTTTTTGATCAAAGCGCACTTACATTCCGAGGTCATGCTATTGAGTGTCGTATCACAGCTGAAGATCCTGTAAAATTCATTCCAAGCCCTGGTAAAATTACGAAGTATATCATCCCTGGTGGACGTAATGTTCGTATGGATTCTCATGCGTATCAAGGCTACTCAGTTCCACCACATTATGACTCCATGATTGGAAAGCTTATCGTTTGGGGTGAAACTCGTGAGCGTGCGATTAAAAAGATGAAACAGGCTTTAAGTGAGCTACAAATTGAAGGTATTAAAACAGTTAGAGATTTTCATTTGCATATGATGGAAAACGAAGACTTTATTGAAAATAGATTCGATACAAACTATCTTTCACGCTATTAATTAACTAAGGTCGCCAAATGGCGACCTTAACTTTTTGTATTTACTTATGGTGCTCTTAGCACTTGAATATTAGCAGATGCTTTTAACTTCTCAAAATACTCTTCAATTGCTTTTTGCTCTTTACCTTCACCAAGTTTATTGTAAATATAATTTTTTGCATCAGCAAAAGAGACACTTTGAAGATTATGTTTTTCTTTCACAAAAAACATAACGTAATTTGAATCTGATTTATTGATAGAAGAAAATTTACCTTGTGGTGTTTTATTCAAAAGTGCCAATAATTTTGGATCAGTTTTGCTAGCTTCCATTCTTCCTTCTTGAAGTTGAACGTCGCTAACAGCACTCATCGGGTTACTTTGGATTGCTGCAAGGCTTTGTTGATTTGCACTGGTATAAATGGTCACATCAAAAGCTGAGGCTTGAGAAAATTCATTGAGGTTATCATTATAATACGCTTGGAGTTCACCATCACTCATTTGTTGCATTTTAGTACTAACAATTTTTTTATAGAGCTTATCACGTTGAAGTTTCTTTTTCAAATCTTCTTTGTACTCAGAGATTTCAATATTTTTTGAACGGATCATATTGAGGAAATCGTATTGGTTCATATTGTTGCTGATCGCTAAGTTTTCAATATATTGATCAATTTCAAAGTTGTCAACAGTGATACCCAATTTTTTAATTTCTGAATCTTCCAATTTTTGTCTTACCAAAATATCTAAAGACTCTTTTTTAGAGATGTTAAAGCGCTGAGAGTACTTGAAAACATCATAAAGTGTAATGGGTTCTTTATTGATAATTACGGAAACACCATCCACAGTTCCAGCCGATGCTGGTGAAAAAAGAA
>Ga0302250_1001779_pt1 | contig 15096 bp, 14 predicted proteins | sample AAG_RA_Asp_MG_FD_193536 | JGI IMG/M metagenome (GOLD analysis project Ga0302250, IMG submission 193536) | Enriched activated sludge microbial communities from anaerobic digester in WTTP, New Holstein, Wisconsin, United States - AAG_RA_Asp | ecosystem: Engineered > Bioreactor > Anaerobic >... | reverse complement strand
GGGTCATGGACATGGCCATGAACAGTGAAGCCGGCACCCCTTTGCCGGATACGTCGGCAATGACGAAACAGAGCCGGTCTTCATCGAGCATGAAAAAGTCATAGAAGTCACCGCCCACCTCCTTGGCCGGTTCCATGACAGCAAACAGGTCAAACTCCTCGCGTTCCGGGAACGGCGGAAAGATCTTGGGCAGAAAGTCCATCTGGATGCTGTGGGCGATGTTCAGCTCGCTTTCAAAACGTTCCTTGGCAGCGGTGGTCTCTGTCAGCTTGGCAATGTATTCTTTGAGCGATCCTTTCATGAACATGAATGACCTGGTCAGTGTGCCGACCTCATCGCGGTAGCGCGGGTCCGGCAGTTCCACATCAAAATTGCCGTCGGAAATCGCCGCTGTGGCCCTGGCCAGCTTTTTCAGCGGTGTGGTGATGGAGCGGGCGATCAAGACCACCGCGGCAGTCAGCAGCATGATGCCGACAATCCCCATGGCAGCCATCTGCATGCTCAGCCGGTTGACACTTTCCAATAGCTCATCTTCGGGAAATACCACCGCCAGGGTCCAGCCGGTGGAGGGGATAGGGGCGTAATACATCCAGCTTGCAAAACCTTTCAGGCTGGTGTGATGGATAAAGCCAGATTCCCCGCGGATCATACGTCGGCCCAGTTCACGCATGGCCTGATCATTACGCGCTTCGGCGATGCTGAAGAATGATTCGTTCATGGCAGCGTTTTGCAGAGGATGCGAGATCAGGATGCCGTTGCGGGAAAGCAGTGCGGCATAGCCGCTTTTGAGTACCTTGACGGATGATACCAGCTCGGTCAGTGATGATAATGAAATGTCCGCCGTGGCGATCCCTTTGAGCTGCCTGTTGCCGGCCTGATTGTTGTAAAAGGGAACAGAACAGGTAATCATGGCGGTGCCGCCGGCCCCTTCGTCGAAATATGGCTCGCTCCACTCTGTTTTACCCAGCTCGCGGGGGATCTGGTACCAGTCCCAGTAAAGGTAGGGGACATGCTGATATGACTTGTCCAGGCGGGTGAACTTGATGCTGTCTATGCTGCGGTAGAAGTAGGGGGCATACAGACGTTCGGATTTTTTGCGGGCATAAGGCTCGAAGGCAATGGCAGAGCCATGTATCTGCGGGTTGCTGCGAACGGTTTCCTTGATCAGTGCCAGCATCTGCTGTTCATTGTAACTGCCGGTTTCCAGTGCACGGGCCATGCCTTCAGTTACTCTGGTAACCGAAACCAGTTTGGTTTCAAGGCGGTTCACCAGCGACATGCTCAGGTTGCGTGCATCGTCTTGCAGTTCTTGCAGCAGTGCGGTGCGGGAACGGTAATAGCTGTAGGCCAGGATGGAGGCAAAGATCAGGGTGGTGCAAAGGGTGATCACCAGAATCAGTCTGAAGGAGAGGCTTCTACTGTCCAGCATGGCGCCTCCCGGTGAATGCGGAAAATTCCGGCATGCTGCGGATAATGCCAAGCTGGTGCAGGATGTGTCCTGCTGACTCATAGCTGCGTTTGTCCAACTGACCGCTTAACCGTTGTCCCGATGGCGGCATGATCAAATCTCGCATACGCTCCAGCATCCATTTCTGGTGCATGCGGCTGGTGGGCACACGGGCCTGTTGCATGTGTCTGATGACAATGTCCAGCGCTTCGTCCGGATGGGCAAAGGTGTATTCCCATCCCTCCAGGGATGCCTTGCGAAAGGCCTCGGCCATGGCCGGATCTCGCTTGAGGGTGCTTTCCAGTGTATAGAGGCCGTCTTCTGGCAGATCCAGGCCGTGTTCCTTGAAATGAAAGGTGGTCAGTTCATCCGGGTTGAGTCCGGAGTTGATGATGGTGTGGTATTCGTTGTACCACATGGCCGAGGCAGCCTGGATGCCGCCCCGCAGGAACAGGTTGACACTGTAGGACTGCTGAATCTCGCGGACTTTGAGACCGTATTTTTTGAAAAAGGCATGGGGCGGGATGGAAAAATCCCCTCCCCATAGGCTGACCTTCTTGTTGTTAAGGTTCTGCGGTGTTTTGATGCCGTCCGATTTTCTGGAGATCAGCATCATGGAGGAGTGCTGGACGATCTGTGCCAGATTGACCAGTTTTAAGCCGGATACGCGTTTTTGGGCGGCTGTGGTCAGCCAGAGTACGGCAAAGTCCGCCTTGCCCGATGCCAGGTAGCGTGAGGCGTTGCGCTCCGGTCCACCGGTGATGATAGTCAGGTCGATGCCGTGCTTGCGGTAGATGCCTTTGTCCAGAGCGGTGTAGTATCCGGCAAACTGGGCCTGCGGGCTCCAGAGAGGTATCAGGGTGGCCTTTTTCAGTGGCTCTCCGGCAGCCCAGGCAGGCATGCATAAAAGCAGGCTGTAGATCAGGACAGCTGATGAAAGCATTATGCGGGAAAATGCGATAATTGATGCTGTCATTTGACAAGCGCCCCTATGAGACGACCTTGTATGGGATAAATAAACGCACGTTGCTGAAAAATATCACATAATTGGCTGGCAGGTCCAGATAATGCTGGCGCCGGCAGCATTTTTACCATGTTTTCCGTAAAGCGGGCTGGCGCTAAACATCTGCTGTTATTAGCTGCGCGTTTTTGATATAAAAATCAGACGCTGAACAGAGTACACGGGGGCTTGATGATGCTGAACCATTTTGATGAATACGGGCAGGCGGTGATGGTGGACGTAAGCGCCAAGCAGCCGACCATGCGCACGGCAGTTGCCAGATCAACCGTTCGGATGCGTCCGGAACTGCTGGCGTTGGTAATACAGGGGCATGTTTCCAAGGGGGATGTGCTGGGCATCGCCCGTCTGGCCGGTATCGCAGCCGCCAAGAAGACCCCGGATTTGATACCGCTGGCCCATCCGTTAAGCCTGCATGCCGTTAAGGTGGATTTCGATGTTGACGCGGTTGAAGGAGCCATTAGGGTGAAAGGCACTGTACGGGCCTTTGAACGTACCGGGGTGGAGATGGAGGCCATGGTGGCCGTCACCGTGGCGGCGCTGACCATCTACGACATGTGCAAAGGCATGGACAAGGGGATCAGCATCGCAGAGACCGTGCTGGTTTATAAAGAGGGTGGTAAAAGCGGCCTTTACCGTCGGGGTGAACAGTCATGAGGGCGGCGGTGCTGACTGTCAGTGACCGCTGTTTCAAAGGGGAACGACCGGATCTGGGCGGCCCGCAGGTTGTTGGCTGGCTGGAACGGCAGGGGTGCGTGGTCGCCTGCCGCACGATTGTACCGGATGATGAGGCTGGTATTGCGGATAGACTGCGTAAATGGGCCGATGGCGGGGAAGTGGAGCTGATCGTGACCACTGGCGGAACCGGCGTGTCACCGCGTGATGTCACCCCTGAAGCGACCATGCAGGTGCTGGAGCGTGTCATACCCGGTTTCGGCGAGGCCATGCGGGTGGAAAGCCTCAAAAATACACCTACGGCCATCCTCTCCCGGGCCGTGGCTGGTGTCAGGGGTAAAACTCTGATTATAAACCTGCCCGGCAGTCCGCAGGGGGCGCTGGAGAACCTGGCGGCGGTCTGGGCGGCGGTGCCGCATGCCGTGGCCAAGATCGGCGGCGACAGCAGTGATTGCCATTTTGAAATCCAGGGATAGGTCATGATCGCTTTTGAAGAGGCACAGCGCATCATCCTTGAACATATCAACCTGCTGGGGGCGGAGCAGGTTGGACTGACTGACGCGCTCAACCGCATCGTCGCTGAGGACCAGACAGCGACTTTCAGCATCCCGACGACGGATAATTCGTCCATGGACGGTTATGCCTTTGGTTACGGTTCTTCGCCAGACGGCTGTTACACGGTTTGCGGTTATGTCCCGGCCGGCATTGTGCTGGACGAGGCCGTACCGCCCGGTTGTGCGGTGCGCATTATGACAGGTGCTACCATTCCACCCGGCTGTGATACGGTGGCTCCGTTGGAGGATGTGCTGCAGGATGGCGAGCAGATCCATATCCAGAGTGGGCTGCCGGCTGGTGCATATATCCGGCGGCGTGGTGAAGATGTGCGTCAGGGGGATGTGGTTATCTCTTCCGGCACGCTGATCAGGCCGCAGGAGATCGCTATGCTGGCAGCCATGGGCATGCACCGTATTGCTGTGTATCGCCGTGCCAAGGTGGCTGTGCTGGCTACCGGGGACGAACTGCTGCCCCCCGGTTCCGACCTGCTTCCCGGACAGCAGTATGACAGCAACAGCTATGCGCTGGCCGCACAGTTGCTTGAAGCGGGTGCCGAGCCTGTGCTGCTGGGGATTGCGGGGGATGACCCTGCTGCTGTCCGGGAAAAGATCATGGCCGGGCTGGATGCCGATATGCTGCTGATCAGCGGCGGGGTGTCGGTGGGTGATCGTGATGTTGTCAGGCAAGTCATCACGGAACTGGGCGGCCGGATCCATTTCTGGCGCGTGAATATCAAGCCGGGCAAGCCGCTGGCCTTTGCCACGCTGCATGGCAAGCCGCTGTTTGCACTGCCGGGCAACCCGGTTTCAACAATGGTCACATTCGAGCTGTTTGTTCGACCGGCACTGCTGAAATTTATGGGTCACCGGCGTGTGTTACGATCAACTATGCATGCATTACTTGAATATTCAGCTAAAAACAGCGAGACCAGACATCAATTTGCTGGGTGTAAAGTGTCAGAGCGGGATGGCGTTTATTATGCGTCGCTTACCGGCAGCCAGAGTTCCGGCCGCTTGTCGGTGTTGACCAAGGGCAACGGACTGGCACACCTGCTCCCCGGCACTACTTACAAACAGGGTGAATCGGTGAATGTTATATTGCTGGACCGCAGTTTCGAGTTGGGAGCATGGGGCTGATGCCGCTGGTGGACAGCTACGGCAGACAGGTCAGCTACCTGCGTTTGTCTGTAACCGGACGCTGCCATCTGCGTTGTGTCTACTGCCGTCCGGCTGCCGGTAAGACCGCTGAAATGCCTGACGATCTGCTTGGTTACGACGGGTTGATGCGTGTGGCTGAAACATCGGTGTCGCTGGGGGTGGAGAAGATCCGCATTACCGGCGGCGAGCCCTTGCTGCGTGCCGGCATCACGGATTTTGTCTCCGCTCTGGCCAGTATTGATGGGCTTAAACAGCTGGTGCTTACCACCAACGGTCAGCTGCTGGCGGAGCTGGCCGACGGATTGAAACAGGCCGGGCTGCAGCGCATCAACATCAGTCTGGATTCGCTGGATGCCGCCACCTATGCTGCCATTACCCGGGGAGGGGAGCTGCGGCGTGTGATGGAGGGGCTGGCAGCGGCGGAGCAGGCCGACTTCAGCAGCGTGAAGATCAATGTGGTGGTCATGCGCGGTATCAATGATCACGAGCTGACTGATTTTGCCGCGTTGAGCTTGGAACACCCCTTTGATGTGCGTTTCATTGAGTTGATGCCGACCCGCTCTGGGCTGGCGCTGACTCCGGTCAGCGGCATGGAGATAATGGCCGTGCTGTCGGAACATTATCGCTTACAGCCGGTGGCAGGCGGCCGGCTGGATGGACCGTCCCGTTCTTTCCGCATTGCCGGTGCAGCCGGTACGGTTAGCCTGATTACGCCGCTTTCCAATCACTTCTGCCATACCTGCAACCGGCTGAGGCTAACCTCCGACGGGCTGCTCAAGGGGTGTTTGTTCGGCATGGATACCATGGACATCAAGCCATATCTGCATACAGATGATTTGCCCGGACTTGAAGCGGCCATACGGGCGGCTGTCCGCTCAAAGCCGTCTGGTCACAGGCTTGGCGATCAGCAAAACAGACGGCTTAGCCCGCTGCGCATGTCGAGCATCGGCGGATAGTAATGTTCTGAAAGGTGGCATTTTGTCAGCGAAAATAGTGGCGGTCTGTGTCAGCAAAAACAAGGGTGAGCGCAAGCAGCCGGTGGAACGGGGCGAATTGCTGCCGAATCACGGGCTGGCGGGGGATGGGCATGCTGGTCCCTGGCATCGCCAGATAAGCTTGCTGGCTCAGGAAAGCATTGACAAGATGCGGCTGGCTGGCCTGGATGTGGGACCGGGTGACTTTGCCGAGAACATCACCACCAGCGGTATTAATCTGATATCTCTGGCTGTTGGAACGAAGTTGAGGGTGGGGCAGGCGCTGCTTGAAATCACCCAGATCGGCAAGGAGTGTCATAGCCGCTGTGCCATCTATCATCAGGCCGGTGACTGTGTCATGCCTCATGAAGGGGTGTTTGCCCGGGTGCTGCAAGGGGGGATGGTGTCGGCGGGTGATACAATCGAGGTTTAATGAATGTATCTGGGCATATTTGTGATATAAGTTGTGAATACCAGTTCAGGTGTGCTGAAAATTGCAAAGGGATAACATGCGTAAACTGGCTGTTGCAGATGAAGAATTCTGGGATGCACTGTTTGAAGGGGTCTATCTGGTTGATCTGGACAGACGCATTACCTATTGGAACAAGGGGGCGGAGCGTATTACCGGCTTCAAAAAAGAAGAGGTGGTCGGCTCGTGCTGTCATGACAATATCCTGCGTCATATTGATGAAGACGGCAGGGAACTGTGTCTAATGGGATGCCCGCTGCTTGCAACCATGAACAGCGGAGTGGCCTCCGAGGCCAAGGTGTTTCTGCATCACAAGTTCGGGCATCGTTTGCCGGTTACGGTAAGAACGCTTGCTTTAAAAAATGATGCGGGCGAGGTGATTGGCGGGGTGGAGATTTTTATTGATAACTCCAGTGTGATTCAGGTGCTGGCGGAGTTCGAGAAGCTGCGGGAAGAGGCCTACCACGATGCCCTTACCGGCGTAGGCAATCGCCGTTATGCCGAATCTGCCCTGCAAACCCGTATGTTTGACCTGAAAAATTCCGCCATCAGCTTTGGAGTGATATTCGCTGATATTGACCATTTTAAACGGGTTAATGATATTTATGGACATAATACCGGTGACGAAGTGCTGGGCATGGTCGCTCGCACTATCTCCAATGCCTTGCGCAGCATCGATGTGGTAGCCAGATGGGGTGGAGAGGAGTTTGTCGTACTGTTGCCCGGTGTTAACCAGTCCTTGCTGAATTCTATAGCCGAGCGTGTCAGGAAACTGGTGGAGCAGAGTTTTCTGATGGTGGGTAAAGAAAGACTGAGTGTTTCAATCTCACTAGGTGCGACCCTGGCAAGACCCAATGATACTGTTGGCAGCCTGATCACCCGCGCCGATGCGCTTATGTACAAGAGCAAGAACAACGGCAGAAACATGGTCAGTTGTGACTGATGCAATCTCCGGAGCAGAGTTAATGGAAAACAGTAATCTTATAGCCAGGCAGCCGATCCTCAATAAACTGGAAGAAATTGTGGCATACGAGCTGTTGTTCAGGTGTCCGCGTTCGCTATCTTCTGCGCTGGTTACCGACGCCACCAAGGCTAGCGCCAGTGTGATTGTCAACACGCTGTCAAATTTCGGCGTCAGTGATATTCTTGGCGGTCAACGAGGCTTCATCAATGTTGATTCGGACTTGGTGATGAGTGAAAGTATCGAGCTGCTGCCTGTGGAGCAGATTGGCCTTGAACTGCTGGAAGGGGTGGAGGTGACACCGCAGCTGATTGAACGCTGCCGTGAGCTGAAAGCCATGGGGTGCCAGTTGGCACTGGATGACCATGATTACAGTGAAGCCTATGAGCCGCTTTATGATGGCATTGTGGATATTATCAAACTGGATATGATCAAGACGCCGCTGGATCAGCTCTATAAAGATGTCGAACGCCTGAAGCGCTTTCCGGTGAAGCTGCTGGCGGAAAAGGTTGATTCAAGGGCTGTATATCTGCGCTGTCGCGGCATGGGATTTGAGTTGTTCCAAGGATATTTCTTTGCCAGGCCTTCGCTGATTCAGAAGCGCAGGCTTGAAGATTCTGTAAATACGATGTTTGAACTGATGAACAAACTTAATTGTGATGCCGGGCTGGACGATATCGAGGAAAGCTTCAAAAAGAGTCCGGCGCTGACCTATAAACTGCTTCTGCTGGTCAATTCCGTATCCATCGGGCTGCGGGAGAAAATCCGGACTGTGCGCCACGCTATCACTATTATCGGCATGTCAAATCTGAAAAAATGGGTGCAGCTGGCCATCTTTGCCGCAGAAGACAGCAGGGGACTGGCTAACCCGGTGCTGGACATGGCGGCTGTTCGGGCTGCCCTGATGGAGAATCTGGCATTGATCCATCAGGAGCTGAATCTTTACAGGTGTGCCCCGGAGCAGGCCTTTATGGTCGGCATCCTTTCAGTGCTGCTGGATTTTTATGACATGTGTATGGATGAGGTTGAAAACAAACTGAATATTTCCGAGCCAATCAGAAATGCGCTTTGCAATCGCGAGGGTAAACTGGGGCAGTTGCTGGAGTTGACGGAACTACTGGAACAGGGGGCTGTTGATGAAGCCGAAGCGAGGTTCTCTGAATTCGGATTGACACTGGCCGATGTGCAGGAGTGCCAGATGAGAGCCTATAAGTGGCGCAACGGACTGGTTTAGCAGGTCGTTGAAAACTACCGTGGAGATACCCCCTCATCCGCCCCTGCGGGGCACCTTCTCCCTCTAGGGAGAAGGTCTGAGATACCCTCTCCATGAGGGAGAGGGTGGCCAAAGGCCGCGTGAGGGGGGAAGTAGCTACAACGTCCCTTGTGCCTTTTTCAGCCGGGCCAGCGCCACCTGAAAATCAAAGACGGCATTATAGTAATCGGTCTTGGCCTGTGTGTTCAAGGTCTGGGCGTCCAGTACCTCGGTGGCGGTGCCTACCCGCTCCTTGTAGCGTTCCTGGTTGATACGCAGGTTCTCCTCGCTCTGCTTTACAGCTGATTCGGTAACTTTGATGCGTTCTTTGGCGACATTGACGTCATTGCGCGCAGTGGCCAGTTCCAGCCTGATCCGGGCTTCAGTCTGACGGAGGATATCCTGGCTCCTGGACCGGTTGCGTATGGCCTTCTCCCGTATGGCGCTGGTACTGAACCCGTCAAATATATTCAGTTTTAACCCTACCGTGGCAGACATGATGGTCTGTTCCCTGACCCTGCTGTTCTGAACGTAGTCCATGGCCAACCGGGTGTATAGCTCGGGCAGATAGTTGCTGCCGGCCTCATTTACTTCCGCTTCACTGGCCTTGAGACCTTCCCGCAAGGCCTGAATTTCGTGTCTCCTCCCAATGGCGCTGTCTTCGTTTTCATTGCCGGACGCAGCAACCGCAATAGCTGTATCGGCATCCAGTTCTGCTCTGTATGATTCCGGAGCGCCGGTGAGATAGTTGAGCTGCAGCCAGATGTTTTCCCGCTGGCTGGCTATGGAAACAGCCTTCTGTCTGGAGGCTGCCAGTCTTACATCGGCCTGCAGCACGTCATTGCGGGTTGTCAATCCTTCCTCAAAAAGTGCCTGGGCCATCTTTCTGTGCCGGCTGATCTGCTCAATCTCCTGCTCAGCACTCTGTAGTAGTCTGGCGGACTCAAGAATGCCGAAATAGGCCTCAATTACCTGTAGGGCCACATCCTTGTGCTTTGCCCGGACCATGCTCCCGGTTGAGCTGGCCGCATGTCTGGCCTGCTGCTGTCTGGCGCTGCGCCGCCCGAAATCGTAAAGCGTATAATAGGCTGCTACACCGGCGGTTGCATATTCGGCCTGCTGTGTTTCGGCGGTCATGTTGGATATCTTGACGGCCTGTGCCCTGGGCTGGGCGGTGTAACCTCCCTGGGCATCGATCCTGGGAAAATAGCCGGACTGTGACAGCCGGATGTTTTCCTCGGCGATGCTGACGTCCCAGGCGGCCGCCTTCAACGCCGGATTGCTGCGTTCCGCCCTCTGCAGACATTCGTCCAGCGAAAGCCGCTCTGCGGAGGCTGTCACAGCAAACAGCATCATGGCCAACAGGGCCTTTGCGGTAACTCTTATCATGTGCAGTCCTTTTCAGACCTTTGAAAAACTACTGCGGAGATCCATCTGCGGCGTTACGAAGGTCACAGCAGCCTCGGCTAACTACCTGTTATGCCTCGGCTGCTACGTTCCGTGCGCCTTGCATCTGGCCTTCCTCATAACGTTTTTCAAAGCCCTGTTTAGTATCTGTTTTACTGGCGTTGTGACAGGAGAGGGCGCATCCCCTGTATTGGGCACAAGTTTGCTGGATACTCTTGATGCTGTCAAATTAAAATATCAGCAAAAAAGTTTACATGGCAGCAGGTTTTGCATATCATTCCCAATTTGATCCAGCGATGTCAGGGTACAATTTGTCTCGCAGCAGTTCGGGATACGGACATGGACGCAGCAGAAAATATAATAATCAGGCCGATGGAAAAGAACGATCTGGACGGGGTGTTGGCCATAGAGCAGGTCTCTTACCCGGTCCCCTGGAAGCGAGAACATTTTCTTCAGGAGATTCATTCTCACCTGGCCTTTCCATTTGTTGCTGTCATCGAAGGGAAACTGGCGGGTTATCTCTGTCTGATGTCGCTGTTCGAAGAGGCGCAGATCATGAATATTGCCGTGGCGCCAGAGTTCCGGCGCATGGGTGTGGCGCGGGTGCTGATGAATCTGGCCATTGCTACTGCCAGGGAGAAGGGGGCGGAGAACCTGGTGCTGGAGGTGCGTGAGTCTAATTGCGCTGCGATTGCCTTGTACGAGGGGTATGGCTTTCAGCGCTATTTTGTCCGGAAGGGGTATTACGAAGGCAAAGAGGACGCGATCCTGATGGAAAGGTTACTCAACAATTAACAAAAAGCAAAGGCGGATTTAGTGGAATTTGTATTGATCATAAAAGCAGCAATCATGGGTTTGGTGGAAGGTCTGACGGAGTTCCTGCCGGTTTCCAGTACTGGCCACCTGATTATCACCGGCGATTTGCTCGGTTTTCTGGACAAGGACAAGCGCGGTGTGTTCGAGATATTTATCCAACTGGGCGCGATCATGGCCATCTGCTGGGAATACCGGCACAAGCTGACTGCGGTGGCTGGCGGGTTGGCAGAAGAACCTCAGGCGCGTCGCTTTGTAGCCAATATCCTGATTGCCTTTGTACCGGCAGGGGCTACGGCATTTCTGCTGGGCAAACTGATCAAGCAGTATCTGTTTGCTCCGCTGCCGGTGGCCATAGCCTTTGTGGTTGGCGGCCTGGTGATCATCTGGGCCGAGAAGCGTGAACACGCTATTACGGTTGAGGATGTGGATGACATGACCTGGCAGGATGCGCTCAAGGTCGGCTTTGCCCAGTGCTTTGCGCTCATCCCCGGCACGTCACGTTCCGGTGCCACCATAATCGGCGGTCTGCTGTTCGGGCTTTCCCGCAAGGCGGCCACCGAATTTTCCTTCTTTCTGGCCATTCCCACCCTGACTTCCGCGGCAATGTACGACCTTTACAAACACCGGCATTTTCTGGACAGCGAGTTGACGTTGCTGCTGGCAGTGGGGTTTGTGGTCTCCTTTCTCAGCGCCCTTGTGGCGGTGCGCGGGCTTTTGCGCTATATTTCCCGTCATGATTTCATCATCTTTGCCTGGTACCGCATCGCCTTTGGCCTGGCGTTGATGGCGATGGCCTATTATGGAGTGGTCAGCTGGTAATAGCGTGAGTGAGCAAAGAACAAACTGACGCAGAACCGTTATTATGGTATGTAATGAGGAATCGCAGAATCTAAAGGAGTTGCCATGCAGTTCAAATCCATGATCATTTCCAACAGCGAAGTTTCGCCCGGCTACTGGCGCATGCGCATGACCGCGCCGCCGGAGTTTGCCGCGGCCCAGCCGGGGCAGTTTGTGATGGTGCGCATTAATGCGGCCATAGATCCGTTGCTGCGTCGGCCATTCGGCATCTTTGATGTGGGCATGCACATGCCTGCCCATAGTGGTGCGGTGGCCCAGCCGTTTTTCGAGATACTCTACCGGGTGGTGGGCAAGGGCACCGAGATGCTTTCAAGCCTGCATGAGACAGATCAGTTGGATATCCTGGGGCCGCTGGGTAAGGGTTTCGATAAAGGAACCCCCGGAGAGGAAAAGCTGATTGTCGGCGGCGGGGTAGGGCTGGCGCCGCTCTATCTGCTGGCCAAAGAGCTGGTCAAGGATGCGCCGGTCAGGCTGTTCGCCGGCGGCCGCACGCGGGATGACATTCTTTGTATTACCGAGTTCGAGCGTCTGGGGGTGGAATGCTACGTGGCTACCGAAGACGGCTCGCTGGGCCGATGCGGACTGGTGACCGAGGCGTTGACTGCAACCCTGGACTTTCTGGGAGGCAAGGGATCCATCTTTGCCTGCGGCCCTCACGGTATGCTTAAGGCGGTGGCGAAGATTGCTGAACAGCGCAACCTTTCATGCCAGGTTTCGCTGGAAGGATATATGGCCTGCGGTGTGGGCGCCTGTCTGGGGTGCGTGACACCGGGACGGGAACATTCCGCAGAACACCCGGATTATCGCTGCGTTTGTGCCGAGGGGCCGGTGTTTGATGGAAAAGAGCTGGGGTGGGGGTGCTGATATGCATAAACCTGATATGTCTGTAAACATCGCTGGCATCAAGCTGCGCAACCCGGTGATGACCGCTTCCGGCACCTTTGGCTACGGCGAGGAATTTTCTGAATATGTTGATCTGGAAAAGATCGGTGCTTATGTGACCAAGGGGCTTTCACTAAAGCCCAAGGCTGGCAATCCCACTCCGCGCATCGTGGAAACGCCTGGCGGCATGTTGAACGCCATCGGCCTGCAGAATGTGGGCATTGATGCCTTTGTTGAAAAGAAGCTGCCTTTCATCAGATCGGTTGATACACCTGCTATTGTCAATTTTTTCGGCAATACTATCGATGAATATGCCGAACTGGCCCGACGTCTGGATGAACTGCCTGAGGTGGCCGGTATGGAGGTGAATATCTCCTGTCCCAATGTCAAGCAGGGTGGAATTGTCTTCGGGACAGACCCGGCCTGTGCCTTCGATGTGGTATCGGCTTGCCGCAAGGCTACGGCCAAGCCGCTGATCGTAAAACTCTCGCCTAATGTGACCGACGTGACCGCCATGGCCCGGGCTTGTGTGGATGCCGGGGCGGACGCCCTCTCTTTGATTAACACCCTGACCGGCATGGCCATTGATCTGCAGAAACGCAGGCCGGTACTGGCCAATGTTACCGGCGGGCTTTCCGGGCCGGCCATTAAGCCGGTGGCGCTGCGCATGGTCTGGCAGGTGTCCAGGGTGGTTAAGGTGCCGATTATCGGCATTGGCGGCATCATGAACGCCACGGATGCCCTGGAATTCATGCTGGCCGGTGCTATGGCAGTACAGGTCGGCACCGCCAGTTTTATCAATCCTGCTTCTGCCCAGCAGGTGGCTGAAGGTATGGAAAACTGGCTGATAAATAACAACGTCGCTGATGTGAAAAACCTGATCGGCGCGCTGGAAACCTGAGGTTTACCGGAGAGCTGGGTATGAACGACGCCGCCATGTCGCTGAATTCCATAATTGACGTCAATTTTCTGCTGATCAACCGTATTGCCGTACTGGTGGTGACACTGGTCTTTTTTACCGTGGTGCTGCTTTTAAAACGCAATCGCGGCCAGGAGATTCATCCGCGTGTTACTGCGCCCATCAAGCTGGCCCTGTTCGGGGTGCTGTTGCTGGGAGCGGAGATGTCTCTTGCAGGCATACAGAGCTATCGTGATCTGATCGAAGGCATCCAGACACTGGTGGTGCTGCTATGTTTTGCCAAGCTGGTGCTCTACCTAGTGGTGGATGTGTATCTGCGCATTCACACGCAGCGCGAGGTGCCTTCATTTGTGCGTGATACAGTCCGGCTGGTGGTGTATCTGACCGTTGGCATCCTTTCGCTGAGAGTGGTGTTCAAGATCGATATCTCCACAATCGTCACCACAACCACAGTGTTGACTGCCGCCATTGCCTTTGCCATGCAGAGTACACTTTCCAATGCCCTCTCCGGTTTTTCCATTCAGACAGACAAGCTGATGGACCGTCATAACTGGATTTCCATACCGGACAAAGATATCTTCGGTGAAATTATCAATGTCGGCTTTCGCTATACCACCCTGCGCTGTCTAAATAATACGCTGCAGATGGTCCCCAACAGCCTGATCATGCAGAGTGTTGTCACCTATTACGGCAACAGGTACAGCGCTGAAAAGACAGAGTTGAACATAGATGTCATGCTTGGCTATGATATGCCGCCGGAAAGCGCCAAGGAACTGCTGACCCGGGTCATGCTGAATGACCGTGATGTGCTGCAGCAACCTGTACCGGTTACCCGTCTGAAAAGCCTTGCGGATAACGGTATTGTCTATCAGATGAACTGTCGCATCGAAGACCCGTCCAAAAGACGCCCCATGCAGGATAACCTGTACACCCAGGTCTGGTACGCTGTGACCAGGGCGGGCTACAGTTTCCCGTTTCCACACCGTCAGATTGTGACTGCGGAGGCTAAGGCGCCCTTCAGTTTTTCCAGGGAACAGCTGGTCCGGTGTCTGCAATGTGCTGATCTGTTCGCAACGCTGGAGACGAAAACCATTGAGGAACTTGCTGGACGTATACCGGTGTCGGTGTTCGGAAGCGGAGAGGTAATTGTGCGCCAGGGGGATGCAGGAAGTTCGCTTTATATCGTGCTGAAGGGGACCCTGGAAGTGGAGTACGATGATACTGTTATCGGCAGCATTGATGAGGATTCCTTTTTTGGTGAAATGTCGCTGCTGACCGGTGAGCCGCGTGGCGCTACGGTTAGGGCCTGCAACGAGGTCTGGCTGGCCGAGATGACAAAGGCCGTGCTGGAACCGATCCTGCATGCCAATCCGTCTCTGGTCGAAACCATGAGCAGCGCGCTTGCGGAGCGCAAACAGGCGGCTATTAGAAACGTGGAGGCGGCCAATGCCGCAGAAGTAACATCTTCTACCCGTGAGGAATATCTGCAGCGCCTCAAACAGTTTTTCAGGTTGTAACAGATTATGACAGGCACTTGCCATTTGGAAAAGTTCTGTCTGGGGATGGCGACTACGGCCGGATGTACCTGCAATTCTCTAAATCATACCTTTAAAGGAGTAAACATGAGGTCAAAATTGAACCGTCTTGTTACGGTCTCGGTCTTTTTTATGCTGGGACTTGTGATTGCCGCATCGGGTTTTCAAAAG
>Ga0302250_1001775_pt1 | contig 15125 bp, 15 predicted proteins | sample AAG_RA_Asp_MG_FD_193536 | JGI IMG/M metagenome (GOLD analysis project Ga0302250, IMG submission 193536) | Enriched activated sludge microbial communities from anaerobic digester in WTTP, New Holstein, Wisconsin, United States - AAG_RA_Asp | ecosystem: Engineered > Bioreactor > Anaerobic >... | reverse complement strand
CTGCTTCGCGGTCCTGATAGCGGTATGCTCTATGGCTGTGGGTGTTGCAATAGTGGATCTCTACCGGGTCGGAAAGAGCGGGAAGGAGTCCGGGATACCGGAAGGGAACAGGAAACAACCGGAGCCTGCCTCATGACCCGGTTAGCGGAAATTGCCGAGAACTGGCTCGGCCTGTGCCGGAAACCACCGGTGGTCCGGACATTGCAGGCAGATTTTGTCCACCTGCCCGAAAACGCCCATGAGGGACTCCCGGATGGAGGAAGCGGGGGATCGGGCGCAATTCGCCGGGGGATCGGGGCAGCATTCTCCGGTATGAGGACGCTGAACCGGAACCGGCAGCTCCTCTGGTTCGGGCTTTTTACCGGGCTGGTGCTGGCCGGAAATGCTGTTGCTGAAGGGGCGCTCTGGTATATCAACAAGACCCTGCAACCGGATATCATCGGATTATATGCCCAGGACTTTTTCCTCGGCTTTGCAACACTGTTCTGCCTGGTGCTTCTGCTGGCGGGTCTTTTCTTAAGCCTCTCTTCAATGAAAGAAGGGGCTGCACCGTTTTTTGAGGGGCTCGCTGGAGCAAAAAAATACTGGAAACCACTCTTCCTGTGGTCGATAATTCTGGCACTTGCAGGCATCCTGCTCTTCCGTATCTGGTTTGGTCTTTTTACCGGGCTGCCTCCGGAGTTCCGGTTCCTCAATATCTTTGGGCCCGTTACTTTCGTTACCAGTACGATCACCCAGTTCCCCTTCAACTGGACACTTGACTGGGCCATGTTGACCGAGATCCCGGGCTATGGGGGACGATCGCTGTTACTATTGATCTATCCTTTCGGGTTCATGAGAACCGCAAACTTCATTGTTGTCAGCCTGTTCCTGTTCATACTGACGCCGTTTGTCGTGCCTCTCATCGTACTTGAACAGAAAACTCTCAGGGAAGCTGTCGCGGGATCGTTTGCCCTGATGAAAAAGATCGGGGCAGAGGCCGTCACCTGTGCTGTATTCCTTGGGATTGTCCTCTTCGGTGTGTTCCTGACGCACCTGATCGTCCAGGCTGCGTCCGGGATTGTAAATCCCTATGTGACCGTGATGTTCCATCCCACCGTTGGCTGGATCACGGTTGCCGTGCTCTACAATCTTGCACTCGTGGCGTTTGCATTGGTTGTTGTAACCATCGGCGGGATCGCTGCGCTGGAGATGTATCGAGATACGAAGGCGCGGGAGAGCGCGCAATAATGACCCTCGTTTCCACCCTTGCCGACTGCTGGCTGGGACTCTGCCGGAGGGCCCCGCGAGTCCGTGCATCGCAAACAGTCATCCGCGATCAGCCCGAGCCCGTTCATGAGGGCCAGCCGGGTGGCGGGGGCGGAGGAGGGACAGGCGCGGTACGGATGGGGATTGGGGCCGCACTGTCAGGCACGAAGACGCTGATCCGGAACCCGCAGCTCCTTTGGTTCTCGCTCCTTGTCGCGCTTGTGTTGGCCGGGCAGTCTCTCCTCCACGGAGTGATCCGCGAATTGTCGTCATCGCCTGAATTGAACTTCGTCATCAATTCTTCCATTACCGAATGGCGGTTCGTTGTCGATCCCTGGATTACCCTGGTCTGTCCGACGTTTTATCAGAATTATGCCAGCACACTCACATCGCTTGTTTTTGCATTTGTTGTCGAGCTTCCCATGATCTTCTGCCTGGTAGTGTTACTCGCAGGCCTTGTCCTGAGCCTCACATCAAAGAAAGGCGGCCCGGTCTCATTCTTTCATGGACTTGGGATGGCCAGAAAATACCTGCGACCTCTCGCGGGGTGGTCCGTTGTTATGGCGCTCGCAGGCATCATCGTGCTCTTCGTTGGTTACTATAATTCCTATTTGCTGAGCGTAAGCATCGTGCAAATTCTTGACCACGCACTCCACCAGAACCCCTTCAACTACGTCATCAACCCGAATCTCGGGAATACTATCTTCTTCGGGGGTAAGTTCGATATCAACTGGCTCCTCTACTCCGGGCTCTGGGACACCCTCATCCTTTCAGCAATCAACGTACTCCTGTTCGTCCTGACCCTGTTTGTCGTTCCCCTTATCGTACTTGAGGAGACAAGCCTGAAGGGAGCGATAATGGGATCGTTCACCCTGATGAGGAGGGGCTGGGGTGAAGTAGCCGCCTGCCTTCTCGGCCTCGGGATTGTCGTATCCGCTGCCATGTTCCTGTCACTCATCTTTCCGGTAGTAGCCGGGGGGAATATCGCGGTTGATTATTGGCCCCCGCCTGCTGAGTGGCTGGCTGCCGGCCTCCTGTACGTCCTTGCCCTCACCAGCCTCGTGGTAATCGCGGCAACGGTCGGCGGGATCGCTGCGCTGGAGATGTACCGGAATGCAAAGATGCGGGAGAGCGGTCAATGACCCTCACTTCCACCCTTGCAGACTGCTGGCTGGGACTCTGCCGGAAAACCCCTGCGCTGCATACCGCTTCAGCAGTGCTGCTGGGGGATCCGGGAGAGATCCGGTCAGTCCAGTCGGATGCCGGAGGATCTGCCGGGCGCCAGGGCCGGATCCGGAACGGGATCGGCATCGCAATGGCAAGCATCAGGGCCCTCTTCAGCGAGAAGCGGCTGCTTGGGTTCTCGTTTCTTTCAGGTCTCGTGATCCTCTTCCTGGTACTGGCAGAACAGTGGAACCTGTCTCACATCGATACCTCCTACGCCGTGTCGAACCTTATCACCATCCAGCTCGGCGATTCCTACCTGATCGTCTTTGACCTGCGGCTTTTCGTGATTGAAGCAGTCTGCCTTTCAGGCTTCACCCTCCTGCTGGCAGCCCTTGTCCGCTACCGGAACGCCCGGAATGCTGCCATCCCGATCACTGTTCGCCGTGCATTCGGTGAGTCCGGAAGACACGCCGGTTCGCTTGCGGCTCTTTCTCTTACCATGGCATTCGTGACAACGGTCCTCCTGGAGATCGCGTCCCAGAACCAGTTCACCGGAACGATCGTGTCTGCCATATCGCACGCGATGTTCTGGCTGCCCTATGCGTACTACTTTGCCCCGAACGGGATCTTCACCTCGCTCTTCTTCTCGTTCCGGATCCTGGTCGCAAACACCGTCCTCTTCCTGCTGGCCCTGTACGTTGTCCCGGTCATCGTGCTGGAGAAGAAGGGGCTCCTTTCAGCCTTTGCCGGCTCGGTCCGGCTCATGAAGAAGACCTGGCGCGAGCTGCTGGGCTGTGCCCTCGTTTTCGGGGCAATCATCCTCGCTGTCGCTGCCATCGGACTCTTGATCGGCCAGTCACCGGCCCTGCTCAACAACGACTACGACTTCTTCCTCCAGGAATCCCGGGGACTGGTACTGATGACGGGGGCCTGCTACGGGTTCCTCCTTGCCTGCGGGATGCTGATGGCGGCAGGCTCGACCGTGCTGGGGATTGCCGTTACGGACTTGTACGCGTGGGGGAGAACGGGTTCCCACCAAGCCAAACAGGAGACCACACCATCCCCCCTTGTGGAGCCTGCGCGATGACGAGGGTAACAGAGGTGATCCGGGGCTGGCTCGGGTTATGCCCGCATGGACCGACTCATAAGACCAGGACCTTTCCCAATCCGGGCGACACGTGCCAGGTGCCGGATAAGCCATCTCCTCACCCGGCTGCGCCACCTGTTACAGCCACGGCCGACTCACGCCCGGCGTACCAGGAGAACTTCCTCCTTATCCTCCTGCTCCTGGCCGGTCTCTTCTGCCTTGTCGACCTGAAGATGCTCGCCATTGCCGGAGTCTTCTCCGCCCTGCTCGTCTATTACGATGCCCAGGCGTTGCATGCAGGGGAGAAGTTCGAAAAGGAATCCATTCTTGGCGATGTTGTCACGTGGCGTCCGCTGACCTGGGCGCTCGCGGTGCTCATCATCCCGCTCATCTTCCTTGCCATCTACGTCTTCTCGCGAAAGGAGATCTTCGACGCGAATTCCGGATAACGGGGATCGATATCAGGGGCCGGGATTACAGGCCCCGCCCCTGCTACCCGAAACCGATCCTCACAACCTGAAATCTGCCCACACGGCCCCGTGGTCCGACGCTGCATCCGACCATTTCGTGACCGAGGGGTATTCTGTCTCAACAGGAACTTTTCCTCCGGAACCTTTTGTCATCTTCTCGAGGTTGTACATCCCGTTCCGGACAACCCCTGCCTTCACGAACCGGTCTTTTAGGGGTTTTGAGACCAGGACGTAATCGATCTGTTCGAACGCCTTGTAGTGGTAGGTCCACCGTTTTGCCATATCGTTGCCGAACTGAAGTGAGAGGACATCGTAAAGATCCGGTACAGACAGCAGGGGTTCCAGCTGCGGGCTGTCCGGGGTGTCGTTGAAATCACCGGCAACCACGACCCAGTCATGCTGCAGGTCGTACTTTGCCAGGATCCCGGCAACAGCGACTGCCTGTTCTTTCCTCCGCTTGTCGGCGGTATTGTTGCTGTCATACCCTTTGCTTTTCAGGTGGTTGCAGACCATGACAAGCGACTGCTTATCGGAGATACGGACCTCATACTCGGGGGCATCGCGGCTGAAGATCTCACTCCGTCCCTTTTTATCGAAGATATGGGTATGGATCGCTCCGAGGGGGAATTTGCTGTACAGCCCGACATCGATCCCCCGGTCATCGTTCCCGTCCATCAGCATGTCGCAGGCATAATGCGATTTCAGCATCTGCGCATCGAACGCTTTGAGGGTCGGGCGGTCCTCTGCCTCGACAATACACAGGACGTCCGCCTTCAGATCGCGGATCACCTTTGCGGTGTTTTCCCGGGTAAGTTTGTCGAACGGGTCCGGCTTGAAATTTATCTCGCCGTCCCAGTCATCCCCTCTTCCGTTTGCCTGGACCCCGGTGATCTTCTGGCCCTTCCGTGAGAAGAGTTTTCCCCGGTTCTCCCGCACTTCTATGAATTTCCAAAGCTCGCCGGTGTACATCTCGAATATTTTCTGTTTGTCGTTGTCCGTGTACACGTTCTTTTCAATAGTGTCCTTGAATTCCTGGATCTTCTGGAGTACCTTGTCTACATTGTCATGGTTCTGGTAGTTGAGGGCTTTTGCACGCTGGAAAAGATTCTGGACATTGAATGACCCAATTCTCAATGAATCTGCCATATCATTCATCCCAGAGCGATGCCTCCGGCGGACCATCCTCCTCCGGGCATCCTGCTCCGGAGAGCTATTGATCGCTCAATATAATAAATAATTATTGTAAAAACCGCATATTGCCGCAGTTCCGGTCGAACACGCTTTTCCGGGAGGTTTATGAACAGCTTCCGCTCATCTTAATGAAACGAATGCAAAACAACCATAATCCCCTCCATCCCCCAACACATAAGCGGAAACCGGACACCAACTGCGATACCCGGTTCGAAGACCTTGCTGAGCTCCTCCCCCAGATCGTCTTCGAGCTTGATGAAGACTTCAGGTTCACGTTCTTCAACTGGAGCGCTATCGATATCATCGGGCATGCCTACGACGAGCAGGCAGAGGACCAGGCCGGTATCTTCGATATCGTCTGCGAGCCCGACCGGGAGAAAGTCAGGTCCTTTTTCACCCGCATCCAGCAGGATGTGACCAGCGGCCATATCGAGTGCTGCATCACTACCCACGACGGCCGGGAGATCCCGGGCATCATCTACGCCTCACCGATCATCGGGGAGAAGCGGATCGCTGGTGCCCACGGCGTTATCGTCGATATCTCGGAGCAGGTCCGGCTCGAGAAGGCCCTTGCGCTCACCAACCAGAAACTGAACATGATGAACAGCGTGACCCGGCACGATGTGTTGAACAGTATCACCGGGGTCCTCGGGCTTTGCGACATGCTCGCTGCAACGACAACGGACCACGATGCAAAAGAACTCGCCGCTGGTATCCGCGACCAGGTCGTCAGGATAAAAGACCAGATCCTCTTTACGAAAGATTACCAGAGTGTTGGCGTGAAAGCACCACAATGGCAGGGGCTCTGCCAGTGCGTCAGGGACGCGGCAGCGGCAGTCGGGAGGGTGTCGATCCATATTCACCTGCCCGCAAACGATGCCCGGATCTATGCGGACCCGCTCTTTGGCAGGGTGTTCTACAACCTGATCGACAACAGCATCCGGCACGGGGGACCGGTCCGGAACATCGCGGTGGAGACGGAGACCGTCACGGACGGGAGCCTCATTATCCGCTACCGGGATGACGGGTGCGGCATTCCGCCTCATGAGAAACAGAAGATCTTCGAGCAGGGATACGGCAAGAATACCGGTTTCGGACTGTTCTTTATCCGTGAGGTGCTGGCTATCACCGGTCTTGCCATTCGGGAGACCGGTGAGGTCGGAAAGGGCGTTGTGTTCGAGATCACGGTGCCGAAAGAGACGTGGCGCGTTCCCGGATAATAGAAAGATCTGCGGGTGAATGTCCGTTTGTCGGAATATCCCCCACTCAGGAGATCACATCCCTTCGTTTGGAGGCCGGGGAGCTTCCTGTTTATTGCCATAGAGATAACTGGCAATACAGACGACGACGAGGATCACGACGGCGATGCTGATCCGCATAAATTCCTGCGATTTTCTTGCGGCGGCCTGCGCCATCATCTCGGGTGGGGCATACATGGCAGTGGACAGCAGGAAGGCATAAAAACCAAAGAGCAGAATGCCCAGAAAGCTGAGGATACAAACCGATTTCGCTATCCGGGCTCTGTTAACCATACATTAATATGAAAATATTTAGTATAAAACTATAATGAGCAGTTCTTTTCTCCGGAGATTACAGGTCAAGGCCCTTACTGCAGGGTTCAGCACCATGCAACGATGGGGGAAGACACCGCCACCAAAGACCGTGATATGGGAGTGTACCCGGGATTGCACGATGGCATGCATCCACGGCGGGGCATCGTCGGGGTGTGATACTGCTGGGGATGAACTGTCAACGGCGGCGATATCGGGAATTGTCCGGGACCCTGCAGGTCTTGGCGTGAGAAGGTTTCTCGTTACCGGAGGCGAACCGCTCTTACGTGCAGATCTCCTCGATGTCCTGGAACTGGCAAAAAAAGGGGGCATGGAGACGGGATTTTCCACAAACGGGCTGGCAGTATCGGAGGCAAACATCGGGAGAATTGTCCGGGTTGCCGCCTCGGTGCAGGTCAGCGTGGATGGAACCGAAAAGACCCACGATGCCCTGCGAAAGACCCCCCGGGTGCATTCTCTGGTGCAATACAAGCCCTGAAGCTGCTGGAATCCCACGGCTGCCGCCAGTCCTGCATGACCTCCATTATATCGCCCCTGAATCTCCCCGAGATTGGGGATCTTTACGACATCGCAAGGGAGAATGCCGATCTCTGGAGGGTCGGGACGGTGATGCCGGTTGGGAGGGCTGCAGGAAATGCTTCACTCTTCTTATCGGACGGTCAGTTGCGATCACTCCTCGATTTCATCACCGGGAAGATTGAGGACCGCGTCCCGATTCTCATAGGGGATAATCTTGGCTGGTTGGGAAAAGACTATGATAGGAAATCCACCGGCTGGACTTCTTCTTCTGTGGAGCCGTAATCATCGCCGGAGACCTGCGAAAGGAGACGTTCGAGAAGATCTGGGAGCAGGGATCTTTCCCCTGCCGTAACGAGGGACTTCCTCACATCTCCAGGGAATGCCGGGAGTGTACGGTACTGGATCTCTGCAGGGGAGGGTGCCAGGTGATGTGGTTGGGAGAGATACACTGCACAAAGGAACGGGTGAGTCATCCTGCATGGTGAAATTTCTCTCCATGTTGCCGAATTTAAATTATCTAAATACCACATAGAAATTATATAATGCCAACATATCTACAGTAAACATTAAGATTACTATTAATAATTATCATATATGTCCGATCTCCTGGCTGTCACAACATCATCGGAAAAACGGAAGAGACTTCTCCTCTTTCTGGCTGCTGGCCCCCGAACCTGGGACGAGATCAAGGACACACTGCATGTAACTGCAACGGGAATCCTCCCCCAGATCAAGATTCTCGAGGACCAGAAACTGCTCTGCAGGGAAGGGCGACAGTTCTATCTCACCGAGACCGGGCAGCTGATCGTCCGGTTCCTCGGACCATTTGACGGCGCACTTGCCGTTCTGGGACAGCAGAGGAAATTCTGGGAGGATCATAATATCCATGCACTCCCGGAAGAGTTCCTCCTGCGTATAGGGGAGCTGGAAAAGATCCAGATTATTGAGTGCTGTGTTGAGGATAGCTTCGAACCCCACACAGAGTTCATTGCATCCCTGCAGCAGGCATCCCGGATCAAAGGAATTTCCCCTATCGTGCATCCCCGCTACCCAAATCTGTTCCTGAACCTGGCAAAAGAGAATAAATCAATCTCCCTTATCCTGACAAAAAGTGCATTTGAAAAGATCAAACGAGAGTATTACAATATGTTGATGGAGGGCCTCGGTTATGCGAATGCCAGCCTGTTTATCTACCCGGACGACATTCATTTCGCCTATATCGTAACGGATTACTGTTTTTCCATCTCATTCTTCCTGAACAACGGATTGTTTGATTCAAAACAGGACCTCATCTCGACAAGTAAATCAGCACTAAGGTTCGGGGAGGACCTCTTCACATTCTATCAGAACCGGTCTGAACGGCTCAATGCGTAATGGCAAACCGGATAAGAACGGTCACCGGGGCTTCGCAATCGATTAATGAGATCCGGAGATTCCTCATAAGCCAGGAGACAGAGGTTTCCAGTGTGCTAGAATAGAAAACGAGGATTAGACACGTAGTCAGGGAACTGACTGTTAAGATAACAATTTCTTGAGATAATAATCCAAAGGTCATAGACAGAGCAACGAGAAGATGGATGAAAATGAAAATACCGGCAAGCACGAGACGGGTGTTATTCTCTCCAAGGACCACGGGCAGAGTCCGGATTCCCGCACTCATATCACCTAATGTATCTTTCATGTCGTAAATCACGGAATTGATGAACAATTTCCCAAAAAAGAAAAGGAAAACCACCAACACTGACAGGATACTGACATCAGAGCCTGCAATAACCATGGCGATTGTTCCCCCCCATGTCAACCCTATCACCAGGTTTTTCCCGCCGAGACTGCCCTTGAGCCTCAACCGGAGGTTACCAATTCTGATCCCTTTCGAGTACAAGTATCCAATGAAAAATGGAATAAATGGGGCTACCCAGATATTCCGCGAACAGAATAATGCAGTGCCGGTAATGAATGCCACAAACGTTACAGCAACTCCGATATCCCTTCTGGCATGTGCGTAATCCGTACGGTTTATCTTATCTTCGCTGGAAGCGAACACACGGTCCAGTGTGTATGTAGAATAAATCACCAACCCGGCGGCAAAACAGGCCAGACAATCTGGCGGCAACCCTGCAAGGAGAAACGCCAGATAAAGGCGGGCACTGCCAGAAAGAGCCGTCAGGCAGGATGCATTAAGGAGAGCAGCAGTCGCCGATAATCTGTAGTCCACATAGTAAACACATACGATGAGGAAAATATTACAACTGGAGAATAATTTTTTTATCGGATGATAAGATTAACACAACAAGGAAGTCCTTTTAACAAGACGAAAGCCCCTTTACAGGTTATAATATATTTTTAATTTCCCTATGGTCATTCCTCCATGGACATCTGTCCTTTTGGAGGTGTTGTCATGAAAAAAAATGAAGTGGAGAGTCTGATTCTGGAACAAATGCTGGGAAACAAAAGGGGGGTTAATGTCCACCTGAATCCCACAAAGCTTGCGCAAAATACTGTAATTAAGAACTGGACAGATGAGATCAAACCCCCGACCAATGATCCCATCAGTGACTTCTGGTTTGCATTCATCGACCATAGCCCGAATGCCAATTTCGAGCATCCCGTTGACTATGTCTTCATCAATGATAAGACAGGTGAAAAGCATGTGGTCCACGGAACAAGCCCTCCGGACAATCTGAAAAATCTGGAGAAGATCATGTGAGGGATGGCTATGGAGAAATACGCATTACTTGTATCCGGGGGTGTAAACGCTTCATCCAACTATGGGAGGTATCTCAATGACCTTATGGAGATCTACAAAACCCTCGTAACAAAGTGTGGTTACCCGAAAGCAAATATCACTGTTCTCTATGCCGATGGAAGCCCGCATGATCTCGATGGAGATGGTGCAAGCGAGATCAGTGCCTCGGCCACAAAGGCAAATCTCCTGAACGCATTCACTACCATGAAAACAAAAGTCACGGCCAACGACCTCTTCTTCTTCTACTCAACGAATCATGGCGGGCAGGTTACGACCGGCACGAACAAAGCCAAACTCTGGCTCTGGAATGCTGAATTCATACAGGATACTGAATTTGCTGTTTGTCTTGACGCGATGTCCTACAAGCTCGCTATCCTGACCATGGAGCAGTGTTACAGCGGCGGATTCCTTGATAATCTCCAGGGGGCCAACCGGGTTATTGCAACGGCCTGCCGTTGGGATCAGGTATCATGGGCATGCGACTCGCACGGTAACTATGATGAATTCGTCTATCACTGGACAGCTGCTGTCAGAGGCCAGCAACCCGACGGTACAGTTGTCGATGCGAGCGGAGGCGACGGCAAGGTAACGTTAAAGGAGGCGTTTGACTATGCCAAAGCCAACGACAGTACTGCGGAGGAGCCACAGTACTACGAGAATCCGGCAGGTATCGGCAGCCAATACACGCTATGCGGGCCGTTAACTATTATCGATACCTGTGGCAGTTATGCACGCCATCTTTGTCTTGTACGGGATGGTAGTATCTGCACACCAATAAGCCGGATCATCCGCTGCATTCCACTCTCCCGCATCATACCGGACTGTATACCTCTAATCCGTCACACATGCACTCCGCTCTCTCGGTTCCTATGCACACCGATCAGCCGGTTAATTGGCCCTGGTTGTCCTTCGCGGATAATCGCACCAATCTGTCAGCCGCTTAGTAAAATTATTCCAGAATTCACGGAGACGGCAACCTGCACAGCCAAACAATTCGTTCAGCCACCCTGTGGCCGGCATGTACGTCTACCTGACGATATGACAGTAAGAATCCGTCCCGAAGAACTTGTCATGACACAATATAACGAGGTGAAATCATCCTACATCCAGACTATCCAGGACATGATGAGCTCGGGATATTCCAATGATGAGGTAGCAGACACTCTGGAGAACCTTGCGGTTCAGCTCCAGGAGGATTTGGCGGATATACTCAATTCTGCCCAGCAGTTGAGAGCATCCAACAGGCATTTCAGCCGCCTTACACGCTGATTTCAGTGTTCCCGGTGCAGCCGGCCAACGGCTGCACCGCATCTTGGAGGTGTTATGACTACCAAAAATGGTACTGATACGGCCCGATATCTCCATATTTTTATGATTGAAGGACAACGGTATGCCGTTGATGGAAACAGCGGTGTTTTTTTCAAACTAGACGAGATTGCTGCTGAAGCCTTGAGTCTGGCAGTCACCGGGATTCCACACGAAGATATTAAAAAACAACTCAGCCAGACGCACGATCCCGAGAAGATCGTAGATACTCTTGTCGAACTCGACCAGATCATAGCAGATGGCATAGTATTTGGACCGGATCCGTTTTCTGGAGATTCCCTGATTGCAGATACCGGTATCAGTACCATATGTCTTATTGTATCGCAAGACTGCAACCTCCGGTGCCCCTATTGTTATGCTAAAGAGGGAACGTTTGGTCGGAGCCGGGGATACATGTCACCGGAGATCGCTGAACATGCTGTGGATTTCCTTATTCAACAATCCGGAGCAATCCGGGAACTCGGCATCACGTTCTTTGGGGGGGAGCCGCTCCTGAATCTCGATACGATCAAACACACTGTTGAGTACGCTAGGAGAAAAGCTACCGCAAACCATAAACAGGTCGGATTTTCCATGACAACAAACGCAACACTCCTTACACCCACGGTCCAGAAATATATCTTGGATAACGATATCGGTCTGATGGTGAGTCTTGACGGGCCACGGGAGATCCATGACTCGATGCGTCATTTCTCTGACGGGCGAGGTTCACACAATATCGTGCAAAATAATCTCATGAATATCCTTAAGGATCAAAATCGCATTCCGGTAGCGGTCCGAGCAACCATGACGCGGGATTGCATGGAGCTTGTCCAGATTGCCGAACATCTTTGGGAGACCGGGAGTACGGATGTGGCGGTGGAGCCCTGCTTGGATCCATCAGGAACGTTGGGAATCAGAACTGAAGATCTGGATATAATAAAGAGTAAATATCTGGAACTGGCCCGGATATATCTGAATTCTGCATGTAGTGGCCGATATGTCCCATTCTACCAGTTTGAGGAGTTCGCATCACGTGCCGGAAGGATCAGCCTCCGGCCCATTTCCTGCGGGGCGGCATTAAACTATCTGGCGGTCTCTGCTGACGGATCCCTGTACCCTTGCCACAAAATGATTGAGATAGATGATTACCGGCTTGGGGATGTTTATACGGGGATAACGAAACCCGAAATCGTCGAGAAAATACGGAACCTCCGGCCCAAGTCTCTGGAAAAATGTTCCGGGTGCTGGGCAAGGTATATCTGCGGGGGGGGTTGTCGTGCTCATTCTCTTATATTCAACCAGGATATTACCAAACCCTGCCTGTTTGACTGTGAGATGAGCCGGTATTTCACTGAACTTGGCGCCTTCATCTTCTCGGAACTGAACAGTTACGGAGATATCACTGCCGGGGGTGGGGAAAGAGGACATTGATGCAAGGTGATCTTCAGGATCGAGAATTGTGATGTAGTGTGGAGCACCCTGTATCAATTGCGAGAGTGATTTTCAGGGAATCTCCGCATTGTCATCTTCTTGATCCAGAAATTCAGATCAAAGGCCCGACGGTTAATGCAGATGGGCATGACGAGATTATGAATATGAATACAACCGGGGGGAAAACATGAAAGAGGCGAAATACTCGATTAAGGGAAAGATCCCTTCTGAAGCGTTCAGGGCGCTTCCTACCGGCATCACGATGAAAGTATATGCTGTGAGAGACCGGAAAGTTATAGGATCCTCTGCAGTTGAAAAGGATGGATCATTTATCATTATCTACTCGTATGATGTCTTCGAAAACAAAAAGAAGACACTTGCAATCGCTCCTGCTTTGATTTTTGGTCCGGATCTGCCTGGAGATCAGATTCTCCGGTATAAATTTCCAAGAACATCACTTCTGCCGAAGGATTTCTCAGCAAAGGATGAGACATTTACCATATCTGTTTCCACAGCCATAATTGGAAAGATAGTAAAAAGCACATACGTTAAGGAGTATATCGTACCATGGTTGAAACACTTTTTCATTGAATGGCGCCCTTGTGTCCATGTACTCGGATGCTCAAGAATTAATGGATCTCTCTGTTATGACGAAGAGCCTGTTTCCAAAGCTCATGTACGGATTTATGAAATCCGTATACCTTATGTCAAGCCATTAGGTACTAATAAGATCAAAGAGACCGTGCTGGTTGCTGAAGGAGATACCGATATCTACGGTTACTTCAGAACAACCATGAGGTATTCCCTCTGTATATTTCCGATTCACCTACGTCTCGGGTACGTGGTTGAGGTTGGGTGGATTGTTGATGGTGTTTTCCAATCTGTATACAAAGATCCGGACACCAAATTACGAAAACTCGAATCTGATCTCTGTGAAGATATCCATATCGACAAATGGAAGGTGATCTCACCGGATATTCCGGAGATCCTGACAGGTAACGTATTCAAATTCGACCACATTGGAAACATTCCAGTAAAATATCTTTATACAGATCCGACTAAGCCGTTCCACGGGTATGCCAATACAACAGGTGCAACGGACAGTGCAACCCTCAAAGTTGTCGATTCAGCGTTCTTTGGAATTATAAAATTTTATGCCAATATCGGGGATGGGATCAAGGATATTGTCAAATTCTATCGGATCAAGTGTTCCTATGAACTGGATGGTTCGGTAGTCGAATCTTTCATCCGCGTGCCTTTTTATTGTGTCCGTGAATCCACTATCGCAGAGATCCCCGCTTCAGGATTTTATAAAACCGAATACATGGGCCCTGATGGAGATCTCTACACATATCCCAATCCGTACGATACTGCCCCAGATAAGGACTGGGTATACAAAGGTCTGGTTTTGGTACTTGATACAAGAACGTTGCCCCGGACCTACGGAAAATTTACATTCACGCTGGAGCCCCTGAAAGCGGATAAGATAACACCAATAATCGTAGACAACCCGGCCGATTTGAGTTGTACATTACTTGTTGATAATACTGCACCCGATGGATCTATCGGCGAGATCACAGGACCCGTAGGATCAGCAACTTCATGTGGATTCGTAAAACTGCCATTTCAGAGAACTGAATCCCGGATATGTGATTATGAACCATCACCCTATTCAAGAAAGATTGTAAGAGGAACGATTACAGTATCCTTCACTGCAACGGACTTCCATAAAAATCTCTATGCGCTAGAGATTAAAGCAAAGTTTGGGAACTCGCAGTGTGATTCTCCTGTTATTATTGTCGGTCCAGGAATGAGACCACTGAAAAACGGATGCTCAGGAACTGCTGAATACCAGCATTATAATGATGTTCCTCCAGCAGATCATCCTTCGTGGGAAGGTCGTACGGATTATTGCGGAAAGAGCCCGGAACGAGACTGGGATGTATGCGCATATGAATTCAGTCTTATCATCTATAAGAGACTGACAAACGGGGAGGTTGCATATCCGTGGTGGCAGTATTCAAAATTCATCACCATCATCGAGAGTTAACTAAAAGCAACAGAGGGTCATCAGATATAAATCCAGCAAATTACCGGTGGAATATTTCAGTTTATTTTTCTTTATTATGAAATGCGTTCACTTAAAATAATGAATATGCGTTACGCAGGCCGCGGACCTGCCGGTATCCGTGTAAACGATACAATAACAATTTTTGAACGAAAGCATTCGCTCGTTAGAGTAACTTTTCGAGAACAGTCGTGTAAGAAGGAAAGGTGATTGCAGCTTGGTATGGTTCCCGGGGACTCGCGTACCTCAGTACAGCATACTACGTGTGTCAGCTTAACTGCTGGGTTCGGAATGAGACCAGGTGTTTCCCGACAGCTAT
>Ga0302250_1001772_pt1 | contig 15148 bp, 17 predicted proteins | sample AAG_RA_Asp_MG_FD_193536 | JGI IMG/M metagenome (GOLD analysis project Ga0302250, IMG submission 193536) | Enriched activated sludge microbial communities from anaerobic digester in WTTP, New Holstein, Wisconsin, United States - AAG_RA_Asp | ecosystem: Engineered > Bioreactor > Anaerobic >... | reverse complement strand
CTCGAATCTCATCTGCCTGATCTCCTGTAGCAGTTCCGTTCGTCTCATGCGTCACCTCCTCTCGGTGACTATGACGACCGGACAGTTTGCGTGCTACAGATCCGGACAGATTGAAAACTCGCGACAGGAAAAAATGTACAGTCTTGACCAATACTCAGATTCAGTTCCTAATAATAGTCTTCTCGGCAGGAGGACGGTCACGTCGTCCTTCACCCAGCAGGATTGCTAGATTTCTGTCTGCTCCGAAATTTCCAGCGCGTCATCGACTTCGATACCAAGGTATCGGACCGTGCTTTCCAACTTGGTATGACCCAGCAGTAACTGGACGGCTCTCAAATTTTTCGTGCGCCTGTAGATCAGCGTCACCTTCGTTCGCCGCATCGAATGTGTTCCGTAAACGGAAGAATCTAACCCGGCAGCTTCCACCCAGTGATGCACAATCCGCGCATACTGACGCGTCGAGACATGAGGAGAACTGGTGACTCGACTCGGAAATAGATACTGATCGGTGCGCAAATTTGCTTTCTCCAGCCAGGCGGAGACAGCCAACCTTGTCGATTCCGTCAATTCGAACTGCACAGGACGCTGTGTTTTCCTCTGGATGACCATGGCGCGGGGAAGAATCTGGTTCCCGTGGGTAATGTCGCGCACGCGCAAACTGACGAGATCGCAGCCCCGCAGTTTGCTGTCGATGGCCAGGTTGAACATGGCCAAATCGCGGATGGCATGGGCGTTCTGCAAATAGATACGAATTGCCCAAATGTCCTTCGGCTTCAGCGGAGGCTTCTGGCCGATAAGTTTGCCCTTGTTCCATGCTTCACGCTTCTGCATGTTTTCCATTACAGACTCCTTGGTTGTTGATCGGAATCTGATTGTTCGGCGTAAGTTCGAACGGCGGCAAAAGGGTAAGATTTTCTACATGGGCTTACGGCCACAAGCGGACGCTCATGCCTGCTGGCACAAAGCTGCCGTACGGAGCTTCGGAACCGAAATCTGCAGAGTGAGGTTTTTGTCGATTCTATTGATGCGGTCAGATGAACAGCAGAATCGCGGCCTTGCCATTAAGGCGGCCCCTTCGGGCTAGAGATGAAAGACAGCGGAGAAGGTACAGAGATCAGTATGATGCCCTTCACGTTGAGCAGCCATGAGAACATACCGCAGTCAGCAAACTTAACTCCGGAGGAATGTAGTTGAACTTTGAGCTTTCTCCCCTAAAACCCGAAGATATTCCGCTGTTCAAGCGGGACATGCAGGAAGCATTTCAGATGGGGGCTGCATCCGAGTTTTCGGATCTGGATTCGCAAGTATTACCAGAACAGGATATTGACTCATCACTCAATGCGAAGGGTTCTGTTGCCTATAAAGCCATAGAGGATGGGCAGATCGTCGGCGGTGTAATTGTTGTCATAGACAATCTCACACAACACAATCATTTGGACTTCCTGTACGTGAAGCACGGAGTTCAATCTCGTGGCACCGGTAAGAAAATATGGGAACAAGTGGAGAAGCTCCACGCCGGTACAAAGGTATGGGAAACAGTTACACCCTATTTCGAGAAGAGGAATATTCACTTTTACATCAATCGTTGCGGTTTCTCCGCCGTGGAATTCTACAATCCTCACCACAAGGATCCAGAAATCCCAGAAGACATGATTGGAGGTGACTACTTCTTCCGGTTTACAAAAGTGATGAAGTGACGAATCCTCTTCTGAGGAAAGATTCAAAAGCATCTGGCCGTCCGCAACGGGTCGGGTCCTGCTGTAGGGTGACCAGCGAAGCGGACGTAGGTGCCACCTTGCCGGTCTACGCCCGCTGACCGCCGCATTGCTGCCCGATATCGAGCATCAGGCCAATGACCGGATTGGCCGATTATGTAGATGCCTCGATTATGTTGAGCTACCCGGGTAGTAGTTCGGAGAGCCCTGTGTCCACGGGCTTTTGCGTGGCGGGAAAGAGATTCTGACCTCGACATAATTTCAGCGTTCTCCTGAAGTGAAGTTTTCACTCCAGGAGACGCTCATGAGCCCAGCCGCTATCACCCGGAGCGCGCGACCTGCGCGCTCACCTTCTGCAGCCCCCTCCGATCCTGTCACCGACGAACTGCGCCGGTACGACGACCACCTGCGTGATGTCCGCGGCCTTGCGGCAGGCACGCGTCGCAACCATTACCGAATCGTCGGCCAGTTGTTACGAATGAAGTTCGCCGGTGGCGCCGTCGCCATGGCAACGCTACGTCCGGTCGATGTTCGCCGCTTCATCGCTCGGCAACTGGGAGACAGCCCCTCACATTCTGCTGCGGCCCAGGTCGCAACCGCCTTGCGAAGTTACCTCCGCTACCGGACCATCTGCGGTGATTCCGTTGTCGGGCTGAGCGCAGTTATTTCGTCGCCGGTGCAGTGGAAGCTTGCCTCGCTGCCACGCGCCCTTAAGCCGGACGAAGTTCAACGGCTACTCGCCGCACTCCCATACGGGCGCAAGCCCCGGCGAGGCTATGCCATCGTCCGTTGCGCGCTGGATATGGGATTGCGTGCTGGCGAGATCGCGAACCTGTCGATCGACGCCATCGACTGGCGCGAAGGCACGGTCACGCTGAAGGGCACGAAGTCGCGACGGCAGGACATCCTGCCGTTGCCGATGGCGACCGGACAAGCATTGGCCGACTACCTGCAGCATGAGCGCCTGGCAAACCCAAGCAGGGCACTCTTCCTGTGCCGCCGCGAATCGCGTGACATCCCGATCACAACTTATGCGGTTGAGAACGTAATCCGTCGTGCCTGCCGACGGGCTGGTCTGCCCGATTCTGGTTCGCACCTGCTGCGTCACACGCTGGCGTGCCGCCTGGTCGGGAACGGCGGCTCGCTCAAGGAAGTTGCCGATGTCCTTCGGCACCGGTCTCTGGAAACCACTCGGATCTACGCCAAGCTCGACACGCCAAACCTCGCCGAGGTCGCATTGCCCTGGCCGGGGAGCGAATCATGAGCCGGCGCCGAAGCCTGCAGGGCAGAATCGACGACTATCTGGCTGAGCGCCGCCGCCAGGGTTTCCACCTGCGCTCCCGTGACGCCTTTCTTGCCGGCTTTGCACGCTTCGTGGAGGCGAAGGGCCATCGCGGTCCGCTGACGGCGGAACTCATGGTCGAATGGGTACGTGCCGGCAAGGATGGCCATGGCGATGCAGGCACCTGGGCGCGTAGTTGGGCACGGCTGCGGCACTTCATCTGCTACCTGCAGCAGTTCGAGCCGGACACCGAAGTTCCTGAAGCGTCGCTCTTCGGTCCGGAACCCGGCCGCGTGGCACCGCACATTTACCGTGACGACGAGATCGACGACTTGCTCGCGGCGGCACGCAGACTTGGCCCCGTAGGCAGCCTTCGGCCGTTCACGTACGAAACCCTCTTTGGCCTGATGGCCGCGACCGGGTTACGTGTTTCCGAAGCCATCCACCTGCGCGATGCGGATGTCGATCTCAAGCACGGGATGCTGACGATACGGCAGACCAAGTTCGCCAGGTCCCGGCAACTGCCAATCCATCCCAGCACGGTCAAGGCGCTGGTGCGCTACCGGAAACGACGGGAGGGGCATCTTCCAACGACAGACGGTATGCCATTCCTGATCGGCAGCCGTGGCCGCCGACTGGGGCTACCGCTTGGAGAACGACAGGTGCACCGCGTCTTTATCAGCTTGCGCGACAGCCTCGGCTGGATCAATCGAGGTGGACACGAGGCGCCCCGTCTGCACGACTTGCGCCACACCTTCGCCGTCCGGCGGCTGCTCGGCTGGTACGCCGACGGTGCCGATGTCGACCAGAAGATGCTGGCGTTGTCGACCTACATGGGGCATGCCGAGATCTTCTACACGTACTGGTACCTCACCGGCGTTCCCGAGTTGATGGCGATCGCTGCCGGCCGGTTCGAGCAATTCGCCGGTTTCGTGGGAGATGATGATGCGTAAACACCCCAAACCACCGCTGTCGTTTCCCGCGCTTGTGCAAGCCTTCTTCGTCGAGCACCTGACGCAACAACGCGCACTCAGCCCGCAGACGGTTGCCGCCTACCGGGATGCCTTCATGCTCTTTCTGGGCTTTGCCGAGGCGCACCTTGGCCGGTCGCCGGCGATGATCACGCTGGCCGACATCACGCCGGACCTGATCATGGCCTTCCTCGATCATTTGGAACGGGAGCGGCACAACAGCGTGCGCAGCCGCAATGCCCGTCTCGCAGCGCTACGTTCCTTCCTGAAATTCGCCGCGCACCGCGATGTGTCATCGCTACAGGTTATCGAACATGCGCTCGGCGTTCCGGCAAAGCGCTTCGAGCGCCCAATGCTTGGCTATCTGTCCCGAGAGGAAATGCTGGCGGTGATCGGAACGCCGGATGGAACATGGTTCAGCCAACGGGATCATGCGTTGCTGCTGTTGCTCTACAACACCGGGGCACGGGTTTCAGAGATCGTCGTCGTCAAGGTCGGCGACGTGGTACTCGACGATGGGGCCGCTTGTGTTCATCTGCACGGCAAGGGACGCAAGCAACGCAGCGTGCCGCTGTGGCGTTCGACCGTCAGGGCGATCAGGGCCTGGCTCAAACGAAATCCGCAGTTTCATTCGGATTCGACACTGCTGCCCAATCGCGATGGCCAAGCAATGTCGCGATGGAACGTGATGCAGCGACTGGATCGCGCCGTCCAAGCGGCTGCGGAATCCTGCCCCGACTTGGCAACACGCCATATCTCGCCGCACGTGATTCGTCACACGACGGCAATGCACCTGCTGCAGGCCGGCGTCGATATCAGCGTCATTGCGCTTTGGCTTGGCCATGAGAGTCCGGCCACGACCCACCAATACGTCGAGGCTGATCTGGCCATGAAGGAACGGGCGCTGGCCCGGCTTCAAGAGCCAGAGACCAAGCTCCGTCGCTATCGGGCGCCCGACTCGTTGATCGACTTCCTGCGGACGCTCTGATTATGTGGAGTCCGAAATCGGCGCCTGCCGCTCCAGACGGGCGGTTGGCGCACGATGCCGGTCGCGGTTCAACATAATCGAGGCATCTACATAATTGGCATTGGACTAAACCGCTGACGCGGTAGTGGCGCATTTGGCGCCGTCGGTCGCGGACCGGCCGCCGAGGGGCAGCAAGGTCCGGTTCACAGTGGGCTCCGATCGGAGAACGATGAAGTTGCTGCTTGCAGCCCTTCACTCAATCCCGATAAGGAGCGTTGCCATGACCCCACTACGCCAGCGGATGCTCGAAGACATGGCGATCCGCAACCTGGCCGAGAACACCCGAGCGGCCTACGTGCAACAAGTCGTCGCGTTTGCCCGATACTTCCACCGCCCGCCGGAAGTTCTCGGCCCCGAAGAGATCCGCGCCTATCAGGTCTATTTGACCGAGACGCGAATGCTGGCGCCAAGCAGCGTCAGTGTCGCAACCGGCGCACTTCGCTTTCTGTACAAAGTGACGCTCAAACGCCCCTGGTCCGTCGATGAGATTCCAATGCCCAAGCGGCCTTTCAGGCTGCCGGTGATTCTCAGCCGAGAAGAAGTGATGCACTTCCTGGACTCGGTCGGCAATTTCAAGCACCGAGCGATTCTCATGTCGGCCTATGCGGCAGGGTTGCGCGTCTCGGAAGCCACGCACCTCAAGGTGATCGACATCGATAGCCAGCGGATGATGCTCCGGGTCGATCAAGGCAAAGGACGGAAGGATCGCTATGTCATGCTCTCGCCACGATTGCTCGACACCTTGCGTGAGTACTGGAAAGCCGCTCGGCCGACGCACTGGCTGTTTCCCGGCGACCTTCCAGACCAGCCGATCACCCGCGATGCCGTCGGACAGGCGTGCCAGAAAGCGCACCGTGCCTCAGGGATTGCCAAACCGATCACCCCGCACTCGCTGCGTCACGCCTTCGCCACCCACCTGCTTGAATCGGGCACCGACGTGCGCACAATCCAGATACTGCTCGGTCACCGCAGCCTGGCGACGACCTCGCGCTACCTGAAGGTCGCCACCACCAGTGTGTGTGCAACGACCAGTCCCTTTGACCTGTTACCCAAGGTCGAACCGCCACCGCCGACACCGACGCCACCCGCTCACTTCTGAGGCGGGCGTTGCGCCCTACCGGGCTCGAGGTGGCGGACATCTTTCGCCAAGCCGGACACATGTACCGTCAGCAACACGCTGATGAACTCAGCCGTGGGCAGCGCTGCGTCATGAGCGCGATCGAGCGTTGCCGAACCGCCGCGCTCGGAGGACACGTCGAGCAGTGCGATGCCTGCGGTCACCAGCGCATCGCTTTCAATAGCTGTCGCAACCGGCACTGCCCAAAGTGCCAGTCCCTGGTGCGCGCGCAATGGCTGGAAGACCGTCAGGCCGACCTCATCCCCGTTGACTACTTCCACGTGGTGTTCACGGTGCCGGAGAAAGTCGCCGCCGTCGCCTACCAGAACAAGGCCGTGGTCTACGAGATCCTCTTTCACGCGACCGCCGAAACTTTGCGAACGATCGCCGCCGATCCCAAGCACTTGGGGGCCGAGATCGGCTTCCTCGCCATCCTCCATACCTGGGGTCAGAATCTGCTGCATCACCCGCACCTGCATTGTGTGGTCCCGGGAGGCGGCTTGAGTTCCGACGGCGAGCACTGGATCTCCTGTCGTCCGGGTTTCTTCCTGCCGGTCCGGGTGCTGTCGCGGCTCTTTCGCCGACTGTTTCTGGCGCGCTTGCAAGGCGCCTTTGACACCGGGAAACTCCGCTTCTTCAACACGCTTGAGTCGCTTCAAGCTCCCGGCGCCTTCGCCCGCTATCTGCTTCCGGTGCGGCAAGCCGAGTGGGTGGTTTACGCCAAGCCGCCATTTGGCGGACCTCGGCAAGTCCTCGAATATCTCGGCCGCTACACGCATCGGGTGGCCATTTCCAACAATCGTCTGATCGACTTCGTTGATGGCAGCGTCAGCTTTCGCTGGAAGGATTACCGCCACGACTCACGCCAGAAGGTGATGTGCCTGCAGGAGCAGGAATTCATTCGGCGTTTCCTGTTGCATGTCCTTCCGGGCGGGCTGCAACGGATTCGCCACTACGGCTTCCTGGCCAACCGCCACCGCGCTACTAAGCTTGCCCGTTGCCGGCAGTTGCTCGCCGAACACGATCCCGTCGTCGAGATCACCGATGCTCGTCTCGACTACCGCGACCGGTACGAGCAACTCACCGGCAGGTCGCTGCGTGATTGTCCGCAGTGCGGCCGTGGCCATATGGTCCGCATCGAGACATTCCTGCCGGGCACACTGCCACGCGGGCCGCCGCGCATTCAACGATGAACGCCACCGTACAAAACCGGCTGAGCGCTTCGCGACCTTCTTCGCGAATCGACGGGATTGCCTTGATCAGCGCGCGGAAGCACCGGCGTCATGTCCACAATCGGCGAAGGACTTACCCATCTAATGGCGCGTCACCGCCGTTCGACATCCGACGCCGGGCCAGGAATTCAAACCTCGTGCGTCGATTGCACGCGTTTCGCATCCGTCAGCGGCGTGCTTCGCCGAGCGCTACGATTCAATCCCCATAGCTTCACCGCCGGCGCGCCGGTTCAGTCCAACAGGCTTTTTAGCTTACCGGCCGCGGAGGCAGCCTCCCGAACGCCCGTCAATCACGGTGCGCCGCGTCCGCCAAGCTAAAAACCCTCTGCATTATGTTGAGCTCCACATAAGGCCGAGCAGTTGCCCGTGGGCGGTTGTCTGGAGCGGCTGTTCGGCTCCGGAACCCGTCGTTGAACCACCGAGACAACAAGGTGCAGCGGGGCGCGAGTCGCAGATCAAACTCGAGCCGCGAGCAGCATAACCTGCTTCTGCTCGCCCCAGCCGTTGGGCCACGACCTCCTCATAACCTGCTCCAGCGTTATGCCGGGCACAGCGATCAAACGCTCGACGACCTCGGGGGCGAGCAAGGTCAGCCGCATGACGCGTCGCACCTGCGTGACATCCATGGCCTCGGCTTCAGCGATCTCGGCTACCGATGCCGCCCGTTGCTCATCCAGCAGTCGCTGCCAATGGTGTGCCAGTCCGAGTGCTCGCATCAGCGCAGTATCTTGCGTCGCCGCCCGAACCTCCCGTTCCCGGGTGGCTTCGGTCAAGAATTCCTGCGGCGCATCCAGTGGCGTGATGACTTGCTTCTTGTAGCCCCGTTTCACCAACATCCAGGGCACGAAGGTTTCCAGTCGCACGCCGCCTGCCGGCGTTGGGGTCGTGTGAATGATGGGACGGCCGGTCTGTTTCCCATAGGTTTTCTTGGGCATGAGTCGTCCTCTACTTGAACTGCTCAAGCATCTGGCGCTGCTCTGGCCAGAACGCCGGAATGTCGTTGCGCATCAGCCACCGCAGGGTGAGCCTCCGTGGCTGGCTCCCCATCATCAATTGCTCGACAATGTCCGGGGCGAGGCGCGCCAAGCGCAGAAAGCGGCCCACCGACGTCGGCATTAAGTCCTCATGCCGGGCGATTTCGACCACGCTCCTGAGCGTGCCGGTATCGAGGAGCGTGCTCCAGTACAGCGCCCGGGCAACGGCGTCCAGGATGCAGGTGTCGTGGGCGGACTTTCTTCCGTCGACCAGCAACTTTCCCTTCTTCCGCTTGAACTGCAGGGGGATAAAGGATTCCAGATCGCCATTCATCAACCTTCGACCTCCAGCAGTTCCGCGCCGAGTTCACCCGGGGCGAATTCACCGATCAGCGCATCCCAGCCCAGTTCCCGCCACTTCACCTTGATGCCCTGTACCTCGCCGACATGGACGAGGTCGATGCGTTCGATCATCAGGTTGGCGATGCGGTGGCGCTCGACCGGGAACAACTGATCCCATACGTTGTTGAGTCGCCCCATCGCCATCACCGTGGTGGCCTCGTCGATCTGCGCGCCGTTGCGCTGAATATGGCGAACCACCGCGGCGACAGATTCCGGGCTGGTCAGCACCGTGCGGATCTGGGCAACCACTGCCGCCTCGATCTCCGGCGCCGGCAGTCGCGCGAAACTCTTGCCCGGCGCGCCGAAGCGGCTTTCCGACTTGGATACGTAATAGTGGTACTTGTGTCCTCTCTTGCTCGAGTAGGTCGGGTACATCCGTTCGCCCGAGGGGGCGTACAACAGACCACGCAGCAAGGCATCGGTGCGCGACCGAATCTTGGTTTCCACTGACCGGGCGTGGCTATCCTTGGCCAGCACGGCGTGTACCTTGTCCCACAGCGCCCGGTCGATTATCGGAGGGTGCGCGCCGGGGTACCAGTTTCCCTTGTGCGATAGCTCGCCCAGATAGATGCGGTTGCGCAGCAATTTATGCAGGTACTTCTTGTCGATGCGCGTGCCGCTACGGGTCTGGCCTTCCTGCGTTGTCCAGGCCTTGGTCGTGATCCCTTCGGTGGTCAGATTGGCGGCGATCTGTGTTGGCGAGCCAATAGTCAGCATTTCCTCGAAGATGCGGCGTACCACCGCGGCCTCGGCGTCGTTGACGACCAGTTGGCGATTTACGACGTCGTATCCGATGGATGGCACCCCACCCATCCACATCCCTTTGCGCTTGGCGGCGGCAATTTTGTCGCGGATGCGCTCGCTGGTGACCTCGCGCTCGAACTGGGCGAAGGAGAGCAGGACGTTGAGCATCAACCGGCCCATCGAGGTAGCCGAGTTGATCTGCTGGGTGACCGCGCTGAAACTCACGTCATGCTGGTCAAACACATCTACCATCTTGGCAAAGTCGGCAAGGCTGCGCGTCAGACGATCGATCTTGTAAACCACAACGATGTCGATCAGGCCGCGCTCGATATCGGCCAGCAGCCGCTTCAACGCCGGCCGGTCGGTATTGCCGCCGGAGTAGCCGGGGTCGTCGTAGTCATCGGCGACCGGAATCCAGCCCTCGGCGCGTTGGCTGGCAATGTAAGCATGACCCGCCTCCTTCTGTGCGTCGATGGAATTGAATTCCTGGTCGAGACGTTCGTCCGAGGAGACTCGGCAGTAGACCGCGCAGCGTTTGCGATTCTTGCTGCCAGCGATCTGTATGGTGTCGTTCATCGTGCACCTCCCTTGCGGACCAAACCAAAGAACAGCGGCCCCGACCAGTGCGCGCCGGTGATGTGACGAGCCACTGCGGTCAGGCTCTTGAAGGTGTGGCCCTCGTAATCGAACAGGCCGGCGGCGGTGACCGTTACGCGATGATCGCGATCCCCCCATTCGCGCAGCAAGACCGTGCCCGGCGCGAAGTCGAACTCACACGGTTGGGTGCGCAACTTGATCTTGGAGTGCTTGGCGCCGATGGCTTCCAGCCGTTTACGGGTTTCGGGCGCAAGACCGCCGAAGGCTTCCTCCTGCAACTTGTAGGCGATGCGGGACTCGACGTGGGTACGATTCGGATAGTCGGGGCGGCGCGGAAAGTACCGATCCCAGAGCGGCCAAAGTTCGGTCATGGCCATTTGGCTCAGGTCGGCAATTTGCCGGGCCACCGTTTGTTGCTTGGTGAGCGTGTCGTTCATCACAACGTCTCCTGTTGATAGGGGGTTGTATGAACGCGCTGGTCGGGCACGAAGCCAAGGCCAACTTCTCTGTTATTCGGATCGTTTGTGACGAAAGTGCGGACGATGGCCGCCGCAACGATGGTGGTAATTTCACCCGCACGGGCGCGGGCGGACATTTCTGCGGGTGAGGCGAGTTCGAGGTTCTTCATGACGGCTCCGGGGAATTGCAACCGTTACCGATGATGTGCGCGATCTTCCAAACTGGATGGCAATTGCGGGTAATGGAGCCGGTTGCTCCGTGTCGTGTGCAGTGCGCGGTCCTGCTGAACAGTTCTTTTTCGACCAAGTTGCGCGTTAACGAAATAGTTGACGGTGTGGCGTGTAATCACTATGATCGGGATAAATTAACCAATCACGCAATCAGGTTACAGCCATGGCTTTCGGAGCCTTTATACGCAGCGCGCGCGAGAAGAAGGAAATTCAGATGAATGACTTCGCGCGTCAGCTTGGAATCTCGCCGGCCTACTGGTCGCGCATTGAGCGTGACATCGAGAAGCCGCCCAAGGACGAACTGATTCGGAAAGCGGCCGAGTTGCTGGGCATCGCCGCCGACGATGCTTTTGTCGAAGCGAGCCGCCTTCCTCCCGACATGCGGGAGGATGTGGGCAATCTGGTCCGGATGTATCGCAAGCAAGCGACGAGGGAATAGTGGATGCCGGTTTTGACACTCGATTACCGGCATTGCAACCGGAAGCGCCCGTCGTATCTCAAGAACTCCGAAATTGAACGTGTTGCCGCCCTTGCCCGGCAGCAATTGGTGGGCGATGCCATCGACGCAGTCCCCCTTGCAGTTCTCAGCGACATTTCCGGCCTGAAGATCAACGGCATTGTCTTTGACCTCTTCGTGGGTACTGGTGATGTCGTGCACGACGAGGATGGCACGCCCGTTCTCGGAGTCTGTGAATACGATCCCGGTGCGCCCAACACAGCCATGGTCTCGGTGTCGCCGGCGGGCGAACATGCCAGCGAGGCGCTGGTGCTGAGCACCTTGGGGCATGAAATGGGGCATGCGGTTTTCGATGCGCCGGGCTGGATCGTCGATGCCAGCAAGGGTCCCGGCCTGTTTGACGATCCGAGCGAATCCGCACACCGCTTCTACCGGATGACGACCAAGGACAGCGAACACCTGGCAAACGTAGTGCAGTCAGGAGCGGAGGACGCGGCATCTTCAGTGACAGTACCTGGGCATACCTCCAAAGAACTGTACTTCGCGGAGTTGCGGGCGAATGAATTCATGGGGTCGCTGCTCGTGCCGCGTCAGCGACTGAATCTGGCGGTTGAGGAACTGGCACCCAAGTACGAGGTGACCATCCACCGTGCTCCGTCGCTCGATCCGGAATTGCCCGGCCAAAGCATGCACCTGACTGCTGACGGCGATATGGGATTCTTTGACATGGAGAGCCTGCAGAAAGCCTTGGCAACACGATTTGGCGTGAACCGTCGTTTTATTGCCGTGCGGATGGAGCGTTACGGTCTGCTCAGACCGGAGGCCAAGCCGCGCTGATTGACCCGTTTCCAGGAGCCGACCGCAAGTCGGCCTTTTTTGAAACCACAAATTAACCACTCGCGCAATTGCGCACTTAGTTTAGAAAGGATTCGCCTATGCCAGTAGATGATCAAATCGCTTCTGCACAGCAGAGCATGCACGCTGCCGCTCCGCACCCCGAAAAACAGGTGCGCACACGCCAGTCAGACGAGGGGCCGGCCATCCTGCCGGGGATGCAGCACTTCGTCACGCTGTTGCGCAAGGCCAAGCGGCCGGCGCTTGTACTACTCCTGGTCGAACATACCGTCAAAACCGCGCTGCCTGAGTTGGCCGCACTGACCGACGCAGCCAAATGCATCCTCCCCGTCCTGTCGCGCAAGGCAATGTTTCATGCCGTGGCGAAACTCGGTGCAGAAGTCCAGCAACGCATCGAGCGTGCCGCCGAGCGAGTGGTGCTGCTTGATGACGAATATGGCGCGCAAGCGGTCCAGTCACTGCTCAATGAGCAAGACGTCGACGACGCAGCCATCCTGGCCATGCCGAGCGACCGCTACAGCCGTGCGCTCTATCTGTGGCTGCGGCAGGAGTTTCCGGAGGCAGGCGCTACGCGAGAACAGCGGTTTGACCATGCCGAGCGGCAGCAGGTGATCCACCGGCAGTGGAAAAGCGAAAACTACTCCAGTCACTATCTCGGGCCCAAGGGCGTTGTGCCATGTGTCGATGCGGGCGTCGAAGCAGTGCTGCGAACGCGCATTGCGGCGCTGTTCCCGCAGATCGCGCCGGATCAGATCCTGATCGAGCATTTCACGCGACGCGATCTGGCGCATGCCGATCGCAGTGACGGCAAAGACGCCGATGAAGCCACACCGGTGTTGCTGCACACGTTGATCGCCACGTTCAACGGTTCGACGGCTCAGTATCAACAGGTCGCCAACGGTGAGGTGGTCGACCACGAGGAACCCGCTGCGATGTCTGCCAGCTTTTCCTGGGAGCCCGACACCGGTGCACTCGGGGTGTTCTGCGAAGATCGCGAAGTGCGGCTGGATCTGGCCACTGTATTCAGGGATGTCGTACTGGCCTGCGATGGGGCGATCAGTGACATGCCGATGCGCGAATTCGATCTGTTTGGCTTCTCGACGCCGGAGATGCTCAAGCGTCTCGAACGGGACCGTGTAGCCGGAGTTGAGAAGATCTCGATCCTGCAGATCAAGGTCGCGCGCCCGTTCGAACAGCAAACCACGGACGAGGCCAACGGCCGTGATCTTGTCCAGCATTTGTCGAGCACTTTGCTGATCGGTCGGGATCGGCGCGATGCGCGCAACATCTATCAGCTTGCCTACGATGACTATGGTATCGATGATCTGACTGGCTACGCGCTGGCGCAGGTCAAACTGGTTTTCCGGATGGCGAAGCAGCCGCACCGCAAGGCGCACAATGTTGCCGTCCAGATCACGTCACCGAACGGTCTGAACGACAAGAGCAAGACCGAAGATGACCGCAAGCGGGTGCTGGAGCAGTTGGTGCGCATTGGAGTGCTCCGTGAATTCTGAGTCTCTCATGTCCGCCCACCTGCGTTTTCTGGCGGCACTGGAGCGATTGCCACGGATCGACCATCGCGTGACGGCAGGTCCCCTTGTCCGAGGTATCCCCGATTTTCTGCAACGGCACTGGCTCACGGCAGACGATTATCTCACTCACGTGATGGTGCCGTTTCTGGATTCGGAACAGGAAGTCGAGGTCGATATCGATGTGGACGCGGCGGTTTATCGGTACCGCAGCCTTCAGCAGCGATCCCGTATCGTCGAACGGCCGCTGTCGGAAATCACGCTGTATTCCCTGCAAGTGGATATGTGGCTCACCGACATTGCATCCCTGATCGGCATCGAAGCGCGACACCTTTCCCGCAACCGATCCTGTGTGCCGGGACACCTGTGGCATCTCGGGGACGTTCGGATTGCTGGGACGCACGACTTTGCGCCGGTGTTCGTGGCGCGAGCGTGGGAGCGAGCCCCGGAGGACGCGATGCGCACGGTACTTGGCGACGCAATCTGGGCGCGCGGCGGCCTCCTGTTGCGACATGGGCGATCACCGGCATCGCTGCCGCACGATCATGTGATGCGGGCGCTCGATGAGTTTGTTCGCATGGACGACGGCCAGGACGTTTTCGACGCGAGCGCATTCGACAGGGTGCTGCGCGGCCACGTCACGCCCAGCGGCGTACCCGAGCCATTGCAGTTCTTCCAGGGCAGCCGCTTGAAACTGCCTCACTTCGTCGCGTCGCGTGAGCTTGCGCCGGAACGGGCAAAGATCATCAAGCAGATGTGGGGTATCGAAGGCAAGGCTTCGCCCGAGATGTCGTGGGCCGAGGTTAATGGCATCGCCTGCACCGGGTACCAGTCGTTTGACGATGCCTTCGGCGGAAAGGCCCTACGCGAGGATGTCATCGAAAAGTTGCCTCAACGCGGAAAATATCGGGTACGCCGCAACCCATAAACGCGCCCATAAATAGAACCAGACACGGGCCATAAACCCGTGCGGAAACTTCGATGTGCCCATTTCATTCAGGAGGCACATCGAAATGCAAACCCAAGTTCCAGCAATCCAAACCGGTCGGAATTCCATTCGGCCCAACCGGGGCGATGTCACCTGCATCGCCCTCGACGAAAACGAGCTCGCCATCCGCTGGGGGCTCTCCGTAAAGACCCTGCGCCGCTGGCGTCAGGAACAACTCGGGCCGATCTACTGCAAGCTCGGCCGTCGGGTCACCTACCTTCTGCACGAAATCGAAGCCTTCGAGCGGCGCGTCTCGCGTTACTCCAGCTTCACTCGTGCGTACCAGTGAGGAGGACGGCCATGAGCGATCTGACCCTCTTCCCCGCCGACATCGCCGAGATGTCCGTCAGCCAACTGGCCGCACTGCCGCCTGAGCAGAAGCGCGAGATCGACAAGAACCTCGACGCGGCCATCGACTGGCTCAAGAAGGCACGCACCAAGTTCGATGCGGCGCTGGATCAGCGTTACGGCGAACAGGCCCGTGCCGCGCTGCATGAATCCGGCCGCGATTTCGGCACCGCCCACATCAGCGATGGCCCGCTGCATCTCAAGTTCGAGTTGCCCAAGAA
>Ga0302250_1001770_pt1 | contig 15167 bp, 14 predicted proteins | sample AAG_RA_Asp_MG_FD_193536 | JGI IMG/M metagenome (GOLD analysis project Ga0302250, IMG submission 193536) | Enriched activated sludge microbial communities from anaerobic digester in WTTP, New Holstein, Wisconsin, United States - AAG_RA_Asp | ecosystem: Engineered > Bioreactor > Anaerobic >... | reverse complement strand
ATCAGATTCGCTCCGAAAGGAATGTCCTTTTGCCCCGCCAGAGAAACGGTAGTCGCCAGCGCTTGCGAAGCCGGCGAAAATTGCCTTCCTTCGTAATATTCGCGGTAATTCGGCAGATAGGATTTTGCGGCGATCCCGAGAATTTTGCCCCGGTAAAAAACCACCGCGCAGTTGAAGAGCCGGCAATCCACCCGCAACGGCGCACCTACCGCCCAAACCAGATTGATTTTGGAGGACGCTTTTTTGATTGCGGCGAGGGCTCCTTCAACGCTCTTCAGCAGGGCGTCCTGATGAAACAGATCCTCGTTGGAATAAGCGGAAATTCCCAGCTCCGGAAAGATGGCCAGCGTCGCTTTTTGCCGGGCCGCTTTTTGGGCCAGCTCGATGGTTTTCTGCGTATTGAAGGAAACATCGGCTACTTTTACTTCCGGAACGCAGACGGCGGCGCGGACAAATCCGTGATTGTACAAATTGAAGAAGCCATTCGCTTTCCCGGCGGCCATCGATTTATCCTTTCTCGACATAGGCGTAGGCGCTGTGGTTGTGGATGCTTTCAAAGTTTTCCGCCTCGATGCTGTACCAGGTGAAGTTGCTGTCCGCGTTCAGCCTCACCGCCACGCTGCGGACCAGATCTTCCACAAATTTCGGATTCTGATAGGCCTTTTCCGTGACAAACTTTTCATCCACGCGCTTGAGCAGGGAATATACCTCACCGCTTGCCGAATCTTCAACCATTTTTATCAGATCCTCGATCCAGAAAAACTTTTTAAACCGCACTTTCACGGTCACCATGCTGCGTTGATTGTGTGCGCCGAACGCGCTGATCTCCTTGGAGCAGGGGCAAAGCGTGGTCACCGGGACGACAACGCCCACCAGAAAGTCCGTCTTGTCGGCGCTGTTTTCGCCGGCAAACAGGCAGCGGTACTCCATCATGCTTTTGGCTTTGGAGACGGGCGCCATCTTTTTTAAGAAATAGGGAAATTCGATCTCCATGTGCGCGGACTGCGAGCGAAGCCTCTGGCGCATCTTTTCCAGAATCGTCTGAAACGTCTTGATATTGATCTGTCCCCGAAAATCGTTCAGCACTTCCACAAACCGGCTCATGTGCGTGCCCTTGAAATGATGGGGCAGGTTGACATACATATTGATCGTGGCGTTCACCGGCTGCGTGCCGCGTTCGCGGTCCATCACGATGATCGGGTATTTGATGTTTTTCACCCCGACCTTTTTGATGTCGATGTTCCGGGAATCTTTCTGGTTTTGAATGTCAATCATAATAAAAAAGGCTATGGGCGATAGGCGATAGGCGATGGGTACACCGCTCGCCGTTCATTGATCCTAAATCTTTTTCCCTATCGCCTCTGGCCTATAGCCCCTCGCCTTTCTGTTCACTCGTCGCTCTTCACTCGTCACTGTAACTCACTGCCGAGCTTTCCGACTCCCATACCTTTACGCGCAGCACTTTCACCGCATCGCCTTTTGCCTGTTTTTGCATCTCCTTGTAGATATAGCGCGCGATGTTTTCCGATGACGGATTTGTGCCCGCGAAAAAGGGAAGGTCGTTCAGGTGCTGGTGGTCCATCCGGTCGAGAATCTCCTTAAGCCATTTTTTAACCAAACGGAAATCGATCAGAATGCCTTCCTCGTTTAACTCTTGGGCGCCGACCGTCACTTCCACCTTGAAGTTATGCCCGTGTAATTCCTCGCATTTTCCGCCGATTTCGGCAAGCAGGTGCGCCGCGGAAAATGATTTGATAATCGTAACTTCGTACATTCTTCCCTCCGAAAATGGCATGACTGTTTTGTTATGCTTTCAAGTAATTTGGTGCAACCTCAGGCCCATTCAATTCGTCCTCTTCCATCTTCTGCCAATCTGAATCGATGTTAATTTTACCGCTAAGAGCGACAATATTTTCAATGGATTTTTTTCTATATGCTCCCTGACGGATAATTCAATGGCTTTCGTTTTCATCTTTGCCTTTGTCTGGGCCAAGAGTGCTTCCATAAGATCATCTTGTATGTTAATTGTCGCCCTCATAATATTTTCCTTTGAGCATACACTTTCCGTGAAACCATACATCATTCCTATCCCATGTCAAGGATATCGTTTCACCAAAAAAGATGAAACCGTAAAAAAGCCCGGCATCGTCGTCATGTCTGTGAATATTTCATTACGGATACTCGACGCTCATTGCTTGCCACGCATAACCTCTGCCCCTTCTGCGAGCCATGAGCCATGAGCTTTTCCCCTATCCGCCATTCACCATTCACCATCCACCATCCACCATTGCCTATTGTCCATAGGTCAAATTTAATTCTTTTGGGTGAAAATGCCCCGTTTATTTGCCTGATTTGCTGATTGTATGAGGATTTGCATCATGAATATTTTTGTAAGACCATGATATTTATATGGAAAATTAAAAATATTTCTATCTGGCATATCCGTTGCTTTTACTTCACCCGCAACGAATGTAGTTTTTAAAGAAAACATTGAGGAGGTGAAACGACAAAAAATTAACATTGAAAAAAACATAGTCATTATGTTAGGGATACAAAACAAGAAACCAAATTGAAACGTCATTTTAAAAGAGGAGGGTTCCCATGTTAAAGTATTTCAGAGCTAAAAGAGGACAGAAAGGTTTTACGTTGATTGAGTTGATGATCGTCGTCGCGATCATCGGTATTCTGGCGGCCATCGCCATCCCGCAGTTTGCAAGCTACAGAAAGAAATCGTACGATGCGCAGGCCAAAGCGGAATTGAAAAGCTGGTACACAGCTTGCCAGGCGTATGTAGTTGATCATCCGTCATATACATGCGATAATACCGCCGGTGGTACATTTACCAAGAGTGATAAAGTGACTATCACCGTAACAGATAATGAAAAAGCCACTTCTAAACATGACGATGGTGACAAAACTTTTACTCTTGATAAAGGCAATATCACTTCCTAGCAAATCCATTTTGACTGATTTCTTTCATAAAGCGGCTGGGAACAAATTCTCAGCCGCTTTAACGAGAAGGAAACACCCTTAAATATTTAAGATGATAGTTCAGTCTGCTTTTTTAAGGATGAACCCTCACGCCCTTTCGTAATTCCGACGAAAATCTGAATCTGGTAATATCAAAGGTTTCTGGATAGCGATTTCCGCCGGTTTGACGAGATGGTAGCGTGAAAATTGTGCATCATGGCATTGCATCAAGGTTTCAAAATGATCCTCTACGCAATGGTAATAATGCAAATCTTGCGGATGGTGGGGGCAGGTATTCGGCTGCGGGCAATGGAAGAAAAATAGTGTAACCGCCCAAAAATGACGCCCTCGTAAAAAGTCAATTTCGCACTCTTTTCGTCTTACCGGCGAAGGCCGGTATCCAGTAATTACAATTAGTTATGGACCCAGGCTTTCGCCGGGGTGACGGTTTGGGTTACTTTTTACGAGTTCATCAAAAATGACTTGCCATATAAAAAGTAATGCGATACGTGTTTGTTTATTGGAATACATGGAGGTGGTTGCTATGCCGATGAGTTTGCGAATACCCAGACAAAAAGAAAACATGATAAAGAAAGCGGCGCTAAAAGAGAAAAAAACGAAAACGGCTTTTGTCATAGAAGCCATTGATGAAAAGCTGGGATTAGTCAGAAACAGAGAAAGTGCATTACGAAATTTTGCCGGTTGGCTTACCAATAAAGAAGCGGAAGAATTGCGGCATGCTACAAAAATATTTGAAACTATAGAGGAAGGCGACTGGAAATGAGGCTGATCCTGGATACCAATATATATTCAGATTTTGCCGAAGGAAAACCAGAGGTAGTGGATATTATCGCCGGCAAAACGCGAGAAATTTGTTTTCCCGCAATCGTTTTAGGAGAACTTTATTATGGTTTTCGCAAAAGTTCCCGGAAAAAATTGAACGAAGAAAAAATAGAGAAATTTATCAATATATTTCATGTGGAAATAATTTCAGTAGATGAAAATGTTTCCCGTAAATATTCTCTTATCTATGAATATTTAGAAAAAAAAGGCTGTAAAATTCCCGTTAACGATGTTTGGATCGCTGCTTGCTGCATGGCTGATGGCGGCACCCTTCTGACCCGGGATAAACATTTTAATCATATTGAACAAATAGAAAAAATCGTTCTGGTGTAATCATTTAATTCGGGTGGAAAATGGGGTCGCTTAATTTTGAAACTATTTTTTTGCGATAGAGGCTATTGGTTCTCCTTCTGGATATTAAGCGCCGTAATGATGCTTGCTGATGCCGCAAAAAGGATGGCCTGCCCTGAATGAAGAACTTGTCGGCAAAACAAGAATGTTTTATTAAACTTATTCTCCTTTCCCTTATTTTTCTTTTCATCCTGGCTGAATTTCTTCTGGCGCTTACGCCGCCCGTTTCCCGCGATGCGCTCATTCATCATCTGGCCATTCCCAAGCTCTGGCTTGTTCACGGCGGATTTTACGAAACGCCCTGGGCCGGATTTTCTTACTATCCGATGAATCTGTCTCTTCTCTATCTCGTGCCTTTGTATTTCGGCAACGACATTATTCCCAATTTTATCCACTTAAGCTTTGGTCTCGGCACGGCTGTGTTGCTTTACAGTTATTTAAATAAAAGGTGTGGGCAGTTTGCCGGTCTGCTGGGAGCGCTGATGTTTATCAGTCTGCCGACGATTTTACGAACGGCCACGACCGCTTATGTGGATGTCGGCCTGGTGTTTTTTACCACGCTCAGCGTCCTGTCTTATGTGTATTGGAGGGACACGGAATATCAAAGCAACGGGTGGCTGTTGGTATCCGCAATAGCCATGGGTCTGGCGCTGGGCACAAAATACAGCGCTCTTCCGGTCTGGTTTTTTCTTACGCTGGCTATTGTTTTTGTTTACGCTAGAGAAACCGGAAGACAGTGGCCGGCTCTCCAGTACGGCTTTCTGTTTTTTGTGATTTCGCTGATGGTCTTTTCTCCGTGGCTGATCAAAAACGCCATTTTGACGGGCAATCCTCTTTATCCTTTATTGAAAAGCTTCTTCGGGGACGGCGGCATCAATGTGGAGGGGGTTTATTCCGCAATGTCGGGAGACGCGGGCGGCAGTATGTTTAAAACGCGGCAATGGTTCTGGGGAGAGAGTGTGTGGGAAACCCTGTTGATCCCCCTTCGTTTCTTTCTCCAGGGGCAGGATCACAACCCCCGCTATTTTGACGGGGTTTTGAATCCCGTGTTGCTCTTCATTGCCCCCTTTGCGTTCATCAACAAAACATTGAAAACGGAAAAGCTTCTTTTCCTTTGTTTTGCGGCCTTTGTGATTCTCCTGGCTTTTTTCATGGATCAGCACCGGATACGCTATATCCTGCCGGCGGTGCCTTTTGTCATTATTCTGGCGGTGCTCGGTTTTGTGAATCTCTTCAACTGGATGATGGAAAAACAAAAACCGCTGCAAAAAATCTATCTGGCCGCCTTTATTTTGATGGTAGTCGTCATGATCGGTTTCAACGCGGTCTATGCGAAAAACTACTTTGCCAAAATCGCACCGATGGGCTACATCCTGAAAAAAGAATCCCGGCATCAGTTTATTGCCAGATACGACGGCAGTTATCCGGCTGTCCGGTATATAAACGAACATACACGGGCAGATGCAAAGATCCGATTGATTCTTCTGGCGGGGCGCGGCTATCACCTGGACAGGCCCTATGACGATGACGCTTCTTTTGGAATGGAAGTTATTCGCAAATTTGTGTCTTTCTCCAAGGATGAGATCGCGTTTCAAAAGTATCTGCGGTCGCTGGGCTGCACGCATCTGCTGGTACGGTATGAATTGATGCGACAGTTTCTGACCGACAACTATTCACCGGAGGAAATCGGGCGATTTTCCGAACAGTTTTCCAAAACAGTTGAGATTCCTTTCTATGACGGACACTACGCCGTGTTTCGGATAAAGGCCGGATCATGATGAATTCGAATCAAACTGCATAAGTGCTTTTTCCTGCATCGTCTGATAATCCGAAACAGGAAAGAACGAAAACAAGGAATTTTGATGCTCTCGTAGAAAGTCTATTTTGCTCCCTTGATGTCATTCCCTCAAGATCAGGAATCTAGTGATTAAAAAGGGTTATGGACTCCCGCTTCCGCGGGAGTGACAGGAATAAGCATTTTTTACTTCAGCGTCAATTCCTGCTTTCCGGAAATCGATAAAAATACAATGAAATCAATTTTATGCGAGTTTTGAATCTTTGTTGACCAATCGTTGTTAATTTGCCTTGACATTGCACTATGTTTGGTTTAATAACCTTTGTGACTTTTAGTCAGTAATCGGATGAAAGTCATCCCTCGGGGTTCAGCGTTTTTCCCCCTCGAGTGTCCGGAATTGATACCCGGGTGTTTTCGCAGGGCAAAATCAATTTCAACTACAATTGGATGTTTTCTTGAAAGTGGAAAAGGATCCACAAAATGTCTGAAATCACTACCATTATAAATCAGAAAGGGGACATATGGGCCGGTCGTAAGCGGTCCTTGAAATATTGTACGCGGTAAGCAGGTGAATATGGGTGCGCAGCTTGGCCCCAAACAAATTTATGAGCCGTAAACCCAATTTGGCGGTTCATAAGGAAAGAGAAGGAGGAGAATAATGTCATTTAAGATCAAAAAAGCGGCTGTTTTAGGTGCGGGAGTCATGGGCGCGGGCATCGCGGCTCATCTGACCAATGCCGGTATCGAGTGCTACCTGCTCGATATCATTCCATTCGAACTGACGGAAGATGACAAGAAAAAAGGCTTGACGGAAAAAAGCCCTGCATGGCGAAATCGCTTTGCGGCAAACGGTCTGGCTGCCGTAACCAAGTCCAAGCCGGCCAGCTTCTTCAGCAAGAAGAACGCATCCATGATCAAGATCGGGAACTTTGAGGACAATTTGAACTGGCTGGCCGATGTGGACTGGATCTGCGAGGTCGTCGTCGAAAACCTCAAGATCAAGCAGGAACTTTTTGCCAAAGTGGAAAAAGTCGTCAAACCGACCTGCATCGTTTCCACCAATACCTCCGGTATTCCCATTAAAGACATCAGCGCGAAGTTCGGCCCCGCGCTGAAAAAACGTTTTCTGGGAACCCACTTCTTCAATCCTCCCCGCTACATGAAACTCATGGAAATCATTCCCGGCGAGGAAACCGAAAAAGAAGTCGTAGATTACATGGTGAAATTCAGCGAGGAAACCCTGGGCAAGGGCGTGGTCATCTGCAAAGACAGACCGAACTTTGTCGGCAACCGCATCGGCGTCTTTGATCTGTCCGACTGCATCAAGATCATGTTGGAAAAGAAGATGAAGATTGATGAAGTGGACGCCATCGTCGGCAAGGCCCTCGGCCATCCCGGCACGGCCGTTTTCGGAACGATGGACCTCGTCGGTCTCGATGTCGGATACCATGTCGCCAAAAACCTGTATGATGCCGTTCCCGATGATGAAGCCCGCGATACCTTCAAGGCGGAGCCTTTCCTGGAAAAAATGATCGCGAACAAATGGCTGGGCAACAAATCCAAGCAGGGCTATTACAAGAAAACCAAGGATGCCGCCGGCAAGAAAGTCAAGTTGATGCTCGACATTGATACGATGGAATATGTGCCGGCAGGCAAACCGAAATTCGATTCCATCAGCGCCGCGAAAAAGCTGGAAAACGTCGCGGACTCCATTAAGCTCGTCTTCAATGCAGACGACAAGGCCGGTGATTTCACGCGCGCGTATCTGTGCAAAACCTTCATCTATTCGGCCAACCGGGTCGGTGAAATCTGCGACGACATTATGGCCATCGATAACGCCATGAAATGGGGCTACAACAACAAGCTGGGTCCCTTCGAGGCCTGGGATGCCGTCGGCGTCAAAGAAGCCGTCGAAGTCATGAAGAAGCTGAAATTGAAAGTCCCGAAGAAAGTCGAAGAGATGCTGAAGAAAGGTTGCGAATCTTTCTATGTCACCAAAGCAGACGGCAAATACTACTACGATTTTGAAAAGAAGGGATACGCCAAGATTGACGCAAATCCCAAAATCATCCTGCTGCCGGATTTCAAGAGCCGCAACAAGATTGTCAAAGAAAACGAAAGCGCCAGCCTCATTGACATCGGTGACGGCGTGGTCTGCCTGGAATTCCATACCAAGATGAATTCGATCGACGAAGGTCTGAATCAGATGCTCAACGATTCCTGCGACATCGTCGAGAAAGATTTTGAAGGCATGGTGGTCGCCAATCACGACGAGCGGGCATTCTCCGCGGGCGCAAACGTCTTTGCAGTTCTGGTTGCCGCGCAGAAGGGCGAGTGGGATCTGCTGGAAAAGAGCATCGAAGCCCTGCAGAACGGCAATATGAAAATGAAGTACCTCTCCAAGCCGGTTGTAACGGCTCCGGCCGGTCTGGCGCTGGGCGGCGGCTGTGAAATCGCCATGCACGGCGCCCGCTGTCTGCCGAACGGCGAGACCTATATGGGTCTGGTGGAAGTCGGCGTCGGCGTGCTGCCCGCGGGCGGCGGCTGCAAGGAAATTCTGCTGCGCGTGACGGAAGGCATTCCGGATGGCGTTGTGGAAGCCGGTCTGAATCTGCAGTACCATATGGCCAAAGCGTTTGAAAATATCGCGATGGCAAAGGTTGCCACCAGCGCGATGGAAGCGATGGAACTGGGCTACATCCGTAAGACGGAGGCCATCAACATGAACCGCGATCAGCAGATTTATGAGGCCAAGCAGTTGGTGAAATCCCTGGTGATGGCCGGATACAAACCTCCCAGACCCGCCTTGATCCCCGTGATGGGCGAGAACTTCCGCGGTTTGGCGGACGCTATTCTGATGAATATGCGTTACGGCAACTTTATTTCCGATTTCGATCTGGTCGTGTCCAGAAAAGTGGCCTATGTTCTCTCCGGCGGTGACTGCGCGGAAGGAACGTTTGTGTCCGAGCAGGAAATCCTGGATCTGGAAAGAGAAGGTTTCCTCAGCCTGATGGGCGAAACAAAAACGCACGAGCGCATTATGCACATGCTGACCAAGGGCAAGCCTCTGCGCAACTAATTTGAATGAAACAACGTGCGCGGCGGTTTGAAAAAACAGCTAAAAAACCTCCGCGCCTTCTAGAAATGAAGGAGGAAAATCATGAGTGATGCTGTAATTGTTGAAGCCGTAAGAAGTCCAGGCGCTCGCAGAAAGGGTGGTCTTGCCGCTACCCGAGCGGATGAGTATGGTATCCAGGTACTCAAAGGTTTGCTTGCCAGAGTCCCGCAGGTAAAGCCTGAAGAAATAGATGATTTGATTGTCGGTTGTTCTTTCCCGGAAGCCGAAACGGGGATGAACTTGGGTAGAATTCTGGCGATGGGAGCGGGTCTTCCGATTTCCGTTTCCGGTATGACCGTAAACCGCTTTTGTGCTTCCGGTCTCCAGGCCATTGCCGATGCGACGGCCAAGATTCGCGCCGGCTGGTCGGATGTTATCATTGCCGGCGGCTGCGAGAGCATGACGCATATTCCGATGGGCGGCTCCGCCATGCGTCCGCATCCGGATTGGAAATTCGACGGCAGCATGCCCAATGTCTATATCAACATGGGCAACACGGCTGAGAACGTCGCGGCGAATCATAATATTTCGCGTGAAGATCAGGATAAGATGGGCGTGGAAAGCAACCGCCGCGCGTATGAAGCCATCAAGGCCGGAAAATTCAAGGAAGAAATTATTCCTATTAAGGCCGCGAAGTATGTCAAAAAGAACGGCAAACGCATTCGCGAATACGTGACGTTTGACACGGATGACGGTGTGCGTTGGCCGACAACGATCGAAAACATGGCCAAATTGAAATCGCCCTTCAAGCTCGGCGGCAGCGTGACGGCGGCCAACTCCTCTCAGATGACCGACGGCGCTGCTTTCTGTATGCTGATGACGCCGGAAAAAGCAAAGGAATATGGGTTGAAACCCCTTGCCAGGCTGGCCTATTATGCAGTCGCCGGATGTTTGGCGGAAGAAATGGGCGTCGGTCCCGCTTACGCGATTCCGAAGGTTCTGAAAATGGCCGGTTTGACGACGAAAGACATTGATGTGTTTGAAATCAATGAAGCTTTTGCGTCGCAGGCGATTTATTCCTGCCGCACGGTCGGCATCGAGGATCGCTACTGGGCGGGTGACATCAACCCGAACGGCGGCGCGATTGCCATCGGCCATCCGCTGGGATGCACCGGCGCAAAATTGACCGCTCAGTTGCTGCATGAGCTGAAACGCCGCAATGCAAAACGCGGCATCGTTTCCATGTGTATCGGCGGCGGCATGGGCGCAGCCGGTATTTATGAAATGCTGTAGTTAAAACCCCTCCAGCGCCAAGCTGAAAACGTCGCTCGAACCCTTCCGCCATAGAAACATTCATGGCGGAAGGGCGGGCGGCATTTCTTTGTTGAGTCTTTAAGAAACTCTTTTTCAAAAAGAAGCATTTTTGCTTGAAACAGGGGAAACTTTAAGCTATAGCAGACGGCACTTGGGCGGTTAACTCAGCGGGAGAGTGCTACCTTCACACGGTAGAAGTCGCTGGTTCAATCCCAGCACCGCCTACCATTCAAAAAAACAGGGATTATCCATTCACGGTTAATCCCTTTTCTTTTATATGCAGATGAAATCTGATCATGAATCAAAATCAGACAAATGGTCCCGCCCGATCCTAATTCTCTGGGGCGTCTCGATTGGCGCGGTCGTTTTTCTATCGCTTGTGCCCCGGGTGGAGTTGCCGGTCGATTTCTGGAACGCGGACAAACTCTATCATTGCGCCGCATACGGATGGCTGGCGCTGCTGCCGGTAATTGGTTTTGCCGATCGGCGAACAGCGCTTTACGCCGCGCTCTCCGCGATTCTTCTGGGCATACTGCTGGAAGTGGGGCAGTATTTTGTTCCTGGGAGAATGTTTTCAGTTCCCGATATTCTCGCCAACATGTTGGGGGTGATCCTTGGTATTTTTCTGGGGCGCTTTATTCGAAAAAGACAGGAATAACAAGGAGTTATGGTAAAAATGGCTTAATCGGGTGAAAATTACCTTTCTGTGTGAAAAAGTTTTTGCGTCTTTTTGAAGGTGTTTTTTTCCGTTCTTTCTTTGTTATTGAATTTATTTGTAAATTTTGATTAAATCCCGAACGAAAAAAGCAGTCGTCAAAATTGAAGCTGGTATAGTAGTTGCTGAAAACATCATAAAAATTCAGACAAGGGGTCGAACAATGAATAAAAAAGGTTTCACCCTGATCGAGTTGATGATTGTTGTGGCGATCATCGGCATTCTGGCAGCCATCGCCATTCCGCAGTTTTCTGCCTACAGAATTAAATCATTCAACACGAAAGCAAAAACAGAATTAAAAGGTGCCTATACCGCATGCCAGGTTTATTTTTCCACTGAATCGGGAGCGACATCTTGCGGAATTGGCGGCATGCAGGCCCAGAAATTTTTTAACTCCAATGATGTGACGATCGCTATTAATGATCCTGATATGAATAACTGGACGGCAACGGCAAAACATGACGCGGGCAATGTTACATATACCATAGACAAAAACGGCAAGATAACCCCTTAAAGAAAAAGAACTCCATGAGCATACAGGGCCTTTGCTTTTCCGAGCAGGTTCATTTCTCCTTTCACCGGAAAATCATTTCATTATTACATATTCCATTTGTCGCCAACATCATGTATAAATTTCAGGCCATCCTTCCTGAGAAACGGCCTGACTTCTCAAGGCCAACGCTTTTGTGGAGATCCGGTGTTTAAAGGGAAAAAAGTCATAGTGGTCATGCCCGCTTATAACGCGGAGCAGACGCTGAAAATGACGTACGATGAGGTGATGGCGCAGGAGATGGTTGATCTGGTGATTCTTGTGGACGACGCCAGTTCCGATCAGACGTCTGCGATCGCCCGCGGACTGCTCAAAACCAGGGTGCACATTCATGAAAAGAACAGCGGCTACGGCGCCAACCAGAAAACCTGCTACCGGATGGCTCTGGAGGCGGGCGCAGACATCGTTATCATGGTTCACCCTGATTACCAATACACGCCGAAGCTGATTCCGGCCATGGCTTCCATGATCGGCAATGGCCTTTATCACTGTGTTCTTGGATCCAGAATTCTGGGAGGGCACGCAGTGAAGGACGGAATGCCGGTCTGGAAGTACATCGCTAATCGATTTCTCACGCTTGCTGAAAACGTGATGCTGGGCGCGAAGCTCTCCGAGTATCACACCGGCTATCGCGCCTTTTCACGGGAGCTTTTGGAAAAACTGCCGCTGGAACGGAATTCCGACGATTTTGTTTTTGACAATCAGATGCTGGCGCAGATTATCTGGCAGGGATATACCATTGCCGAAGTGAGCTGTCCGACCAAATATTTTGGTGGAGCCTCGTCCATCAACTTCAGGCGCAGCGTTCGTTACGGTATCGGCTGCCTCGCGACGGCCATGAGTTTTCGTCTGGCAAAAGCCGGACTGTTTCGTTCGAACCTTTTTTCTTAGACAACTGGTTATTGATGAACTCGTAAAAAGCCAATTTCGCACCCTTTTCGTCATACCGGCAAAGGCCGGTATCCAGTAATTACAATAAGTTCTGGACTCCGGCTTTCGCCGGAGTGACGGTTTGAATTACTTTTTACGAGACCGTCGGTTATTGAGACAAAAAACAAAAAACCGATGTGTGCGTCTCCGGAGTTTCTGATTCGTCTCTTTCAGGTAGAGAGCTTTGAAAAATGTCATTTCGAGGAGCGTGAGGGACGAGAAATCTTAAGGATGGCCGTTTGTTGAAGATTTCTCCCTTCGGTCGAAATGACAAAAATGGCCGTTATTCAAAGCTCTCAGGTAATGAACCGGTTCTACGCGGTTTTGGCCTGGCTGGATGCGAGGCTGATGCCCCGCTTGTTGTCAACCGTTTTGCTGATCAAGGCCAGGAAAAAGAATCTCTTATAGCGATTCCGAGATGGTTTTCATGGTGGCCAGGTATTGCCGGCAGAGGTAACGGTAGGCTTCGATGCCGTCTTTCGCGGCCGCTTTGTCTTTGTCCGTCACATCCCGCGTGATTTTGGCGGGATTGCCGGCGACGATTTTGCCGGCGGGAACGCGCATGCCCCGTGGAACCAGCGATCCCACGGAGACGAAAACGTCTTCCTCGCAAACAACATTGAAGAGGATAATGGCGCCGATGCCGATCATGCATCGATCGTGGATGTGGACGTCATGCAGGATGACGCCGTGCGCCACGGTGACGTCATTGCCGATGACGGACTCGGAACCGGGATAGACATGAATGACGGAATTGTCCTGCACGCTGGATCGGTCGCCGATGATGACCGGGCCGAAGTCCGCACGGATGGAAACGCCCGGCGCGATCAGACATTCGTGCCCGAGGCGGACGTCGCCGATTAAAACGGCCGTGGGGTGAACAAAAGAATCGGACGGAACCCGTGGTTTTTTCCCTTCAAATTCGTACAGGGCCATAAAAAGACATCCTCATCAAAAAGCAGCAATCCGTTAGAACCCTTTGCATAATGTCTCTTAAGTCATTGCGAACAAAGTGAGGCGATCTCATAAGCGTTTGATATTGGAAGAGATCGCCACGTCGCTTCGCTCCTCGGGATGACAAAAGTGTAATGATGCAAAGTTCTCCCTTAAATAAACCGGCCGGCTGTTTTTGTGGGACCGGCCGGCATGCTTTACTTAAAACCGTTCAGGCCAGGGATATATTGACCGAGCCGCCCCGGCCGAAAATATCGTGCAGGTGGACGTAGCCTTTTAATGCTTTCTTTTCATTGACCACGGCCAGAGAGGTGATTTCTTTTTTCTGCATGAACTCGACGGTTTCCGCCAGGGACGCTTTTTCATCGATGGTTTTGGGATTTGCCGTCATGACCCGGTCAATCGTAAGCCCGTCAAAGGACGAACCCCGGCTGACCATCCGGCGTACGTCGCCGTCGGTCAGAATTCCGATCAGGTGGTTCTTTTTATCCGTCACCAGCACGAATCCGACATTCATCCGGTCGATCACTTCGATCGCCTGCCGGGCCGGTGTTCCGGTGATCACACGCGGGATTCTGTCCCCCGTGATCATGGCGTCCCGGACCGTTGCCCGAAGTCTTGCGCCCAGGGAACCGCCGGGGTGGAACTTGTAAAAATCCTTTTCCCTGAATTTCCTTTTGTCGATGAGCGCGATGGCCAGCGCGTCTCCCATGGCCAGCGCGGCGGTGGAGCTGGAGGTCGGCGCCAGGCCGAAAGGGCAGGCTTCCTTTTCCACGGACACGTCAATGACGATGTCGCTGTTTTGGGCCAGGGTGGATTTGAGAACGCCGGTGAAGGAGATGATCGGCGCGCCGATTTTTCTGACAGAGCTGATGATCGGCAGCAGCTCCCGCGTTTCGCCGCTGTTGGAAATGGCCAGCAGAATGTCTTTTTTGGTGACGATGCCCAGGTCGCCGTGAATGCCTTCCACCGGATGGAGGAAAAGCGCCTGTGTGCCCGTGCTGGTCAGCGTGGCGACGATTTTCCGCCCGATCAGGCCGGATTTGCCGATGCCCGTGATGATGACGCGCCCCTTGCACTGAAAGATCAAATCGACGGCGCGGGAAAAGTTCCCGTTAATCTTATGAACCAGACTCAAAATGCTCTGCGCTTCGATTTTCAGAACTTCTCTGGCGCGTGAAACGGCGGTTCGGCTGCTGCTCATGTTTTTGTTCTGCACGGTATTTCCTTTTAGGCCCGTAAATCCACGTTTTGGGAAAGTTAGCAAAAAACACCGGACAAAACAAGAATCAATTACTCACGAATTTTATTTGACAGACGCTGTAAAATCCATCATGGTTGCGCACAAGAAGGCCGATTGGAGATTTTTTGAGAATTTGACAATGAAAGTTGTTTTTCTATCCGATGCCCATTTGAAGCGTTCGACAGACGAGCGATACGGCCTGCTGGTCCGTTTCCTGACGGAGCTTGGGGAAGGCAGGATCAGGTCACTGGCCGGCGACGAAAAAACGGTTCGTGTAAACGCGGCCATCGATGATTTGTATATTCTTGGCGATTTTTTTGATTTTTGGTTTTGCCGTCCCGACCGCATTTATCCGGAATTCCAGCCGGTCATCCGCCGACTGGTTCAATTGCGACAAAGCGGCGTCCGCATCCATTTGTTTGAGGGAAATCATGACTTTTTCAT
>Ga0302250_1001767_pt1 | contig 15192 bp, 11 predicted proteins | sample AAG_RA_Asp_MG_FD_193536 | JGI IMG/M metagenome (GOLD analysis project Ga0302250, IMG submission 193536) | Enriched activated sludge microbial communities from anaerobic digester in WTTP, New Holstein, Wisconsin, United States - AAG_RA_Asp | ecosystem: Engineered > Bioreactor > Anaerobic >... | reverse complement strand
GGTAACTCACGATCAGGCTATTGCCAACCGTGCCGACCGGATAATCAGAATCATGGATGGGAAAATAGTGGATGGCGATACACCTTAGCGAATCCCTGAAGCTCGGTTTGGCCGATATTCTGCTGCGCAAAGTCCGCAGTGTGGTCACCGTAATCGGCATCGTGCTCGGGGTAATGTGCATCATGGTAGTGCTGGCCATCGTAAGCGGAATGAATAAAAGCACCATGACCTGGATGCAGGAAAGAGGTGGGCTCAGTAAGATAGAGGTGTATCCCAACTGGAATTATAATTATGCTCAGGGTGGCCAGGCCAGCTTCAATTTACGGGAACTGCGTTTTATCCGGTCTCAGATACCCGAAGCCCTGGCCTTCAATCCCAGCGCTTCGAATTGGGAAACCGTTCTGCGTTATGGGGAAATGCGCTTTCGCAGTACCGTGGTAGGAGTAATGCCCGATTTTACCATCGTGGAAGAATGGACTGCAGACAGGGGACGCTTCATAAAAGACATCGATATTGACGAGAATTCCAATGTGATCGTACTGGGTTCCAATGTGGCAGAAGAGATGTTCTTTGGAAGGAATCCCCTGGGCGAATATGTAAACCTCGAAGGGCAGAAAATGCAAGTGGTGGGCGTAATGAAACACCGCTATATGCAAACTCAGGGAGGAGAAGCAAGTTTTGGCGACAATGCCCTGGACTATCTGAACGAGCGCAGCTTTATCCCGATCTCCACGCTGCTCAGCAAGATCGATCCCGTTAGCAGAATTCAGTCCCTGGATATCCGGGCCAGCAGCCCTGAAGCAGCTTCTGGCCTGCGAAAAAAGGTGGAGCACGTTATCCTGAACCTGAAAGCGGGGAAGAAGCTCTTTGAAGTACGCTCCGCCAAAGAGGAAATGGATAGCATGAAGGCAAATTCCCGTATCTTTGGGGCAATCTTTGTGCTGATTGCGGTTATCTCGCTGCTGGTTGGCGGGATCGTGATCATGAACATCATGCTGGCGGCCATCAAAGAGCGAACCCGTGAAATTGGCGTTCGCCTGGCCATAGGTGCCAGGGGTCGTGATATTTTTCTGCAGTTCCTGGTGCAAACCATGCTGATAACCACTTTAGGCGGAGCTTTGGGAATTTTGCTGGGCTTCGGGATCATCGGACAGGTAGGCAAGTATCTGCAATTAACCGTGGCTGCCAGCTTTCAGATGATTTGGGCGGCACTGCTCGTTTCGGCCGGAGTTGGCATGATCTTTGGGGTTTTTCCGGCTATCAGGGCTGCCAGGCTCGATCCGGTGATTGCCTTGAGGGAGGAATAGATGGGTAAACAGAAGAGTCAGACCAGTGTGCTGCACCGTTTAGTAATGTGGATCAGTTCCTATGTGAAAATAGCCCTGGAAGACCTATACAAGGTTTATCTTTCGTTTGCGGTTCCCCAGCGTAGAGCCAGGCTATTGAAAAACCTCTGGCTGTTTTTGAGCTATCTGTACCGTAGAATAATCGCAGAAGGCATCTTGAAAGAATCTGCCAGTTTAACCTATATCACGCTTTTGGGTTTCGTGCCCTTTATCACTTTTCTGGTGTTGATTGCGCCGGATTTGCCGTTTCTGAATCTGGGAGAAAAATTCCGGGATCTCGTAGCTCACAACTTCATTCCAGGCTCGGCAAACGCCATTTTGAATTTCATGGACGAGCTTTTTATGCGCCGGGTGGGCTTTAATATCTTCAATTTCATTATCCTGATCATCACCTCATATTCGCTGTTTACTGTAATCAGGGATACCTTCGACCGCATCCTGAGTATGCAGCTTAAAAGCAAGCAGGATTTGCTTACCCAGTTTGTTAAGTTCTTCGGTACCATCGTATTTGGGCTGATGATAATCGTGCTGCTCTTTTCCAGTTCATCCATTCCGCTTATATCCAGGCTGCTGAAGTACCCTCTTCTGCAATGGCTGTTGGTGGTGGTGCCATTCATCCTGCAGTTTTTGGCCATGATGTTTCTCTATATGCTATTACCCTCGGTTCGGATCAGGCGGTCTTCGCTGATCAGAGGAGCTTTTTGGACTACGGTCTGCTGGGTTTTGGCAAAGTCGCTTTTTGATTTTTACATTTATAATCTTACCAATGTGCAGGCTGTTTACGGAGTTCTGGCCGCCTTGCCCATCTTCTTGATGTGGATATATTTGAACTGGGTGATTATTCTGGGGGGGATCGTGCTGGTAAGCGTGATTGAAAATGGAATTGGCAGCCAGGATACGGTTCATAAACCGCAAAGGGCGGTTCGCATTACTTTGGAGATGTTTTCCGACCAAAAGCTGGATCAGCGCTTGGAGAGTTTGCTCTCCCGCAAAGGATTAAAAAAACTTATCGAAACCATCGATGAGGAAGGTGATATATGACCAAATACGCTTTAATCAGTGTATCCGATAAAAGCGGAATCGAAACCCTGGCCATGGAACTGGAAGCTTTGGGCTATACCATAGTCTCCACTTCCCGCACGGCCAAACACCTGAAGCAGTTTTGTCATTCGCTGGTACAGGTTTCAGATCTTACCGGTTTTCCGGAAATCCTGGATGGGAGGGTCAAAACCCTGCATCCCAAGATTCATGGCGCAATTCTGGCCGACCGCAGCAACAGCGCTCACCTATCCACTTTGGCAGCACACCAGATCGGCCTGATCGACATTGTGGTGGTAAACCTATATCCCTTTCATGCGGTGCGCCATGAGCAAACCAGCACCCACCGCGAGATTATCGAGAATATCGATATTGGCGGCCCCTCTCTGATCAGGGCTGCGGCCAAGAACTATTCGCAAGTAACCGTTTTAACCGACCCCAAGGATTATACCCCCACTCTGGAGCACCTGAAACAAAGCAGCGAATTACCTGAATGCTGGAGCGCTTATCTGGCTCAAAAAGCCTTTGCCTTGCTCAGCCGCTATGATGCGGAAATCGCGGATTACTTTGAGCAACTGGGTGCTGAAACCCAGGAAAAGGAAGTGCCTCCTCACATCGACCTTAGCTGTTCATTGCTCAGCACCCTGCGCTATGGTGAAAACCCGCACCAAAAAGCAGGTTTCTATTCAGACAAGCGTCAGGGTTGGGAAGTGGTACATGGCAAAGAACTGTCCTTTAACAACATCCTGGATATCGACGCTTCCCTAAGGGCAATCCGGCTCTTTTCAGAGCCCACGGTCGTAATCATCAAACATTGCAATCCCTGCGGAATTGGCAGTGGGTCAAGCCTGGCCGAAGCCTATAAAAAAGCCTTTGCGACGGATACCGTGGCTCCCTTTGGGGGAATTGTAGTGGTAAACCGCTCCTTGGACCTTGAAACCGCAGTAATGATCAATCGCATCTTTACCGAGATCATCATTGCTCCAAACTACGAGCCAGGGGTTTTGGAAGTATTGCAAAAGAAGAAAAGCCGCAGATTGATCCGCTACAGCCAGAGCTTGCTGGAAAAGCCGGCTAATCCCTTGGAGATTAAAACCCTTACCTGGGGTTATCTGGCACAGGATTGGGATCTCGTGAACGAAGGCATCGAAAACTGGCAGGTGGTTACCCAAAAACAACCGACCCAAGAGGAATTCAAAGCCCTGGTTTTTGGCTGGAAAGCCGTTTCCCTGCTAAAATCAAATGCCATAGTGCTGGCCCGGGCCGACAGAGTTTTGGGCTTTGGTATCGGCCAGACCTCACGCATCGATTCCACCGCCCTGGCCATCTGGAAAGCAAAGAAATACGGCCATGACCTTACTGGCTCTGTTTGCGCATCAGACGGTTTTTTCCCCTATAGGGATTCGATAGACGAAGTATATCAGCATGGCATCAGAGCCCTCATTCAGCCTGGCGGCTCCAAAGGCGATGAAGAGTGTATCCAGGCATGCAATGAACTCGATCTGGCTATGGTTTTTACGGGAGTCCGGCACTTCCGGCACTAATTATGTTTGACAGATTAGGCCTAACGAAAAATATGACGCCGAACCTCGCGGAGATGTGTCCGAGTTGGCTGAAGGAGCACGATTGGAAATCGTGTAAACGTGCGAGCGTTTCTAGGGTTCGAATCCCTACATCTCCGCCATCATCTTTTTCCTGCCGCCCCTTCTGTTTATCCTCAAGGAGATTTTTATGACAAGCAAAAAAGCGCTTCTCTTAGGCTGCATCATCTTTCCTCTGGCTCTGATTGTAGCCTTCGCAATTGGTTTTGTATCTACCTTTGGTTCAAGCTCGATGCCCAAGGCCAAGGTGCCTTCCGAGGCCTGGCTGAAACTGAATCCCGCAGCCATGATAAACGATTACAACGAGCTGGAGCAGATGAAGTGGTTTGGATCGGCTTCTCTCAGTGCTCAGGAACTGGCGGAGAAGATTCGCTCTGCTGCCAGGGATGAGCGCATCAAAGGCATGTTGATCGAGCCTAATTTCATCCAGATAAACTATCCTGCCTTATCCGAAATCGGCCTGGCCATTCTGGACTTTAAAAAAGCCGGTAAGCCCGTAGCAGCTTACGGAGACTATTTCAGTCAGGGAGACTATCTCTTAGCATCTTATGCCGATAACATCTATATGGAGCCATCCGCTTCCGCTGGCTTGCTTCTGGAAGGGGTTTCGGCGAATCTGATGTTTTACAAGGAGCTTTTCGACAAGCTGGGCATCAAGATGCATATCCTGCAGTCCGGTGCATATAAGGGAGCGGGTGAGCCTTATTCGCAAACTCAGCTTAGTCCTGGCACCAAGGAAAACATCGATGCAGCTTTAAAGGAACGTTATCGCCTGTTGCGAACCGCCATAGCGCAACGGCGGAAGCTAAGCCTGGACGAGGTTACCGCGTTCTTCGAAACTCGCGAAGACTATTTTGTGAGTGCCGAGAAAGCCAAAGCCGGCAAACTGATCGATTTTCCGATGGGGCGCGATGCCATGCTGGCAAAGCTGAAACTGGAGGAAGATCAATTGCTGTCCATAGCCGACTACCAGGCTCCCAAACAAAAACAGAATTCCGACAAGGTAGCCGTGATCTATCTCAGCGGTCAGATCAGCCCCGGTTCGGGCACCGAATTTGGTGGTCAGGGAGTGCTCAGCGAAGCCAAGATAAAGAAGATCATCAAAGACCTAAAGAAACACAAAGACGTAAAAGCAGTTGTTTTACGTATCAATAGCCCTGGCGGCTCAGCTTTGGAATCCGAGCTTATCTATCAGCAATTGCTGAAGCTGAAGAAGGACTATCCGCTTGTGATCTCGATGGGTGGAGTGGCTGCGTCTGGCGGCTATTACATTTCCTGTGCAGGGGATTACATAATGGCCGACGAAGCTACGATCACAGGTTCGATCGGCGTGATCGGCATCATTCCGGAAACAGTGGGTCTGGGAAAGAAACTGGGACTGCGCAGCCAAACTTTGAGGCATGGCAAATTCGCCGGAGCCTTCAATCTCTTCGAAAGCTACGATCCGGTCCTGATTGAATCGCTAAAACGGAGCTCCACAGGAACCTACAACGAGTTTAAAAGCAGGGTGACCGCAGCCCGCAAATACGAAGCCGGCAGCATCGATTCCGTGGCGGAAGGCAGGGTATTCAGTGCGGCCGCAGCCAAACAAAACCGCCTGATCGACGAAATTGGCGATCTCTCCGCCGCAATTCGCAAGGCAGCTTCTCTGGTAAACATAAAAACTTACTCCACAGTGGCCTTTCCCAAGCAAACCACCTTCTGGGAAGCCCTAAAAGACAGCGACATCATGAAAATGAAGCAGGAACTGCATCTGCTGCAAGATCCGCAAATGCAGTTGGAACGCGCTTTACAGGAGATTCCAGCCACTGGTGAATGGCAGTATCTCCTACCCTATAATTTGGAATAATATGAAAAAAGACTCATTCAATACCGAAATCATCGTAAACGTTCATCCCCTGGAAAAGCGGGTGGCCGTGCTGGAAGACAACCGGCTCGTAGAGCTCTTTGTGGAGCGACGCGACAAGCAAAACCCGGTTGGCAACATTTATAAAGGAACCGTGAAGGACGTTCTGCCTGGCATGGGCGCAGCCTTCATCGAAATCGGGCTGGAACGAACCGCTTTCTTGCATTATAGCGACATTGTGATGGATTTTCTGGACATTTACGAGAACGAGAATCCCCGGGTTAGAACCAATCCGGACGATTCTTCTCAGATCGGCAAGCTGCTGAAGCCTGGTCAGGAAATCGTAGTGCAGGTACATAAAGGCCCCATCGGTTCCAAAGGTGCGCGCCTTACCGGCCAGATCTCCATTCCAGGCAAATACCTGGTGCTGTTTCCCAACAAAAACAAGATCGCCATTTCCCGCAAAATATATTCGCAAGGGGAGCGAGGACGCATTCGCAGCATTCTCTCCAGTATCAAAGACCCTTCCTTTGGCCTGATCGTCCGCACCGAAGCGGAAGGCTGTGACGAAGAGGATTTTAAAAACGAATATAAAGCTTTGGCCAAAACCTGGCGACTTATCGAAAAACAACTGAAGCACGCCAAAGCGCCAATCTGCGTTTTCGAGGAAAACGCTCTGGAAAACTACCTGATCCGCGACCTCTTTGGCGATCACGTTGATCGCCTTGTGGTGGACGATAAGTCCTTTGCCCGCAGCATTATAAGTCAATTGGAAGATATCTCGCCAGACCTCATCGACAACGTGGAGGTTTACAAGGAAGATTCTCCTATCTTCGATGCCTGGGCTATCGAAAAAAAGATCGAGACCGTTTTTCACAGCCGAATCTACCTTCCCAGCGGGGGAAACATCAAGATCGAACAAACCGAAGCCCTGGTGGCTATCGACATCAATACAGGCAGCTTCACAGGCAAATCGCATTACGACGAAACCGTGCGCAAAACCAATCTGGAAGCGGCTGCGGAATGTGCACGCCAAATCAGGCTGCGAGATCTGTCTGGAGTTATCATTATCGACTTTATCGATATGGTGGACGAGAAACACAAAACTGAAGTGCTGGAGATGCTGAAAAAAGGGCTGCGCCGCGACCGCGCCAAAAATAAGGTTTATTCCTTCACCGAGCTTGGCTTGGTGGAAGTTACCCGCAAACGGATGCGCAGTACTTTGATCGCCAATTTCTCCGATCCCTGCCCCTTTTGCAACGGCAGCGGACGCATCATCAGCAAAGATGCCGTCACCATGCGCATCTATCGTTGGCTGAATCGCAGCGACTATTTTATCAAGGATAAAACCCTGCGCATCGCGGTTCATCCTGATCTGCTAAGCCATATCCGCCAGCATGAAGAAGATTTTGTATCCTACAAAGATCAGATTGAATTTATCTCCGACAGCTCGATCCGCGTAGATCAATTCAAAGTCTATCGCCTTCCTGGGATGGAAGACATCACCAACAAATTCTCCTGATACGAGGTAAAAAATGAATAAGTTTCTCTCTGCCTGCGGCTTGGATTGCCCTGGCTGCGAATGCTTCGAGGCGCATCAGGCCAATGATCTGGTGCGTAAAGAGGATATCGCCAAACGTTGGAGCAAGAACTACGACGCTGATCTGAAAGCTGAAGATATCGCCTGCGATGGCTGTATGAGCGAAGGAGTTCACTTTTCCTGGTGTGGAAAATGCCCCATCCGCGCCTGCGTGGTGGGAAAAGGCTATCAGTCGTGTGCGGAATGTGAGTCCTTTCCCTGCTCAACCAATGAATTTCTCTATAATGCTGTGCCTGCAGCCAAAGAAACGATTCTGCAATTAAGGTAAGTTAGTAGCACACCCGGTTTCCCGCCCCTTCTGGCCTGCTCATACGCGGGTCATACCACATTCATACCACATGAACATGCGGTATGATTGTGGTATGATGGTAGTGTGGAAAGGTAGAAAGGTTAAACGAGGGCTGAATATGTAAGGCAGCAGAATTGATGTAGTAGTAGTGTAGCTTGAGAAACCCCGGATTCTTATCTTACATCTTTATCCAGGTAAGTCCGATTCATCCGTTCAATCCGTATTGCCATTCTTCTATGCAACAGTGTTTTTGGTGGTTCATATATCGGTATTCTCAGTGTCTTCGGTGGGCAGATCATACTCTCGTGTGACAATCCTATCCAGCGACCGTTGCGAATACATCTGTTTTTTCAGTTTTTTATCCCGCGGTTCGTTCTCCAGCTTGGGTAAAATTCCAAAGTTTGCATTCATCGGCTGGAACTTATTGCCTTTATCAACGGTCAAATGCCGCCAAAGCTGACCCAGGATAGTTTCTTCTGGCAGGCTATCCAATTCACCACAGATCTGCTTGGCTACCATCAGCCCGCTGCCAATGCATTCCACGTATCCTTCCACGCCGGCCAGTTGACCCGCCAGATAAATATGAGGTAGCTTCTTCAGGCTGAAATCCGGATTCAACACCTGAGGCGAATTTATAAAGCTATTACGGTGAATTGAGCCATAACGCAGAAATTCCGCCTGCTCCAAACCCGGAATCAACCGGAAAATGGTACGTTGAGCGCTCTGGCGCAGCATGGTTTGGCAGCCTACCAAGTTATATGCCGTGTCGTGAATGTTCTCAGAGCGAAGTTGCAGAACCGCAAAGGGTTTTTTTCCATCCGGCGTTTCCAGACCCATGGGGCGCATCACTCCATGCCTAAGGGTTTCGATCCCGCGCCTGGCCAGTTCTTCTATCGGCATGCAGTTTTCATAATAGCAAAATTCGATTCCCCTAAAAAAGCGATCTTCAAATTCGTGCGCCGCATGCTGTTCGCCTTCCAAAAGAGCCTGCACAAACAGGTAATACTGATCTTTGTCAAAGGCGCAGTTTAGGTAGTCCGCCTCGCCTTTGTCATAACGGTCTTTGCGGTAAACCTTGCTGCGGTCGATGCTGTCCGCATCCACGATGGGAGCGATAGCGTCGAAGAAGTATAGCTGCTCCTCGCCCAAAACCGTTATCAGAGCCTGCATTATGGCTTCCGAACTGAGTGGCCCGGTGGCCAGAATGCTTTTCTCGGTTGGCAGTTCTCTCACTTCAGTTCGCAATACCTGAATATTCGGATTTGCCGTCATGGCCGCTTCCACAGCCAGGGCAAATCGAGCTCTATCAACCGCCAGGGCATGCCCTGCTGGAACTTTGCAGCTTTCCGCAATACCCAGCAGCTTCCCTCCCAAGGCGTTTATCTCGGCTTTCAGCAGCCCCGAAGCAGTGTCCAAACGTGTCGATTTGAGCGAATTGCTGCAAACCAGCTCAGCCAGATGCCCAGTTTCATGAGCCGGAGTTTGCAACAGGGGACGCATTTCAAACAGGCTCACCCGCCAACCTTTTTCGGCCAGGTATAAGGCTGCCTCACATCCTGCCAGACCAGCTCCGATGATGTTTATCTTCTTACTCATGTTCACCTGGGATAGATCTATCTTTCAACACAGGGAAAAGCAGAGATAAGGTAATGAAAGTAATGAAGTAATGATGTGACAAGGGAAAATCCGCATTAATCAGTTCAATCCGTATGACCATTCGATCTAAGCTTCCAGCTTGCGATGATCCCGCCAGCTAACCACTGCCGCCAAAGCCAGAAATCCCGCTGCCACGATGAAGACCGCGGTCAGACCAAATAGCTTCAACAGGGTAAACCCCAAAACCGGTGCTATCAAACCTCTTATTCCCGTCATGGTAACATGCACGCTTTGGTAGATGGACGCATCTTCCTTTCCGGCAAAGAAGATGGAACTCATGTTCCAGGCCACGTTAACTGCGCTCATGGCGATTCCAAAGATGAAATAAGCCACGAATACGATCACCACTGGCCAGATGCTTCCTCCCGTCCATAGGGAAGATAATACAATCAACAGGGGAAATACCATTAGCAGCGCAAAACTGCGGCTGATGAACTTAAAAGGGTGCATGTTGTCGTGCAGCTTACCCAGAATTGGCGATAACAGCAGGAGCCCCACTTGGGAAAGTACGCCCTTGGCCAGAAAGTTATTTGTATAGCTTAGCTGCAGCTTATCCACCAGATAGATGGGGATGATAGGTTGCATCATGATAAAACCCATCCCGTAGATGGAAAAGCTGCGCTCAAAAGCGGCAAAGGCTTTGTTGCGCTTCAACAGCTTGAAGGTGCCGGTAATGGGCTCCAAGATCTGCTTGCGCCAGTCAGTCTTTGGGCAATCCTTTCTGCCAATCGGTTCCTGGATGCGGATCAAAGAAAGCACAGCACAGCTCATAAATCCGCAGAGACCCGTGATCAACAGAATCCAGCGAAAACTGGCCTCATGGACGTCCAATAGCCGGCCAGCCGCATAGGTAAAGAGGATGGAAACCAGCATTCCCAGAGATAATGTATAGCCGAAAACCTTCGCTCTGCGGCTGCTGTCGATGTTCTTTTGAAAGATGCTGTTCTGCGCTGGAATCAATAGCGAATTAGCCCCAAAAACCAGACCCAAAAGCACCAGATATTCGTTCATAGTGCTAAGCCACAGCGCATATATCAACACCAGCCGGCCGACAATCCCAGCCAGGATGAAATAGCGGGATTTGTGGCAACTCTGCTCAAAAACCCTGCCCCACCAGATCGAAAAGAGATTGGATATCGGCCAGATCATGGTCATCACCATCAATTGCCAATCCAGAGCATGCAAAGCCTTGCGGGCAATAATGTCCTGCGTTTGACCAAGGCTTTGCACCACTCCGTTAAAGAGAGCGGCAATCAGCAAAAGCACGGTGCTACGGTATTCCACCGGACAGAGATTCTTTAGGCGCAATCTGTTTCTCCTTTTCTGAAAGTCAAGTTCCCCAAAGGGCTATTCCTGTCAATAGCTCTGCTGGAAATGGTGTAAAGAAAGGGTTACATGGATTGGACGGATTTATTATTTTCCCACCGAGGACACGGAAAACACCGAAGAATGGTCACATGTATTGAACGGATTGATGCGTAGTAACCCTTGTTTGATTATCATTCATTACTTCTACTTCATCTCCTCGGCTTTTCTCTGTGGTTAAAGAAAAACCCCGGAGCTTTCACCCCGGGGCTATATTGCTTGCTAACTCGTTAATGAGCTAACTTATTTTACAATAACCATCTTCTTGGTCATGTTCATGGAAGGAGTGCTCAGTTTGTAGAAGTAGATACCGCTTCCGCAAACGTTGCCTTTGCTGTCCTTACCATTCCAGTTCAGGTTGTTCAGGCCTTCCTTCACGGTGTAGGTCTTCACTACCTGGCCAAGGACGTTGTAAACGGTTACTTGTCCGGTTTCGCCGGCTTTCACGTTCACTTCGATGGTGGTGCCAGTATTGGCTCTGAAGGGGTTGGGATAAGCATTACGCATGGTGGTGTATTCAGGAAGCACTGGAGGTACTTCGCCCTGTACCAGCACGCTGGTGGGTCCGAAGAAAGTGCTATGGCCCATGTCTACGCTTTCCAGCCAGTAGTAATAGGTGCTGCCAATGGCAACTTCAGCGTCGGTGATGCTGTAGGTCTGGGTGGTGGAGGTATTGGTGGCAGGAATCATGCTCGGGGTGATGCTGATGGCACTGGTCTGATCATTGTTTTCGCTGCGATATACTCTGTAACCAAGCAGACCGGTTTCGGACTGGGAAACCCAGGTAAGCTTTACGAAGTTCTGAGCGGTAAGCGTTGCGGCAAAATAGCTCAGTTCAACAGGCAGGGTAAGGGCTTCGTCGTCGTCCAGGGTCACTACCAGAGGAGCCTTGGCGCCGAAATTGACGTTCATGAAGGTGTAGGTGTCCACCATGATGGGGCCGGAGGCCAGCATCGGAATGGTGTTGATGAAGGCATACCAGGGATAGCCAAAACCTGCGGGTTTGTTAACCACTACGTCCCATACGCCAGAAGCGGCAATGGTATAGATGGTTGCAGGAAGTCCGCCGTCGGTTCCGGGCATTCCATTGTTTCCACCAGGGGTAACAACGACACCCATAGGAGGATTGGTGGGATCGATCACGTTTTCAACCAGCACGAATTCGATGGTGGCATTGTAGACATGATCTACTTTTGCAGCCACAAACATGTCGGCGGTCACGGTGATCGGGTTTGTCTGCCAGTGGAATCCGGCAGGAGCTGCGGCGATGGTGTAATCGCCAATCAGTTCGTTTACATTGTCATCGTCATCAACGGCAAGGTAGTCGGTGGTGCCATTCACAGGACCGGTAACGGCATAGCCATCGGGTCCATTAACCTGAAGGTTATAAGTCCAGGTGTCCGGAATCACATCGGCTTCCAGTACGAATTCGATGGTGGCAACATAGTTGTAAGTGGCTTTGGCGCCATTGTTTCTGCTGCCCAGCACTACGCCGGATTTGCCAGCGGTGAACATATCGGCAGTAACGGTAAGGGGATTGGTTACCCAGTGGAAACCAGCCGGAGCGGCTGCAATGGTATAAGCACCAAGCAGAGCATTTTCCATGGTGCCGTCGTTGTCTTGGGCTACGTAATCGGTGGTGCCGTTTACGGGACCGGTTACAGCATAGCCGTCAGGACCATTGACGTTCAGGGTGTAGTTGTAAACGTCTGGATCAGCTTCCAATGCGAAATTGATGGTTGCATTATATACATTGTCTGTTTTGGCTGCAACGAAATCACCAGCTGCTACTGCGATGGGGTTCATAATCCAGTGGAAACCGGCAGGAGCAGCACTGGCTGTCCAGTTGCCGATCAAGTCGTTGATGTCGGTAGCATTTGGTCCGCAGGTAAAAGTCCAGGGCATTTCATGGCTGTAGGTGCCAGGGCCGGTAACGGTATAGGTAGCGGGACCATTCACTAACAGATTATAGGTGTAGGTGTTGGCGGCAGGGAATGGAGGTACACCATACCAGACATTTGGATCACTTGTATAGAGAATACTACCTGTACCATCAGGGATAGGAATATCACGAGTTGCAGTTTCTCCAGTAGGGACATAGGTTAGAGTAATGTGCATAGTGCCACCAATCGTCCAAGGAGTAGTATACAACGATTGGTTCACGTAAGTCACTGCATTTCCTGCTAAAACGCAAACCCTCAAGTTGGTTGCAGTTAAAGTTGATCCACTACCGGTTGTGGTGCCAAAGTTTGCTGTAGAATAAGTTTCTCCATCACATGTAGCAGTAAGAATATAGTCAGTATCATGATTTGGGGAAGCAGTATTGATATAATCAGTAATGCTGCCTGCTTGACCAGCTGTAAGCATTACCTTTTGGTAATAAGCTCTTGCTACTGTGGCAGATGCAAAAACTGCAATGGTTAGAATACAGGTTATCAATAATAGTTTCTTCATTATTATTCTCCTTTACTTGGATTTGGTATTGAAATTATGTGAAGCTCTTGTTGGCCAAGTTCCAGCTGCAGTTGCATTAACCATGAGTGGTAAACCAATAGCAGTATCGTAATCGCCATCCCACAAGTCAAAATCAGGGATGTAGTTACATGAAACCCATCCTTGAGTAGCGCCGTCAAAATATGACAGAGTATAGACACCCATATCAACACCAACCCCACTTGCTAATGTGAGATCACTTCTGTTTAAAGGTATCATGATAGTGTTGTTTCCAACATACAGAGTATATGACGGCATTGTGGAAGGCATACTGCCAATACTATAGAAGTCAAATGCAGCAGTTGCGTTGATCATTAACTGGTCGCCATTGGCAACGGGGAAATCACCATCCCACAGATCAAAATCCGGGATGTAGTTACATGAAACCCATCCTTGAGTTGCTCCATCAAAATAAGATAAGGTGTAAACACCGACATTAGCACCAACTTCAGAAGCCATTGTATAAATGGTTTGATTCATTGGCAGGGCAATCATATTATTGCCTGCATAACATGGGTACTTCACATATCCGACAACTGCGGATGGTGCGGATTCCACTGCTACCAGCATGCCTACGGCGAGAAGAAGCAGCAGCGGTAATATAAATTTCTTCATAACATTCCTCCTAAAGGAAATGGTATAATTTTTTTAAGATATTAAGTTTGGTTGTTCTTCCGAGTCCGGCCCTTGGCTTCAACGGCCGGCCGGGAAAAACGACGTTCAGAATAGCTTGTCCGGCAGCCCATGAGGCTAAGGCCGGGGTCTGGTTTTGAACGGTTAAAAATCTGTTTCATCGCACATTACACTCTTTATAACTTAGGGACTTTATCTACAATTCCCACCTTATTGGGGTTGTAAATCCTGTCAAGCAATAAAAAGCATTTTTTTCATTTTCTTGCTTTTTAGCTTTGTGGAAATAAATGGACAGCCCAGGGCTTGTACTTCCTGCCCATGGAGCGCCAGTCTTTGGAGTGCCAGTCTTTGGAGTGCCAGTCTCCGACTGGCATGGTTAGCCAGTCTCCGACTGGCACTGCTAACCAGCCTCCGACAGGCACTGCTAACCAGTCTCCGACTGGCACTGCAAACCAGCCTCTGGCTGGCACTGCTAACCAGCCTCCGACTGGCACTGCAAACCAGCCTCTGGCTGGTTATTCTGTGCGGCTTTTCACCTGAAGAGCATACCGCTAAAAAGCCGGGGTTTTGGAAGCCGGTCAGAGACCGGCCAGCCTTGCCAGCCGGAGGCTGGCATTCCACTTAGGCTGGCGTTCCATCTAGGCAGGCAATCCTACTACTGCAAGCCGCTATTGAAATAGGCCCAGGGCCAGGTATCCGGTTTGGAAACAAGTCCCGCTTTCAGGGGATTATTAAGGATATACATCACAGTGCGGTTATAATCTGCGGGATTGCGGATAAAGCGATCGAAGTATTCGTGTTGCCACAAAGCGCCTTCGCGGTGCAGCAGGGAATTCAGTTGATTAGCGGTATAGGACTTTATCTTGCGACTTATCTCGCTGAGTTTATTGAATCCGGTTCCGGATTTTGGGAGGGGCTGGAGCAAGATATGCAGATGGTTTGGCATCAGGCAGTAGGCGTGGAGTAAGTAAAGCTTTGTGTCATAAAAGTGAATTGCGCCAGCGATTATGGGAGCGGCTTTGGGTTCGCAGAGATTCACCTCGTTGGACTGATATAGCCCCAAATGTTTATCATAAATAAGAGACAGGATATAGTACTTCTTTTCCAGGGATTCCGCCTGAGAAAGATCGAAGCGTTTCAATTCCTGGATATCATTCATTTGATCCAGGATCTTTTGGAGATGAGCGGGTAGGGTAAAAGCCAATCTCCAGGTAAGCGAAATGATTTGATTCTGTTCTTGATAATGGGGAAGTACACCCCGGTGTTTTTCTACGATTTCCGGCATCGAATCCTCCTGAAATGGAGTTTTGGCTAGAGAAATCGGA
>Ga0302250_1001761_pt1 | contig 15223 bp, 17 predicted proteins | sample AAG_RA_Asp_MG_FD_193536 | JGI IMG/M metagenome (GOLD analysis project Ga0302250, IMG submission 193536) | Enriched activated sludge microbial communities from anaerobic digester in WTTP, New Holstein, Wisconsin, United States - AAG_RA_Asp | ecosystem: Engineered > Bioreactor > Anaerobic >... | reverse complement strand
TTGGATTGATAATTGTCCGCGCATATTTTTGATAGTTGTCAATCTTTGCAAATTGATTTTACCATTTTGTAATATGCGGGCAATAGGCGGTTTTAAGATTGATGCTCAAAATTGTGAGTAGTTACTGCCTGTGGGCTTGACAAAAAATGAAAAATATGCTAGGACGAAAACCGAATCAAGCTCATTTAAAATGATTGAAACGCGGAAGGCAAAGCGCGAAACTTGTTTGGATTTTCCGTTTTTCGCTTCGCCCTCCGCGTTTTATGCGCGGTAATGGAGATGTAGAAGATGAACGAAGGACTGACTATAAAGGATTTTTTAGAGAAAGGGGTTACAGAACAAAATGAGCGACTAGAAAAAGACAATAGCTCTCTTAGGAGGGAGGGCGTGTCTTTAAGAAATAAAAATGCGGCACTTTTGGTAAAGTGTGCAGATCTGGAGAGAATGATCCGACGAAAAGATAACGAAATTGCCTTTCTTCAGGAAAAAGCGAAGAATCAGTCAAAACCAACAAAAAAAGAAGCCCATAATGCAGTTATAAGTCTTATACGTTGCATTGAAGGCCGAGATAATAGGCCGGTAGTAGACCAAGCGTATCATGTTGTGAAAGAACTTTCTGACAAAGGTTTTACTCCCGCGCTAATAGTACAAGCGTGCGAGTGGCTTGTCGATAATTTGCAGAGATATTCTGTAGGGGATATTATAGTTTATCTAAACAAACTGCAGTTTGATAAGCCAACGCTTGGACGCATCAGTCGAGTGCTCATTCTTCTTGAAATAGAGATTCTTGAGCGAATTTGTCCGGAAAGAGAGGGTTATACCGAGGCTGAAAAAGCCGAGGCGTAGCGAGTCCTTTCCGGACTCTTTTTTATTTGGAGAGATAGCGCAGAAGTTATCAGGGGTTCAACCCCTGTTAAATTTACCGGGGTTGAACCCCTGGAGGCTGGGGTTGCAAAACGGGGGCGGCGGGGTTAAATTTAATTTAAAATTAAAAGCTAAAAACTAAAAACGGAAATGCAAAATTTGGAAATGCAAAATTCAAAAATTATAATTACTGCAATGATTTGTTTGGCGCTGGCGGCGGTTTTGTGGTTGGCGGCCAGAGACGGAAATATTAAAAATACCAGCGCGCCAACGATGGAAACGGCGCCGGACGGGGCATCGGCGGTTGCGGGGGAAGCGGGGGCGGCGGAAAATCAACCCGCGGCGGCGGGAAAAACGGCGGAAGCGCCGGTGGAAATTTTGGCGTTCGGGGATTTGTTGCTGGATCGCTACATCAAGCTTTATATTGATCGCAATTCGCCGGAATATCCGTTTGAAAACATCAAAGAAATTTTTGCGGGCAACGATATTGTGATGGCGAATTTGGAAGGATCGTTCACGGATTTTGCGCCGCGGCCGCTTGATCCCGACAACACGAGTTTTACTTTTACTCCCGAATTGGCGGCGATGCTCAAGCAAACCGGTTTCAATCTCGTGAATCTGGCCAACAATCATGTGCAGGATTTCGGCCGGGACGGTTTTGCGCAATCGCGGGCCTGCCTGGAGCAAAATTCAATTGATCATTTCGGCGATTATTACAATGAGAGTCCGGCGCTGGCAAAAGAAGCCAACGGCCAAAAAATCGCGTTTGTCGGTTATCATTCGCTGGCCGATCCGGCAACGGCGGGCACGATTGAGAAAATAAAACAGGCGCGCGAGATCGCCGATTATATCATTGTCTACACTCACTGGGGCGCGGAATATCAAAACGATTTTTCAAAAAGCCAGCAGGCGGCCGGCCGCGAATTCATTGACGCGGGCGCGGATGCGGTTTTGGGAAGCCATCCGCATGTGATCCAGCCGGTTGAAATCTACAAAAACAAGGCCATTTTTTATTCGCTGGGCAACTTTTTGTTTGATCAAATATTTTCATTTGAAGTACGCCACGGTTTGGGCGTGAAAATCACTTTTGCGTCAAACAAGATTGAATATGAGATGATTCCCACCCAAATGAAAAACTTTCAGGTTGTCCCGCCCGACGAAGCGGCAAAAACCTTGATTTTGCAAAATCTGTCCGCAAAATCCATGGCTTCCGACGACATAAAAGTGCAAATCTCCTCCGGCAAATTCACGTTGTCCGATAATTAAACTTTGCGCAACCCCGGTTAACAAACATTCCAACATTCTTGAGAATGTTGGAATGTTTGTTAACGGTCTTATCCGGCGTTTATTTTTCCAGGGTTTTTAACAGAGGGGGGAGGAGGTCTTTTTTGCGCGACATCATTCCTTTGGCATAGAGATTGCCGTTGGCGGGGATTTCGCCGAACGCTTTTTGGATATAAGACGAATCGCCCGTCACGAAAATTTCCGAGCCGCAGTTGATGATGTCGGTGGCCATCAGGACGACAAATTCCAGTCCTTCCTTGGCGCGGATGTTTTCCATTTCGCTTTTTATTTCATTCCGGCGGGCGCGGGCTTCCGATAGATCAACGACTTCAATTTGGCCGACGCCGAATTTCTTGCCTTGCGCTTCAAAGGTTTTGTAATCGGAATTGATAATTTGGCCGGCGGTCATTTTTTTCAGCGACGCTTTTTGTTTTTTGATCTCAACGCCGAATTTTTTAATGTCCTTGACGCCGGCGGTTTTTGCCAGCAGTTTGGCGATCTTGATGTCTTCGGCGGTGCAGGTGGGGGAACGAAACACGACCGTGTCGGAAAGAATTGCCGCCAGCAAAATGCCGGCCATGGGTTTGGCAATTTTGAATTTGCCGGCGATCATTGTTTTGGCGGCCAGCGTTGCCGTGGCTCCCAGCGGTTCGGCGCGGAAAATTATGGGTTCGGGATATTCAAAACAAGTTTTGTGGTGGTCAACGACTTCAATGATTTTGGCGGAGTCGGCGCCGTCGGGCATTTGCGATCTTTCGTTGTGATCCACCAGAACGAGCGTTTTGCCCGCGGCGGAATTGAGTTTTGCCGGTTTCTTGATTTTAAAATAATCCAGAACGAATTTGGTTTCGGGATTCAGATCGCCGCAAACCGCGGCAACGGCGCCGATCTTTTGTTTTTTCTTCAAATATTCGGCATAGGCGATTGCCGAGCAGACCGTGTCGGTGTCGGGCGACTTGTGTCCGATAACATAAACAGTATTTATTGCCATAAAGGGTTTTAATTAGGATGGTTATATATTAAAATAAACGAGTGCTATTGTAAAATTTTCAAAAATTTTACAATGATTTTTCAATTTTCTAAGTTCACGTATCATGGAGATTACAAATTACTTCATCCTTGGTTTGTTGCAGGGGGTGTTTGAATGGATTCCCATTTCTTCGGAGGGCGTGGTGGCGCTGGCGGCCAAATATCTGGGCGCGGCGCAAAATCCGGTGGATCTGGCACTGTTTTTGCACGCGGGGACATTGCTGGCGGCGTTGATCTATTATCGGCGCGATTGGATGCGGATTTTAACGTTAAAAGATCGGCCGCTGATCCGGTTTTTGGCCATCGCAACCGTGATTTCACTGCCGTTGGGGTTTGCGGTCAGCCGCGCGGCGGCGCAGGCGGCAATGGGTGCGGGGTTGTTGGCGCTCACCGGCATCGGACTGCTCTTCACCGCGTATTTTCAGGCGAAGAAGATCAATTTTAAATTGGGCGAAAATAAATTGGCCGGCATTGCCGGAGTTCTGCAAGGATTGGCGGCATTGCCGGGATTTTCCCGTTCCGGGTCCACGATATTCGGCTTGTCGCTGGGAAATCTGCCGCCGGCGCAAGTTTTGCGCTTATCCTATCTGATGTCGGTGCCGGCGGTGGCGGCTTCCACCGCGTATCTGGCGCTGTTTGAAACGGAGCAATTCACTCTGGCGGTCTGGCCGGCGCTGGCGGCCAGTTTTGCCGCCGGAGTTTTGACCCTTGATCTGCTGACAAAATTCGCCGAGAAGATCAATTTTGCCAAATTTGCCCTGGCGTTTGCGCTGTTGTGTTTTGCCGGCGCGGCGCTGGAATTGGCGATGCGATAACCGCGCGCGGCTTGACTTATTGTTTTGGCTCATTTACTCTGTATTAAGCGAATGTTTTAAGCGAAAATAAAGGTCGTTTAAATTTTGCGAAAACAAGAAGCGGTTTTAATCGCGCGAAAAAATAATTATAACCACATAAAAATATGGCAATGACCGGATATTGCGTCAAATGCAAAGCCAAGGATCGCGAGATGAAGGACGTCAGAATTGTGGAAATGAAGGGCAAAGGCGGCATGGTGCGCAAAGCGGCTACCGGCGAATGCGCGGTGTGCGGCACAAAAATGTATAAAATCCTTCCCAAGGATTTCAAGGAGGAATAGTTTTGCGGATTTCTTTTTACGGAAAGCGCGGGCCGGAGCCGGCGCTTTTGTGTTAGAATGGCAACAGGAGAAAACCGGAAAAAATGCGGCGATGGAACTAAAAAATGAAAAAAAGCAGGAATGGTTCAAATGGGCGGCTTTGGGATTGATTTGCGCCAACCTCTTCGTTTGGCTGGCGCTTGCCGAAAGCGGCCGGCAAAAATTTACCGAAGTCCGTTTTTTTGACGTGGGGCAGGGCGACGCGGCATTTGTTCAAACCGCGCGGGGGACGCAAATCATTATTGACGGCGGCCCCGGGAATTCGGTGCTGGAAAAATTGGGGCGCGCAATGCCGTTTTACGACCGGCAAATTGACTGGATGATTTTGTCGCATCCCGACAGCGACCACCTTTCCGGGTTGTTGGCGGTGCTTGAAAATTACCGGGTGGACAATATCGTTTGGTCGGGAATCGGCAAAGACTCCGACGAATGCCGGCAGTGGGAAGCGATGATCGCCCGGGAGGGCGCCCGAATCTTTGAAGTTTCGGCGCCGGATAGGTTCAGTCTTGACGCCGGCGACGTCGTTGTGGAAATTCTGTTGCCTGAAAGCGAATCTGCCGGCGCAAAAGAAAGTTCCAACAATCTTTCGGTGGCGGCAAGGATCATTCACAAAAATCGCGCGTTTCTTTTTGTCGGCGACATTGACGCGGAAAAAGAAGCGCTGCTTTTCGGGGCCAATCCCGATTTGCGCGCCGATGTTTTAAAAATCGCCCATCACGGCAGTAAGTATTCGGCCAATGAGGAATTTACGGCCGGATTGGCGACTGCCGCCGCGGTGATTTCGTGCGGAAAGGATAACCGCCACGGACATCCGCATCCGGAGACCTTGGATTTGTTGGAAAAATATGATATTAAAACATTGCGCACCGACGATGACGGAAACATTGTTTTCCGGACGGACGGGGCGCGCGTTTTTGTGCGCACACAAAAATAATTATCAATTATCAATTTTCAGTTTTCATTGAATTTTTAATGCCACAATAAACCAAGCGAATGCGAATGCGCATTTTGTTTGGAAATTGAATCATTGATAATTTATTGGAAATTGGTAATTGGAAATTGAAAATTGTATTTATGGATTTTGAAATTTTTAAAACCAAAATTGAAGGCAAGGATCAAAAATTCAATCTTACCGATGCCAAAGAGCGGCGGGACTACTTTCTTGCCAAAGCGGGGGCGGAGATTGAAAAACTTAAAAGCTACGCCAAGGACAACACTTTCATTGTTTATCTTTTGGGCAAGAAGAACTCCGGCAAAGGAACCTATTCCAAAATGCTGGCCGAACTGCTGGGTCCCGGATCGCTGGAGCATTTTTCCGTGGGCGATATGATCCGCGCGGTGTCGCGCGACATCCAGGATCCGGCCAAAAAGCTGGAATTGGAACTTTATTTGAAAAAAAACTACCGCGGCTGGACGTCGCCCGACGATTTGATTGCCGCCATTGAGGGCCGCGACACCAAAACGCTTTTGCCCACCGAGTTGATCTTGGCGCTGGTGAAGCGCGAGATTGCCAAACGGCCCCGCAAGACGCTGTTTATTGACGGATTTCCGCGGGATATGGATCAGGTGTCCTACTCGCTGTTCTTCCGCGATCTGGTCGGATTTCGCGATGATGCCGATGTGATGGCGTTCATTGACGTTCCCACGGCCGTGATTGAAGAGCGCATCAAATACCGCCGGATATGTCCGATCTGCAACACCTCGCGCAATACCAAGCTTTTTCCGACGGCGCGGGTCGGCTATGACGAGAAATTGGAAGAGTTTTATCTGATTTGCGACAATCCGGATTGTTCGGGGAACGACCGGCAAAAGATGGTGGGCAAAGAGGGGGATAATTTGGGCATTGAACCGATCCGGGAGCGGTTGGAAATTGATCAAAAATTGATGGAAAAAGCGATGACATTGCACGGACTTCCCAAGATATTTTTGCGCAATTCCGTGCCGGTTGACGCGGCCAAAAATTATGTGGACGATTATGAATTGACGATGGCCTATGACTATGAGTGGGACGCGGCGGCCAAAAAGATCAATATCATTGAAAAACCGTGGGTGGTCAACGACGATCAAGGGGTGCCGTCATACAGCTTGCAAGCGCCGGCGGTGGCGGTGTCTTTGATCAAACAACTGGTGAAAGCGCTGGGAATATAATCATACGCTTCGCTAAACACAAAAGGTAGCGATACTTTCTTGTCAGAAAATCCGAATGCAGTTGCGGGGGATGTTAAATTCCGCATTTTTTGGGTCTAACTCCTTCGCAATCGAAGGGGTTAGACCCTTCAAGAGCATTTGAATTTTAGAATCGGATTCTTTTTAAAGGGGGTGCGCCCCTGCTTCGCGACGCGATGCCGGGGAACGACCCCGGAAGATGCAAAATCCCAGTGAGTGGTTACGATACGGATATTTGACAACAATATCGGGCAAGTTATAATCAAGATAACCCTGCGGTCTAAAGTTTTCCAACACATACATCAGGGGAGCCGGATATGGTTCTTCGCCGTGGCGGAGGCCTTCGGCGCCCACTTTCATTTCGGGATTACTTTTTCCTTGCAGGGTTATCAAAAAAAATCCTTATCAGTAAAGGATTTTTTTTGATGCCGCCGGCGGCGTGTTAATTTTCATCAACCCATCCAACTCATTCTCTATATTTATGGTCGGGGAAGGCAGAATCGAACTGCCGCTACACCCACCCCAAGGGTGCGGACTACCACTATCCGATTCCCCGGAATTGGGGCGCTTTTTGAAATAACCGCCGCACTATGCGGGTAGTATATGGAAGTTATTCCGGAAAGCGCTCCTGACAAACGAACCCGTTTTGCACGGGTTTGCATCGCGAAGAGAATACCTTGCTCCTTGGCGCGGCGCGGTTTATTTCGCTTTGTGCAGGGTTTTGAGGCATTTGGCGCACGCGACAATTTTAGTGCCATCGGGCAAAGTGGCCGACTGCAAGTTCGGCTGCTGCTTCCGCTTGGCGGTGGGATTGAACTTGGTGGCGCGCAGACGCACCCTTTTCCACGCCATCATTCCTTTTTTTTCGCAAAGCTGGCAAACTCTGGACATAGATTAGTTTAATCACGCAATCATACGACCGTCCGATCGCAGAATCGCAGGAATAATTATTTCATTAACGAACCAATCATAAGATATTTTTTAACGATTGGCAAGGGCGCAACGGAATGGTAGAATGAAAGCGCCGGTTAAAATTCTCCGGAAAGCTTGTTTTGGTTTGACATTTTGCGGTTTGTCGGGTATTGGGACTTTGTCGTGCGAATCTTTGCGCGGCGGTTTGCGATTTTAATTTTTAAGTCTAAATCTTAAGTCTAAATCTATGGAATTGGTTTCAACCGCGTTCTTAATTATCGCATTAGTGTTTTCGGTGGTGATACACGAAGTGGCGCACGGATCAGCCGCGGCGGCGCAGGGGGATTTTACCGCCAAATACGCGGGCCGTCTGACGCTCAATCCGCTCAAACACTTGGATTGGGTCGGATCGGTGCTGGTGCCCGGATTTTTGATTGTTGCCAACGCGCCGATACTTTTGGGATGGGCCAAACCCGTGCCGGTCAATCCGCTGAATTTCCGCGACAAAAGATGGGGGAATGCCAAAGTTTCAATTGCCGGCGCGGCGGCGAATTTGGGTTTGGCGCTGGTTTTCGGCCTTGCTCTGCGGTTCTGGCCGGAAGTTTCCGGCGCGGCCGCCGCCAATTTTTATGCTTTGGCGCAGTCGGTGGTGATCATCAATCTGGTGCTGGCGGTTTTCAATATGGTTCCCGTTCCGCCGCTGGACGGCGCGCACGTTTTGTTCGCGCTTTTGCCGGCGTCGCAAAACGAATTCAAACTTTTTCTGCAAAAATACGGGTTTGTTTTCTTGCTGGTCTTTTTGCTGTTCTTCGTTCCCGTTATCTGGCCGATCGTCGCGTTTTTATACCAGCTGATCACCGGCATTCCGCTGATGTAGCGCGGCAGTAGCAAACAGTTGCAAGCCGGCGAGCTGGCATCGCTTGCCTGTAGCTGCTTACCGGGTCGGCAGGGCGTTTTTGTGTTTGTATTTTAAAGGTCTAACCTTCGCGATTACGCGAAGGTTAGACCTTCGCCAGAGAATTCAAATGCTCTTGTTTGACTTTTATTTTTTTTTGTGATAATAATATTTTGTTTGGACTGAAAAACAGTTCCGAGAAGGTTTTTGTTTTTACCTTTCCAATTTTCATTTTTAATTTGAAATATGGCAACGATTCACCAGCTTATTAAGAGCAAGCGCGTCAAGCGCGCGCACAAAACCAAGTCGCCGGCGCTTTCTTTCGGATTTAACGCTCTGAAAAACCGGCCGCGCGATTATGTTTCGCCGTTCAAGCGGGGCATTTGCACCAAAGTGTTCACGGCGACCCCCAAGAAACCGAATTCGGCCTTGCGCAAAGTGGCGCGGGTGAAGCTTACCAATGGCATGGAAGTGACGGCCTACATTCCCGGGGAAGGACACAAATTGCAGGAGCACTCTCTCGTCTTGATCCGCGGCGGCCGGGTGAAAGATTTGCCGGGGGTGCGCTATCATGTGGTGCGCGGCAAGCTGGATTGCGCGGGCGTGGATAAGCGCAGGCAGGAAAGATCAAAATACGGCGCCAAGAAACCCAAATAAATAAAATCCTAAATTCCAAATCCTAAACCCTAAACAAATCCAAAATTCAAATATTAAAATCTAAAATAAAATCCGTATTTCGTTTTGAATTTGAAAATTTTAACTTTGGATTTGTTTGGGGTTTAGAAATTAGGTTTTTTAATTTTTAAGAAACATGCCTCGAGGAAAAATCACCAAAAGAGAAATTGCTCCGGACATGGTCTACAACAGCGTGGCGATCGCGCAGATCATCAATCACATTATGAAGCGGGGCAAGAAGAACACCGCCAAGAAGATTGTCTACGGCGCGCTGGAGATCATCAAGGAAAAAACCGGCAAAGAACCGCTGGAAGTTTTTGAGTCGGCCATGGAAAACGCGCGGCCCTTGCTGGAGGTCAAGTCCCAGCGCGTCGGCGGCGCGACCTATCAGGTTCCCAAGCCGGTGGCCAAGGATCGGGGCACGGCGCTGGCGGTCCGCTGGCTTTTGGGCACGGCGCGCAAGAAAAAGGGCCAGCCGATGAAAGTGAAACTGGCCGAGGAATTGATCGGCGCGGCGAACAATACCGGGGCGGCCATCAAGAAAAAGGAGGACACGCACCGCATGGCCGAGGCCAACCGGGCGTTTGCGCACTTCAGATTCTAAGAATTCCCGAAAAAGCCGATGCGTGATTTTTTCGGCTTTTTTCGTGGAACCGACACATATTGTTGAAATTTTTGATTTTTATTTTTTAACTTTAAATTTGAAATATGGCTCGCCAAGCTCCCCTTGAAAAATATCGCAATTTCGGCGTAATCGCCCACATTGACGCCGGCAAAACCACCACTTCCGAGCGGATTTTGTTTTACACCGGGCTGTCGCACAAGATCGGCGAGGTGCACGAAGGCGCGGCGATCATGGACTGGATGGCGCAGGAGCGGGAGCGGGGCATCACGATTACCTCCGCGGCCACGACCTGTTTTTGGTCGCCGGGCGAATATCTGAGCAAACAAAAAACCGACGAACATCGGTTTAATATCATTGACACCCCGGGACACATTGATTTTACCGCCGAAGTTCAGCGGGCACTGCGCGTTTTGGACGGCGCGGTGGTGGTTTTTGACGGCGTGGCCGGCGTTCAGCCGCAATCGGAAACCGTTTGGCGCCAAGCCGATAAATACTCGGTGCCGCGGATTTGCTTTATCAATAAGATGGATCGCGTCGGCGCCAGCTTTGAGCGCAGTTTGCAGTCAATTTGGAAAAAACTGAATCCCAATGCGATTGCCGCCAATATTCCCATCGGCGAAGAGGATAAGTTAAACGGAGTGGTAGACCTAATCAAAATGAAAGCGTTGCGGTTCCGGGGAAACAACGGACAAGAGGTGGTGGAAGAGGAAATTCCCGCCGATATGGCTGGAATGGCCAAGGAGTGGCGCGCCAAGCTGGTGGAAAAGATCGTTTCCGAAGACGAAGATCTGATGAACAAATATTTGGGGGGCGAAGAGATTCCGGCGGAAGATTTGCGCCGCGTTTTACGGTCGGCCACCATCAAGGGCAATATCATTCCGGTTTTTTACGGATCGTCGCTGAAGAACACCGGCGTCCAGCCGGTGCTGGATGCGGTTTGCTATTATTTGCCCAGCCCGCTTGATTTGCCGCCGGTGAAAGGAATGGAAGTGCGCGGCGAGGGGGAAGTTTTTCGGAAGCCTGACGACAACGAGCCGTTCACGGCGCTGGCGTTCAAAATCGCCGCCGATCCCTATGTCGGCACATTGACTTTTTTCCGGGTTTATTCGGGCGTTTTGCAAAAAGGGTCTTATGTCTTAAACACCGCCACCGGAGAGAAAGAGCGCATCGGCCGCTTACTGCGGATGTATTCCAACGATCGGAAAGAAATTGACGAAGTGCGCGCCGGCGATATTGCCGCGACCGTGGGACTGAAAAACACTTCCACCGGCCACACTTTGTGCGACGAGAACCATCCCGTCATTCTGGAAAAAATATCTTTCCCGGAGCCGGTGATTGACATTCGGATTGAACCCAAGACCAAAGCCGACCAGGAAAAGATGGGGTTTGTGCTCAAAAAACTTTCCGACGAAGATCCGACTTTTCGCGTGAAAACCGACCAGGAGACCGGCGAGGTCATCATTGGCGGTATGGGCGAATTGCATTTGGATATTTTGGTGGACCGGATGAAGCGGGAATTCAAAGTGGAAGCGAATGTCGGCCGGCCCCAGGTGGCTTACAAGGAAACCGTGAAAGCCGCCGCCGAGGCGCAAGGAAAATTTGTCAAACAGTCGGGAGGGCGCGGCCAATACGGCGATGTCCACATCCGGCTTGAACCGCGGGAACGCGGGGCGGGGTTTGAATTCGTTGATGAGATCAAGGGCGGCGTAATTCCCCGGGAATATATCAATCCCACGCGCAAAGGCATTGAAGAGGCGATGGAAAAGGGCGTGGTGGCCGGTTATCCGATGGTGGATTTGAAAGCGACGTTGTATGACGGGTCGTTCCACGAAGTGGATTCTTCGGAAATGGCGTTTAAGATTGCCGGTTCCATGGCCTTGCAGGAGGCGGCCCGGAGAGCCAATCCGATTTTACTGGAGCCGATTATGAAACTGGAAGTGACGATTCCGCAGGAATTTTTCGGCGACGTTATCGGCGATCTTTCTTCGCGCCGCGGCCGGATTGAGGAAACGCAGGATCAGATGGAATCAAAAGTCATTGACGTGAAAGTGCCGCTGGCGGAAATGTTCGGTTATGCCACGAATTTGCGGTCGCTTACGCAGGGGCGCGGAACATTCACCATGGAGTTTGACCATTACGAAGAGGTGCCGGTTAACGTGGCGCAAGAAATTGTTTCCGGCAAGCGCAAATAGTTAAAAACTGAAATCAAAAATTTAAAAACGATAATCAAAAATTCAGTTTTTTGCTTTTAATTTTTAGTTTTTGGTTTGAAACATTTGACTTTTCAAGAAATTTGAGTAATATATAATTGTCATTATTTTGTCTCGTTAAATTCATAACAAAAAAACTATGGCGGAAAAAGAAAAATTTGTAAGGGGTAAGTCCCATTTGAACATCGGCACCATCGGCCATGTTGACCACGGCAAGACCACCTTGAGCGCGGCGATTTTGCACTCTCTGGGCTTGAAGGGAAACAAGGTGACGATGAAGTCCATTGACCAGATTGATTCGGCGCCGGAAGAAAAACAGCGCGGCGTGACGATCAATATCGCTCATCTGGAATATGAAACCGAAAAGCGGCACTATGCCCACATTGATTGCCCGGGCCATGCCGACTATATTAAGAATATGATCACCGGTGCGGCGCAAATGGACGGCGGCATTTTGGTGGTTTCGGCCGCGGACGGCGCAATGCCGCAAACCCGCGAGCATATTTTGCTGGCGCACCAGGTCGGTTTGCCGGCGATGGTGGTGTTTTTAAACAAGTGCGATCAGGTGGACGATCCGGAAATGATTGATTTGGTGGAATCGGAAGTGCGCGAGCTGTTGAAGAAATATCATTTTCCCGGAGACGAAATTCCGTTCGTGCGCGGGTCGGCATTGAAGGCTCTGGAAGGCAAGTCCGCCGATGACGAAGCGGTGAAAGCGGTGATTGAACTGATGGACAAGGTTGACGAATACATTCCCGAACCGGTGCGCGACACCGAAAAGCCCTTCTTGATGGCGATAGAAGACGTGTTTTCCATTGCCGGCCGCGGCACCGTGGCGACGGGCAGGATTGAAAGAGGCGTTGTAAAATCAAACGAAGAAGTGGAAATTGTCGGGATCAGGCCAACGGCCAAAACCACCGCGGTATCGATTGAAATGTTTCAGAAGATTCTTGACGAAGGACGCGCCGGAGACAACGTCGGCATTTTGTTGCGCGGCACGAAAAAGGAAGACATTGAGCGCGGCCAAGTGCTGGCCAAACCGGGGTCAATAACTCCTCATACCGAATTTACGTCCGAAGTTTATATTCTGACCAAGGAAGAGGGGGGCCGCCACACGCCGTTTTTCTCGGGATATAAGCCGCAATTTTACGTGCGGACCTGCGACGTTACCGGCGAGGTGACGCTGAATCCCGGAGTGGAGATGGTGATGCCCGGAGATACCGTTACTTTCAACGTGAAATTGATCAATCCGATCGCTTTGGAAGAAAAGTCCAAATTTGCCATTCGCGAAGGCGGCAAAACCGTGGGTGCCGGAGTGGTAACCAAAATCGTCAAATAAAATTTTAAAGCAATTCCCGGGCCGCCGTTAAAACGGGTGAGAACAGGAATTAAATCAGCAAGATGGCAACCGCGACAATCAAGAAAAATAAAGAAACAAAGGAGGCCGCCCGCCCGAAATTGAGAATCAAATTGCGGGCGTATGATCACAAGGTCATTGATAACTGCACCAAACAGATCATTGAAACGATCAATCGTTATGGCGCCGAGATTTTGGGTCCGATTCCTTTGCCGATAGAGATTCACAAATACACCGTCAACCGTTCAACTTTCGTGCACAAGGACGCGCGGGAACAGTTTGAGATCCGGGTGCACAAGCGCCTGCTGGACATTATGAATCCGACGCCCAAAATCATTGATTCCTTGCGCAATTTGACTTTGCCGGCGGGCGTGGACATTGAAATCAAAATGTAGCCGCCGCGCGGATCGCTTGCCATTATCAGAACAAGAATATAGCCATTGAGAAGACCCGGGCTATGCCCGGTTTTCTATTGCCTTCAACAAAGATTATGAAATTCATTTTGGGGAAAAAAGTCGGAATGACGGAAATGTTTGCTTCGGACGGAAAGAAAATCCCGGTGACTTTGGTTTGCGCCGGCCCTTGCACGGTGACGCAGATGAAGACCGCCGAAAGAGACGGTTACCGTGCGGCGCAGATTGGCATTGAAGAAATTGCCGCGGCCAAGGCCGCCAAGAGCCGCCAAAAAAAACCGTTCCGGTTTTTGCGGGAATTCAAAATTGACGCCACTGCCGAATTGAAAGCGGGAGATGTTATCTCCGTGGCGAATTTTCAGGAAGGCGACAAAGTCAAGGTTGCCGGAATCTCCAAAGGCAAGGGATTCCAGGGCGCGGTGAAGCGGCACGGATTCAAAGGCCAGCAAACCTGCACTCATGGCACGAAGCACGAATTGCGCAATCTGGGGTCGGTCGGTATGGGCGAAGCTTCCATTCGCAAAGGCAGAAAGATGCCCGGCAGAATGGGCGCCGAAAGAATTACCGTCGGGAATTTAAAGATCGTCAAAATCGACGCGGAAAACAATTTGCTGGCGTTGAGAGGCGCGGTTCCGGGAAATAAAGGGACTTTGCTGGAAATCAGGGGAAATTAGAAACCAAAAACCAATTTTATTTATGGAAGCCATTGTTTATAATCAAAAAGGAGAGAAAGCGAAGGTAATGGATTTGCCCGAGGGCGTGTTTGGCGTAAAAATGAATCTCGACTTGGTGTATCAGGTAGCGGTAACGCAGGCGGCCAACCGCCGCCGGATAACGGCCCATACCAAAGACCGGGGAGAAGTTTCGGGTGGCGGCAAAAAACCCTGGCGCCAAAAAGGTACCGGCCGGTCGCGGCACGGCTCCAACCGTTCGCCGATTTGGCGGCACGGCGGCGTGGTTTTCGGTCCCAGAAACGACAAAGTCTACGGCGGCAAGATCAATAAAAAAATGCGCCGCAAAGCGCTGGCGATGGTTCTGTCGGCCAAAGCCGCTGACGGGATGATGGTCTTGGTTGATAAAATTGAGTTTGATGCGCCAAAGACCAAAATTATGGCGCAGATGCTGGAAGCGATAAAGAAAGTGAATGAGAATTTCAAGAATGGAAAGATTTTGGTCGCCTTGCCCGGATTTGAAAAAAATGCCATCTTGTCGGGCAGAAACATTTCCGGGGCCGAAACGATTGAAGCGGCAAAATTAAACACCCTTGATTTGTTGAACGCCAAATGCCTTCTATTGCCGGCGTCGGCGGTGAAAGTGGTGGAAGAAATTGTCGGTGGCGGCGAGGATAACGCGCCGGCCGCAAAAACGGCGAAGCGCGCGAAATCCGCGGTTGCCCGCAAGACCGCCAAGGTTGCCAAAAAATAATTTTTACTTTTTCATTTTTCATTTTTAAATTATAATATGGCGATTACCGACATTTTCAAAAAAGAAGAGGCTCAAAAAGGCAAAAAAAAGCCGGGTGCCAAACCTGTTGCGGAGAAAACGGATAAAAAAGAATCCCGTCAGCCGAAAAATGTCGGCCGCGCGATGGGAGTTTTGGCGGGCATGCATGCCACCGA
>Ga0302250_1001759_pt1 | contig 15245 bp, 8 predicted proteins | sample AAG_RA_Asp_MG_FD_193536 | JGI IMG/M metagenome (GOLD analysis project Ga0302250, IMG submission 193536) | Enriched activated sludge microbial communities from anaerobic digester in WTTP, New Holstein, Wisconsin, United States - AAG_RA_Asp | ecosystem: Engineered > Bioreactor > Anaerobic >... | reverse complement strand
GATATTTGGGCGGCCTGATTCTGTCAAAGAATATCTTGCCGATTCCGGGAGATTTTGCCCAGATCATACCGCTATCATACCACATGAGCATGTGGTATGATAGCGGTATGATCTGGGTTAATCCCCCGCTGTGTAGAATTCACAGAAGTGAAATTGGTTGCTAGTGTCATGTCAAGCATAGGGAAGCCGATCTCCCGATCGGCTTGTGGCAAACGGTAGATTGCCACCCCAATAATGCTTGCGACATACAAGTTTTTGACACAACACTAGATGAGAATAAACAGGACTACGATTTGTTGCTAAGGGCAACGGTCTTTCAAAATATAGCTGCCTAAGCGATGAATTTTCTAAAACCAAAGATAAAACTTGACAATATTTATAGCTTCAGAATAGCTTAAAATTCGGTATAAAACTGTATAAAAGAGGAATGAAGATGAGCAGTAATTTCGACGTTCATGCCATCTATCGCTTGATGCATGACAACCATATCCAGTTTTCTTACAAAGGGCCTATCACACAGGAAGTGCTTATCTCTCTGGGTGATACGATCAAGGAAAAGCTGCACCGCGAGGATTGCGATGCCAAAGTGGTAAGGCGCGTTTTTTCTGTGCTGGTGGAAGCCGCGCATAATATCCTGAAATACTCCACCGAAAAAACCTATATGGATGAAAGTAACAAAGCCACTGGGATCGGCTTGATCGGGATAGGAAAAACCGAGGCGGATCTCTTTTTGGTTTTTTCAGGCAATATCGTAAGCCCCGGCGAAGCTAAAGCAGTGGAAGAGAAGCTGGTGCACATCAACCAACTGACTCGCGACGAACTGAATAAAAGCTATCAGCAACAGCTTAAGCAAGGCACAATAGCCTCTGATGGCAGCGCTGGCCTTGGTCTCTTTGAAGTTGCCCGCAAGAGCGACCGGCCTATGGAGTATAATTTTTCTCCTCTGGAAGATGGGAATGTGTTTTTTGAGCTGAAAATCTATGTAAAGGTCGAGGACTAGAATTATGGAAAACTTCATTATAACAAATACCAAATACACTCCCCAGATAGAGCTTTCCTTCAAGGATCGTTATCTTCGCATCATCGGCGACTCGTACCCGGAAAATGCCATGGAAGTGTATCAACCCCTGATCGTGAAGCTGGAAAAATACTTTGAGGCTCCCGCCCAGGACCTGCTGATAGAATTTAACTTCGATTTCGTAAGCACTTCCAGCAAAAAAATGCTTACTGACATAATTGGAATTCTCCAGGGTTATCACGATGCCGGACACCAGATTAAGCTGACCTGGTTCTTTCCGGAAGGGGATTTAGACTGGCAGGAACAATGCGAAATGTTCCTGGAAGACGCTAGCTTTAATTACAGCATCACCCCTTTTAAAGACTGAGGTCTGCATGAGCCCCGACCAGAAAGATATTTTCTGGAAAGAAGCGGAACTATTGGCAGAGGCAAAAATCCTGCTTGGCCAGCTTTCCGAAGACGGTTGTGTGGAAAAAGCCAGATATGCTCAGCTCGCAGCAGCCTATGAAAAGCTTTTGAAACAAAGCTCCAAGCTCACCCGGCTGAGCGATCTGGATGAAAAACGCCTGAATGGCATTATGGACCGGCTATCCCGCTATGTTTCCCCACCCCTGCGCAAGAAAATCGTCGCTGGCCAGGAAAGGGTGGAGCTGAATAAAACCAGGCGGGTAAAACTATCTATTTTCTATTCCGATATCATTGATTTCTCGGCTCACAGCGCTAATATGGAAGGTGAAGCGCTGTCCATAATTCTGAATTCCTATCTTTGTGCCATGACCGACATCGTTAACCACTTCAAAGGCACTCTGGACAAGTATATCGGCGATGCCATCATGGTGTTTTTTGGCGATCCGGATTTTACCGACGACACAGATCATGCCATTCGCTGTGTGCAAATGGCGCTAAAAATGCGGGAAAAAATGGCGGAATTGCAGGAAGATTGGTTCCGGCTGGGCTATTCCGATCCTCTGCATATCAGGATGGGGATTTCCACCGGATATGTTTCCGTAGGTAATTTTGGCAGCGATGAGCGTATGGACTATACCATTATCGGTTCACCGGTAAATTTGGCTTCTCGGCTGGAAACTGCTGCCGGGGCCGACCAGATCCTGATCTCTCACGATACCTGGGGTTTGGTGAAAAATCACTTCCGCTGCTCCGAAGCCCGGAAACTGAAACTGAAAGGCTTTGCCAAAGCGCAATTGGCCTACGAGGTGTACGGCCTGGCAGATGAAACGCAGAACCGGGAAGTGGTGATCGAAGACAAGGAAAAAGGTCTGCTGATCCGCTATGACAAAAGCAAAATCAGCCCCGAAGAGGTGGCGAAATTGATTTTTTAGGTGCGATTTGTAAAAAAATTAAGCTAAGTGCAGTTCATCTGATCAAGCCTGTATGCCATGGCCTGGAGTCCTGATGGCCAACCGTAATGAATTGATATATATGATTAACACCACGAATGAGGAATTGCGATAACCTATGCATCCAAGCAAATGTTTAATGACAGTACGTGAGTATGTGGGGTCAGGCATGCTGCTTAAAATCCCATCCGCATACCAGATTCATGACAATCAATTTCCAACTGAGGACGACCTGTTATCCAAACAGACTTTTTCCTCCAAGGAGCAATCTCTATGCCCAGGCTGATCAAGATTCTTCCTATCATTAGTCTGCTGTTAATCCTGGCTTTTATCCAGGCGGCTCAAACCAAAGGTTCAGATGCGCTAAGCCAATATCAGAAAATCCAGTCGAAAGAGAAGAATTACCGGCTCTTCAGATATGAAGATGGCGCTCCCGAAGCAAGCAATTATCGCTGTTTTCGCGATCAGTTTGATTACTTATGGACTCAAACAGCAAAGAGCATCTATAGGTTCAATGGCATCAGCTTTCAAGACATGAGAAGGGAGCTTCCTGAGGTTGAAAGAGACTCATTATTGGAATTGAAGACACTCCAGGGTAGCGAGAGTAAAGTGTATCTTACCGGCAGACATTACATTTACAAATGGATTGGACACCGGTTTATCAAGTATGTGTTTCCAAAGGATGACAGAATCAAGCGCAGTCAATTCGTAAACTCCAAATTGCTTGCAATAGGCACTAATGGTTATGGTGTCTTAGATGGTGATAAATGGCTCTATGTAAGAATCGGTATTGAGGACTATACAGACTATACACTTTATGGTATTCGGTATCTCAAAACTGACAATGTCACAAGTACAGTCTCGCGTTTTACACTTGATAGGAATAACAATCTATATGCAATACACTATCAAGCTCTCTATTCTCCGCAAAGAAGTATTCTAATACCAATTCAAAGTTCAGGAGCTTTTGCAGTTAAAATGTACTCAGCTAAGGGTAAGTTTGTGTTCCCTGTATTTTCAGAAGATGAGGGCAGAAACCAATTCGACAAAAAGGGAATTGTTCTGCAGGCGGAGTTTAAAACTACAGCTAATTGGGGCATTTATCTTACTTTCCCAGGTACAAATATAGTGTATAGATTTAATGAAGAAAACCAACTCTTTTTGAATCAGAGCATTATCAATGGAAAACAATTATCAATAATATCTACATCGAACTCAATTGAAGATAGATACTCCTCGTATCTCACCAATAATCGGATTGTTTATACTCGTAGCGATACACTATTTATCCATGACCTTGACCATGGTATAGATTACTATCGGGGTGATTATTACTATGACCCTATAACTCCGGACACATGGTATTTGATTTATACAGAAAAGGGTCTTATAGAAGTTAAGAATCAGATAACTCATGGATTTGATTTTGTTTACCCCAGACATGTTCTTAGGGAAGTGTCGGGCTTACTTTACCTAAATCCAGTCGAAACCCCTGCCATTGATACCCCTTTGCGATATGGTAATGCTCCAAGCTATTGGAATGACGGTCAGTATTTGGCGTATAGCGTAGCTCAGTCAAGCGTCAAAGGGACACACAGGTTGTATCTGATCAATCTGGCCGCCGGAACCAGAAAAGAGATCGAAGTGGCCGATGAAGCCGAGAGTCTTCACATCCTGGATTACAATGAAGTATCAAACTACCTGACCATAGCCGGGAAAGACGGGATAAGGCTGGTAAGCTTATCCCTGCCCTCCTACCTGGATTATGGCCTCAAAGAATCCGAACAATATACGTTTTCTGAAGTGAAAGAATCTATATTGGGAAAGCTAGTTCTGTTAAGAAGAGAATCAGATAATAGCTCTGTCATCTTTCTTGACCGAGGTCAAGAGATAAAGAAACTGGTTGAATGTCCCAGATTGGGAGGTTGGCACTATTCATACTCCATGAATAAGCTGTTTTACTGGTATTCAGACAAACAGGGTATCTCATTTGTGGAGTATGATTTTCAAAGCGGTTTGAGCAAAACCATAGAAAAGAGCCCATCTATATCCAAGATAACTTGTTTCAATGAACGCTATCTAATTCTGTTTGGAGATCTCAGCTATACCATCCACAGCTCATCAGGGTCTGAATCCGGAAGTATGAAGCCCTTAGTACAACCCTGGAAAGAATTTCTAGATAAGCACAACATAAATAGTGATGCACTCATCTCAAAACTGGCACTGACAATTATCGATGAAGCGAACGTCTTCATCCCGCCTCAGGAGTATCCAATTTCTACAGAACCAGATGGTGTTAAGACGCTTTCATCATACCATAGTTTATATAGCCAAGATCCCTTACCTGCCAGGGAACTCACTATCATAACAGGATCCTCTGAAAAATTCAGAACTCCTGCCTACATTTACAACCTGAAAACTATGCTTGCCACCCCCAAGCCGGATTGGATGTCTGCGCAAATCCTCAGAAATAAAAAGGATATTCCCTGGATTGTTCAGCTTTCAAACTCTGGTAATGACCACGTACTAAAGATTGGCGAACTGGACAGGAAAACACTATCGTTGATGGATCAGGGATTTTCATACAAATTCAGTGGCACGACCCTTCCCAAGCTTCAGTACTATACATCGCGAAACAAGCTGATTGTGGTGATAAATGACAGAGTATACTACAATCACAATAATAGCTGGCAATACATGGATGTAAATCCCTTCACTCGTTTCGGCAGAATTGATGGACTAAGTTGTTTTTATCAGACCGATACTGAGATCTGGCTGATAATCAACGGAGTTTTGATACGTCACGATCTCAGCACAGGTCAGGACTTTGTGTTCAAACAGAGCAACGGTATGCCTGAAGGCTTAAGCGGTATTTACTACAGCTCAGGTGCCTTGAGATTCGTTTCCAGTTCGGGCATTTATACCTTTAATCCAGAAAATGATGGAGCTCAACTGGTAGTACCCTGGATTCAATCCAATGGCTTTCGCTTTGCATCGGGCGTTTTTAACAAGATGAAACACTATCAAAACAACATAATCATCCCAATCGATATCCTCAACACCATGTTTCCGGAACGGGTGAAACTAAGCTACCGTTTACTGGGCTATGAAAAGGATTGGAAACAAAGAGAATACACGCCTCAGATCGAGTATCCAAAGCTACCTCCCGGACATTATGAATTTCAGATCTATGCCACTTCGCCCACCGGAATGCAGTCCAAACCTTTGAGTGTGTTTTTCATTATCAAACCACCTGTCTATGGCACTTGGTGGGCTTTTGTGATCTATGCTTTGGGGCTTTTTGCTTTGGGTCGCTATCTTTATCGGCTGAGGATCAAACAGCTTCAAAGGCGCAACGAAGCTCTCGAGCAAACGGTAATGCTGCGTACTCATGAATTGCAGGAACGGCAAAGGCATATCCAGGAATCCATCGAATATGCTTCCTTGATCCAAAAGTCCATCCTGCCTCAGGATGCTGATCTGGCCGATGCCTTTAGTGAACACTTTGTACTATGGAAACCCCGCGCCACGGTGGGAGGCGACTTTTACTGGCTGTATAGCTCGGAGGACGGCTGCACCTGGTTTGCCCTGATCGATTGCACCGGCCACGGAGTTCCTGGTGCCCTGCTTTCCATGACGGTGAATTCGCTCCTTAACCATCTGATCAAAGACAAGGGAATGAACAAACCTGCTGAGATTTTGCAAACCATGCACCGGGAAATTGGCATGGCTCTGCATCAGGACAGGGAAAATACCCAGCAGGATGGTATCGAGATTGCTTTACTGAAAATCCATAAGGAGCAGCTTGTCTTCTGTGGAGCTGCTCTGCATCTTCTGTATTACGAACCGCAAACCCGCAGTTTGCAGCAGGTAAGAGGTGATAAACGCGGTCTGGGCGGTTTGAAATGGCACAGTGAGCTTAGCTTCACCGAGCACCCTATCTCCTGGAATCCCCAGATGCGCATTTATCTATATACCGACGGGATAATAGATCAGCCTTTGCCTTTGGATGAGCGTCTGCAGCGTTTTGGTAATCCCCGTTGGCTGGAACTGGTAAATAAACTGGCAGAACTTCCGTTTGTGGAGCAACACCACATTTTGGAAGAAAGGCTGCAGGTAATGCTGAGTTATGACGAACAGCGGGATGACATCACGATCATCGGATTGCAGATAGGATAGATTCCATGAAGATTTGGCGAACCAGGAAAAACTCAGATTCCTCCGAATTGATGGACAAGCTGCTGACTGCTGTGGTTTCGGTTTACCTTTATATGGCGCGCACTGCAAAACTGAAGGGTGAGGAGATAAATTTCATCGACCGCATCCTGCACAGTATGTTTGGCAATGACATCCCTCTTTACAAGATTGAACAGGCTCGTCAGCAGGTGCTATCCATCCGGGAAGCGGCAAACTATCTGAATGTGCATCTGGGCTCAGCAGACAGAGCAAAGATAATCCTGAACCTGATTTCACTGGCTTACCATGATCGTAACAAGATTCACGTCCTGGGCAGCCTGGAAATCGTGGAATTAACAGACCTATTGCGTTTGGACGTAAGCAGTCTGGATGCGATTTATGACCTTTTCGAAGATAAAACCTCAGTGATCGATCTGCCTTTGGCGGTTAGCGACAGCGGCCCCAGTTTGCTGCGCAATTCAATGCTCTGGACTGCTAATTCAAGTGATTTCCGCTTCATTGGCTGCGATCCGAGTGGCCGGCTGCTCTTCATAATGATCGAAAGCCTGGTGCTCTTCTACTATGAGCAGGCTCCATCCTGCCCACCCTGCAGATGTAAAGAGGGAGGTCTGGAACGCAGTTTACAGACCAGGCGATTTCACCGTTTACGCGAAACAAGCAGCATTATCCTGCAAGGTAAAAATGGCGAAATCATTCTGAATTGCAAGGATCTGTGGTCTGTCTACAACTTTGGTAGCTATGCTCGTGAGCTTTATTATCCAGAAAACGCCGATCTCAAACTACGCTATCGTAATCGCAAATTCTTTCTGGAACAGAGCTCTAAAAACAAACTGAACCAAAGCCGGGAACTGGCCCTGGACGACTGTCCTGAGCAGAATTCCAGGCTATGTGTGCTGGACATTATTACCCGGGCTGGAAGCGACCGGGAAATCCTCTCCCAAGACCTCAGCTACTTTCTATGTCGGGATCGTCAGGGTTTTAGCCTTAAGCCAGAAAGCGGCTCGTTGGCTCTACTCCATTTCTCTGCAGATGAGGTCGGGCTTTGGGTTCAAGCGCTTACCGAGCATCCAGTATTTCTAAATCGCCTACCTCTGAAAGAAAAGCGGAACTTTACCATAAATCAGGATCTGATCTCGATTGGTGATACGAATTATCTGATAAACCGCAATTGGGAGCTGATCGAAATTCCAATCCAAATCTCGGAGATCAACGTAGCAGAGATCTCACATAAGTTCAAGGAAGGCAATACTGCCTTATCCAGCGTGGCTTTCCGGCTTGGGAAGGGTAGTATGATGGCAATCATGGGGCCCAGCGGCAGCGGTAAAACCACTCTGTTGCAGGTGCTTTTGGGGGAAGTAAAGCCAACGCACAGTAAGATCAGCATCGACGGCCTGGATTTTTCCGCCAATTTTGCCTTTTTCCAGCAGCATATTGGCTACGTGCCCCAAGACGATCTGCTCTTTCCCAATTTAACTGTGTTTGAAAACCTCTATTACCGCATCAGGCTTGCCTTGCCGGCCTTAAAAAACGAGCAGGAGATAAAAAGCCGCATCGATAATCTGCTGCATAGCGTAGGCCTCTACGAACAGCGCAGCATGCTGGTGGGTGATGTGCTGAACAAAAAACTCTCAGGCGGTCAGAGGCGAAGGCTGAATATTGCCTTGGAATTGGTTATGAATCCGATGATCATCTTCCTTGACGAGCCTACCAGCGGCCTTTCCTCCAAGGATTCAGAAAGCATCGCCGAATTCCTCTGCGAGCTGAAAGAACAGAACAAGATCATCATCTGCACCATCCATCAGCCCAATCCTACCGTTTTCAAAGCTTTCGACCGCGTTCTGCTGCTGGACAATGGCGGCCGCCAAGTGTATTTCGGTTCCAGCGACGAAGTTTTTGATTATTTTAATGAGGAACTGCAGGACTGCGGAAGCCGCAAAGAAGCGCTTGACACAAAAAAGAGGCTGCTGATGCCGGACTATTTCTTTGACCTGATCGAAACTCCGGACAGGGCAGGAAACAGACGCTGGAATCCGGACTATTGGGAACGCAAATACCGCAATCACCGCTTCCGCCAGGCCATGGACATTGAACTGCAGGAAAACGGTAACCTGGAACAGGCTTCCTTTGCCAAACCGCCCAAGCCAGGTTTGATTGCCGGTTTGCACAACCTGATTTACCTGCTTATCCGCAACTTCGTGAATAAAAGCCGCAGTCGTATAAATCTACTGATGACGCTTCTGGTAGCGCCTTTGCTGTCTGTTCTGACCTCATTTGTGCTGAGAGGAGTGCCGGATGGAAAGCCCTACAGCTTTTGGGAAAATCAGAATTCCTGGCTCTTTGGCTTCATCTCGATCATCATCTTTATCTTTATCGGTCTGGCCAACAGCATCGACGATATCCTTAGCGAAAAACGCAGCATCAAGCGTGAACTGAAGCTGAATGTACCGGCCTTTAACCACCTCTTTTCCAAGACCCTGGTGCTCTTTTTCATGACTCTCGTGCAGATTCTGCTCTATTATTACATTTCGGCAGGGGTTTTAGGAATGCGGGGCTACCTGGTTCCGCATGCTCTTTTCCTTTTGCTGAGCGGGATGACGGGTTATAGCCTGGGACTGCTGTTTTCCAGCATTATCAAGGATCGCAACGCCGTTATCAACATTTTGCCATTGGTGATCATCCCCCAGATCATGTTCAGTGGGGCTGTAATCAGGTTTACGGACATGAATTCTTCTTTGCGTCTGAACCGAAAGAGCGAAATCCCGGAGTTTTGCCACTTAATCCCTTCCCGCTGGCTTTATGAAGGCTGGATGCTGGCTTCAGGATCTCTGAATCTCTGGCAGCGGCAAAAGGATAATTTCCTGCGGCAAACCAAGAGCGGGAACCTGGGCTATGAGGAATACATTAAAACCGTGGAAAGCTATAATCTATTTCTGGAAGAGCATCCGGAAAGCCGCTATCAAAATTCGCTGATCCGCAGTGCTCTGTCCGTGGCGCATGGCGATTATCTGAATAACCAGCGCAATACTTTTTTGTCGCATCAGACCAGGCTTTGGGGTATGCAGCGGCGAACCCTGTATCTGGATTTGGCCGTTTCGTTATTGCTGATCCTGGCGTTCAGCCTTGTTACCTGGCTGCGGCTAAAGTTCTTTTTCTGAAAGAGGCAAGGATGAATATCTATATTCGCACCCAGGATAACGACCTCTTCAAATACTTCAGTGATCAGGACTACGCTTTGGTGATGGCCAGGGCCGAAGCTGCCTTCTATAAATCGGGCGAGATTCTATGCGAGGCGGGAACCATCCCCGATAGCTTTGTGATGGTTCAGGAAGGTGAACTGGAGTTATTTGGCAGTCATAGCATCGGAAATATCTATCCCGGAGAATTCTGTGGAGAGCTCTTCTTCCTTTCCCAGGAGCCAAGCCCCTTTAACCTGCGGGCTGCCAAGGATTCTTATGTGCTAAGGCTTGGCTTCTCAGAGTTAAAAGACCTTATTGAGGCCAGGCCTGAGCTGATGGCGCGCATCCAGGCTGCGATCAATGACTCGCTCTGCCTGAAGATAATCCGCCTGACTCACAGGAGGAACAATGGATAAGTATAACGAGCATCCCCTTTACTGCTATCTAAGCCCCGAAGAGAAAAAGCTGCTGAAACCGGCGATTAGCTCGCAAACCTTTGTGGCGCATGAAAAACTGATCACTATCGGCGATCGCAACCGCGACATCATCTGCCTGGAAGAAGGCAGCGTTTCCGTGCAGGTGGAAGATTTCGATGGCAACGTCCGCGAAGTGGCACGAATCCATGAAGGCAGCCTGGTGGGGGATATGAATTTCGTGATTCCTACCCGCAGAACCGCAAACGTGGTGGCATTAACTGAAATTGAAGCCGATGTGATCTCCTACGACAAACTCTGCGCCATCCTGAAGGAAAATGCGGATATAGCAGCCAGGATCTTTGCCGCTTTGAACCTGCAATTGAAAGACAAGTACCTGGGGATGATCCAGAGCTGAAAATGCTTAACCGCTTTGAAAAATGCATTGTAGGGGCGACCGGCGGGTCGCCCAAAAAAGGATTTCAGATAGGAACTACAATGAAAACAGCTCAAGACCCAAAGCATTATCGAACGACAAAGAGCAATGATAACAGATTGAATAACAAAGAGTAAAAGAGATAAAGAGGAAAAAAGAGAAAACTTATGGGGAAGGTAACCGGATGTGTAAAGCTAAGACCATGAATTGTATCAAAGAAACAAAACATCATTCTGGGAGTCAGAATGATTGTTCTGCGTAATCAATCTGCACCATCAGAACCAAAAACCCCGACAGGGGTGAAATCCTTTAGCCTGGGGTGCAGCGCAGAGGAACCCCAAGAAAGAATAAAACCCATAATAAAACCCCTTGCGGGTGACACCAAACCCATACAGCAGATAAAACCATTTGTGCCATCCCTGCGGAGTTTGCCTATGGAGAGCCCTATGAAAATATCAATATCGCTACACTATAAGGGTGGCAATGTCAGAATTGCCACAGCGACCAAAGGGCGCTATTTCAGAAAACTGCTTTGCCTCTTCCAAATCGGAGTTTGGCAGCCCTTTACATCGATGCTCATAGCTTGGTGGTGTTTTCCGAAAAACGAGTTAGATTCAATACCTGTCATTCCTACCCCACTCAAACAAGCAAATTGTAGTCCCAAAACCAGAGGAGTATTTACAATGTATAAATTCCTGCACGTATTAATCATCATCCTTTGCCTGTTGCTATTAGCTTCAGTAGAAAAAGCCCAGATCACTTCAGTTGATGCATTACAAAAATACCAACAAATCCAATCAGAATCAAGACAATCAAGAGGCTTCAAATATGAAGAGGGTACCCCAAAGTCCTTATGGGGAGTTCAACGTGACTGTATGGGATACTTATGGTTTCGTACAATTAACCCATTGAAATATTACAGATTTAATGGTGTTTCTTTTCAGGATTTATTCTCGGGATATCCAAAAACACAGACTGATTCTCTATTCTACACCTCCCCATTACTTACATATAAAAAAATACCACACTTTGCAGGACGCCATTATCTATATCGTTGGAATGGGTTCAAACTTCAGTGTTTTGCTTTTCCAAAGGACGATAGAATAGCACAATGCAGTGTGACAGGAGAGAAAGTTTATTGCTTAGGGTCAAAAGGTTTTGCCATACTTGATAAGGATAAATGGATATATGTTAGAATACCCATTGACTCTAGACTAGTTCAAGGAGAGCTATTTTCAACTTGGAAGTCAAGCAGCAATATAAGTGAAAAAACAGGGAAAATGAAGCGAGAACTGATGATTTTGAGCGGTAACAATGAACTCGTTCTATTGAAATATGAGACAATGCAATCAACCTTGACTTCTAATGATATTCCATTTCATACTGATCAAGACATGCAGCTTGAAGTTTATTCAAATAAAGGTAAGAGACTGATAAATTTAGCAAAGAAGGAGGAATTGAATACATTTGCAGATAAACAAATTGTTCTTCAACCTGTTATGGCTTTATCTCGATCAAATGAGCTTTTTGTCTATATCAAAGGAACAAACCTTCTCTACAAGATAGATACCGTAAAAGGAAAGACGATACAGCAGCCATTACCGGAAAATGCCATGATCTTACACTATGAATCCGTTGCATTACACAACGATTGGGTGGTTTATCAAACTGCTACATACATAAATGCGTTAAATTTCAAAGATTCTATTAGTAACAATCCAATATTGTACAAGGCTCCTCTATCTGAAAAACAAGATGAAACAGGCTATTTAATTCTTGTCGGGGACACAATCATGAAGTTCAGTTCACAAACTTATGGATTTGGAGGGATTAAATACGCTTGTTATAACATAAAACCAAAACTTGGTGGGATGAATAAGTTAACTTATATCGAAATCAATAATAAGATCTCTTATGGCAACCGGCTAGGATATCCAGTTATTCAAATATTCGGAAAGAGAATCATTTATAGTATCCCTAATGAGAAAATCCCAGGTGTACATACTATACACATAGGAGACCTGGATACTGGAGATGAGAAAACTATCGAATATGCTGACCAGTCCACAGGTATTGAGATATTAGACTATAATGAAGAAAATCAGAATATTATGATAAAGGGAAAATACCAGATTGCTATGCTATCTACAAGTAATAACGTCCAATGTATCCTGCCATTTAATACGTTGAGAGCTGCAGTCTCGACATTAACATTAAATAAGGGACAACTGCATAACGTTTGGAATTACACAGTTTTTGAAAATAAATTCAGTGCAGACCTTAAGTTGTTTTATCAAAGCAGAGAAACTGGGTATGAAGTAGCAATTCCTAAGAACATAGGGTATTCAATCTCAAATCAACACACAATGTATCTGCGGAGGGCAGACAGTGACTTTGTGCAATACGAACTCGACCTAAAATCACTAAAAGTAAAAGAAATGCCACATTCCGAAGATTATCGAAGGTTCCATACTATACCAGATGGATACATGATCCTCAATCCTGATTTGAGTTTTGAATTACATAAACCCAAGGGAATAGTAAAAGATTCTATTCCTTATGTGATAGACAGTTTGTCGTCAGTTCTATCACCCTTTGGTCTGGATCCCAAAGCCTTGTATGAAGATATGGAGCCAGTATTAATATGTGAGGATGAGATATTTATACCCGGATTTTCAAAAACTATCGAAAAAGTCAATAATGGGACTTACAAGTTTTCAATGCTTTACAACACAGAGGCTAATAAAAGAATACCCGTTCAAACTTTCATGATATCGAAGAATCCTACGGTAGAGCTCAGAGTACCTCCTTTTGTATACAATCTTACTACAAAACAAGTTACCACCAAACCTAACTGGATAGATATAAGAAAACTGAAAATTCAAGGAGAACAAGTTTTACTAAAACATTGGGAGAGGGCTGGTATAAGAAAACAATTAGTCTTCAGTATGCTTAAAGAAGGAAAAGTAATATCATCTAAAGATGACTTTACTCTGCCTATAGGAGAGGGTGTATTACCTAATCCCAGAATAACTAATGACAATCAGAATATCTACTTCGTTGACGAAAACTCTCTACAATACTATTATGATAACAAATGGGAGATATTATCTCTTGATGATTTTGAGCAGTTTGGTAGTTTTAGAGCTGTTAACAGAATATCTGGAAACCTGTGGCTAACCTATACAAGTGGTTTAATCCGCTATTCATTAGAATCCCAACAAGCTTTTACATTTGATGTCAGCTACGGCTTACCCAACGAAATGAGCGGTATATTCTTAGATGAAACAGGTCAAATGTATATTACTGACAGGACAGGAGTATATAAGTTCAATCCTCCAGATGAAAAAATAGCATTGATGATACCTTGGCTCCAAGTTAATGACTCGCATTTAGGTACGAATACTAAACACAGGTTACGATACCGGCATAACAATTTGATTATTCCGATAGAGATTTTGAATACTATGTTTCCTGAAAAAATGAATCTCAGTTATCGGTTGGTCGGTTTGGATCAAGAGTGGAAACAGCGTGTTTACACTCCTCAAATAGAGTATCAAAATCTATCGCCAGGGCATTATGAATTTCAGATATATGCTACTTCACCATCGGGGAGCCAGTCAAAAACACAAAGAGTTTTTTTTAGTATCAAAGCTCCTTTTTACGCCACCTGGTGGGCATACCTGATCTATGTGTGTATGGGTTGTGCAGCGAGCTATGGCATTTTCAAATTGAGAACCCGCCAGTTACAAAGACGTAACCTGGCTTTGGAAAAGACGGTGGAGCTGCGAACCATAGAGCTGAAGGAGCGGCAGCAGCGCATTCAGGAATCCATCGAATACGCTTCCTTGATCCAGAAGTCCATTCTGCCCCAAAGGGAGGAGCTGATCCAGCGTTTCCGGCAGCACTACGTGATCTGGAAACCGCGGGACATAGTGGGCGGTGATTTCTATTGGCTCTACGAAAATGAAGCGGGGGAGACCTTCTTTGCGGTGATCGATTGCACCGGGCATGGGGTGCCGGGAGCACTACTTTCCATGACGGTTAATTCGCTGTTGGACAAGCTGGTAAAGGATGGCGGGGTTTACAGTCCGGCAGAAATTTTAACCCGCATGCATCGAGAAATCGGGGCTGCCTTGCATCAAACCGAAGCCCATACTCAACAGGATGGGATCGAGATAGCGTTGGTAAAAATTGATGCCCGGAAGCAGAGTTTGGTTTTCAGCGGGGGAGGGCTGCATCTGCTGCACTATGATCAGGAAAGCAAGGCCACAAGCCATCTGCGGGGCAACAAACACGGTTTGGGCGGCTTAAAGTGGCATGCGGAGCTGGTTTTTGACGAGCAGGTTATCCCCTATGCCGAAAAGCAGCGGATCTATCTTTATACCGACGGTATCCTGGATCAGCCGGTTACGGATACTGAAAAGCCGAAGCGTTTGGGTAGTGTTGCCTGGCTGGAGTTTTTAGGCTCGATCGCCGCGTTACCAATGGAAGAGCAGGAAACCAGCTGCAACGAACTGATCTGCAGGATGCTGGCTTGCCACGAACAAAGGGACGATATCACGGTGGTGGGGATTGAGCTGTAGTAATGATTGTATGATTGGCGTTTTAAGCAAAATTGAAGGTGACCCTCCCCCAAAGACAAGC
>Ga0302250_1001758_pt1 | contig 15246 bp, 16 predicted proteins | sample AAG_RA_Asp_MG_FD_193536 | JGI IMG/M metagenome (GOLD analysis project Ga0302250, IMG submission 193536) | Enriched activated sludge microbial communities from anaerobic digester in WTTP, New Holstein, Wisconsin, United States - AAG_RA_Asp | ecosystem: Engineered > Bioreactor > Anaerobic >... | reverse complement strand
ATTTAAAAGAGATTGCACTTTTTGCTTTATTGGATGATGCAACGTATAGTTACTTGGAAACAATAGCCAAAAAAAGAGAATTTCAAGCCGGTAAAATACTTTTTTACGCAGGCGAAGAGCCACAAAAATTTTTGATGTTAGCTAGCGGCGAAGTAGAAGTTTATAAACATGATGAAAAAGGAAATGAAATTGTGCTCGGTCAATTTGCTGCTCCTTCGCTTGTTGCTGAAATGGCGACACTAAAGGGCATTCCTTATCCTGCTACTGCTAGGTGCAAAAGCAGTGTAGAGATATATGAGATAGACTTGGAAAGTATTCAGGCATATGTATCCAAAACATCCCCATTATCGCAGGTATTGATAAATTCATTAACTAAAAAGATACAACATTTAGAGGGTGTCCTAAAATATGCCACTATTTCAAATGCCTCAGTGCGTACGGCAACTTTTTTGATAGATCATGAATATCAATTGTCACAGCTTACTCAACGCCAAATCGCTTCAAATATTATGCTTACACCAGAAGGGTTATCAAGAATTATAAAACGTTTCAAGAAAGCAGGGCTGGTTGAAGTGAGGTCTAAAAAATTATATATAATTGATGCAGAAGGATTAAAGGGAATAACAAACTAGAGTGTTCCTATCTTTGTGGCAGTGATAAATATATATTCACGCCCGGTAATGGTGACACGAAACTTTTTTTGTTGCAGATATTTTTTGGCAAATATGACATCATTGAAAAGAAGCGACATTTCAGAATAATTATAATTTGGTGCTTTTGCCCCATATATAAGTTCATGACCTATCCAGCGTGAGTTTGGAAACCCCAAGATCAATGCTCCATTGTCAGTTAGGTAGTTTTGCACCAGATCCATCAAAAACGGTTTATAATTAATGTCAGGACTTTGTAAAGTTCCTATAGAAATGATGAGGTCAAACCGCCCAAGCGAAAGTTCGCCCAGTTTATTTATATCATGTGCATAAAATTTTGCATTCGGAAATCTATTTTTTGCAAATTTTATGGCTGAACTTGAGTGGTCTATGCCTGTCAAATTTATATTGGCAAATGTTTCAGGCTCCATCATGGAGGCAATGAGTTCAAATTCATCTGCTTTGTTTATGCCAAGATCAAGTATGTTTTGTCTATTTTCGATTTTTACCGCTTTTAAAGCTGAGTCATAAGCATGCAAAAAAGTCGGCTCTTCATTTTTGTTTATACTAAAAAATGCAGAATCTACTCCGTATTTCTCTTCTTTTGTATCTATAGGAGCTGTATGAAAGGAGTCGTTTGTGTTTAGTTTTTGAAACGTTATAACGATGGTATGTTCTTGGTATTTGGTAGGTGTTTGCATCTTGCAGCCAAGAAGTTCGGCTAAATTCACCCATGCTTTGTATCCGCGATATAGATATTTTTTTCCATCAACCCAAATAGGCTCTCCACTATATAAATCATCTGAAATATCCGGATTTATCACTTCAAAACTTACAATGTTTGAAGTTTGAAGTGATGTTTCCAGCTCTTTGGTTATCTCGATCAGAGGCTGTGATGAAAATGATACCATATGGTATTTTCTTATTTTCCTATCATGCTCGAGACTATGCCTTTTTCATCTTTGTTTTCTGCCATGATCACTCCTGCGATATGAATAACTACAAAATATAAAATACCATTATAAAGCAGCTCATGAAATTCTTTAATACTATGTCCTAGATCTTTGCTAATATTAAAAAAATCATGAAAGTGCAGCAGGAGTCCGGTTGCAGCTATAAGAAACATTAAGGCATAAAAGATCACGTATATCGAACTAACAATTTTATCATGAGTTGTTTTTTCGGAACAATTTTGGTAATTTTGTTTTCCGCTGTCTGTAAAAAACAATACAATTCTCCAAACTACCAATGCTGCCAAAGCGTATCCAAGCCATATATGCCAATCCCACATAGGCGATCTGATAGCCCTAGCAATAGAAACTGCTTGATCTTTGGCTATAGAGATATTTATATCACCAAGCTTCTCGATGATAATTTCACTATTAGTTCTGTAGCTTAGAAATGTTTTACGCAAAAAAACGGTACCAAGCAGGCCAAGTATCACTACGGCATTTATCCAGTGCCATAGCCTAAAGTTTAACGACCACTGTTTCATGTTAAATCCTTATATTTAGAGATAATGTTATTATACAAATTCTTTTATTAATGATATTTAATGTAAAAAAATCATTTAAAATAATTATTTAGAATAATATTTGATATATTGTTCTTAGTCGAGCTCGGCCAATCGTGCATCATACCCCGCGCTGATCTCTTCAAATTTTTCAGAGGCTATTTCTAATTTTACAAAATGCTCTTCTATCTCATTATTTATTTTTGAGATGATCTGAGAAACTTCTATGATCTGTGAATTATCGCCGTTATTTGTTGCTTGAAGGAGGGCTTGATTGTGCTCTTCTAGCTGTTTTTCCAGTTTGATGATCTTTGTTTCATGCAGCTCTATATCTTTTTTATACGGAGTGCACTCTTTGCTTTTGGCTTGAACCAGATTGGCCCTAAGCAATTTTCGTTCTTTTTTATCTATCTTTGGCTTAGATTTTTGCGGTTTGTTTATCCCTTCTTCCTCTTCCCAGCCTATTTTTTCGAGAAATTCGTCATACGTACCTTCAAAATACTCAGCTCTTCCTTCGTGAAAAATAATAAGCGCATCAGCCAAACGTCTTAAAAGCATCTCAGAGTGGGTGACCATGATCACTGCTCCTTCAAAAGATTCTACAGCATCACATAAGGCGTCGATCGATTGCATATCGAGGTGGTTGGTAGGTTCGTCCAGCAGTAGCAAGTTCGCCGGAGTTGCTATGATCTTGCCTAGCATGACACGGCTTTTTTCTCCTCCTGAAAGAACCTCGATCTTTTTTTCTGCCAGATCGCCGCTAAACATCATTGTTCCGCAAATTGCCCTTACTTGAGCAATACCCAGTTTTTTATCTACCGAGCTTATCTCGTCTATGATAGTATTTTGGATGTCCAGGCGTTCTATATTGGTTTGTCCAAAGTGTGCTATAGCCGTTGAAGGATGAAAGGTGATCTCACCTTTCTGTTTTGGAAGTTCTCCTGCGATATAGTTAAGCAATGTTGATTTGCCTTTGCCGTTTTTTCCGATGATGGCTAGACATTTGCCGTTTTCCAGAGCAAAAGTTAGGTGTTTAAAAAGCGGGGTATCAGGATCATATCCAAATCCCAGATCTTCGGCGCGAAGCACAACTTTTGCCGGTGTTTCTTTATAATTAAAATTAAAAGAAAGTGAGTTTTCATTTTCTAAGCTTTCCATCTCTTCCATTTTTTCCAACGCTTTGACCTTTGATTGAGCCAGAGCCGCTGTTGAAGCACGAGCCTTGTTTCTGGCTATGAACTCTTCAAGTTCTTTGCGTTTTTTCTCTTGGTTTAGACGGGTTTTTTCATATGTCTCATCTTGCAGCGCCAATGTCTCATAATATTTTTTGGTATCACCTTGCACTATATAAAGCCCTTTGCGCTGGATACCCATGGTATGGGTAGTAACGCTGTCCATGAAATCGCGATCATGCGTGATTAGTATCACTTCGCCGTCAAATTCGCGGATAAATTGCTTGAGCCAGCGCAATGAAAGGATATCTAGGTAGTTTGTAGGCTCATCAAGCAGCAGCATATTAGGCTCAGTTGCCAGAAGCTTTGCGAGATTGATTCGTATCTGATAACCGCCCGAAAAGCTCAACGGATCTTTTTCCAAATCTTCAGCGCTAAACCCAAGCCCAAATAAGATCTTTTCTATCTTATAAAAATTATACTGTTCATCTTCGCTAAGAACTTGTGCACACTCTTCGCGTACAGTAGGTTTGGTGAATTTCAAATGCTGGCGTAAAGTGCCTATGCGGTAATTTTTTGGAATGCTTACTTCGCCTTCGTCGTAGCTTTCTTCGCCCAAAATTATTTTAAAAAGTGTAGATTTACCCGTACCGTTTCGGCCTATGAGCCCTATCTTTTGTCCTTTTGACATTTGCAGGTTCAATCCGTTAAATAAAATTTGGCCGCCAAAGCTTTTTGTTATATTGGTTAGCTGTATCATATTTTGTCCGTTTTGTTAAATTTTTTACTTATCCATGATATCAAAGAACAATTGCTATTGCATTTGTTGTCTTTTTCGCATCTTACTTTTTTGATATTATTGATAATTAAAATCATAAATCCAAAAGCAATAGATAACTGAACTCCTGCTGGCAGCCAATTATGTTCTTGAATATTGCTTATGCCAAGTGCCAGCATAATAACTGTAATTATCAGACACACATGGATTCCTTTTTGCGAATTATATTATAATGCGTTAAAAAAAGAGTTATTATGTCTAGAATTATAGAACACTTTAAAACCATTGCCAAGATCCCACATTGCAGCGGACAAGCTCATGCTTTGAGAGATTTTTTAATAGATTTTGGCAAACAGCACGAATATAATGTAGAGTTAGACGATGCAGATAATATCCTCATATATAAAGGAGAGCCAAACCTTGCATTGCAAGCTCATTATGATATGGTATGCATGGGTGACGCACCAAATATCGAGATTTACGAAGAAAATGGTTGGCTAAAAGCAAAGAACTCTTCTTTGGGAGCCGATAATGCAATGGCTATAGCCATGATGATGGTACTTATAGAAGATGGATATGAGCTTGAATTTTTACTTACCTCGGATGAAGAGATAGGACTTATAGGAGCAAATAGTGTTGAGTTTGATCTCAAGAGCAAATATATGCTCAACCTTGATAGCGAATCAGAAGGTGAAATTTATATAGGATGCGCAGGCGGTATAGATATCAAAGCTACAAAGGGTATCAAAACGATCTCAAATGATCTTGATTGTTATGAAGTAAGCATATCAGATCTGCCTGGAGGACATTCAGGAGTGGATATAGATAAAGATATTTCAAATGCCATCATGCAATTAGCCGGTTTTTTGGACGAACACGATATAAACTTGGTCTCAATAAGCGGAGGAGAAAGGATAAATTCGATACCGGCAAATGCAAAAGCTGTCATTTCCGGCAATAATATAGAGCTTTTTAAAAATGATAATGTTACGATCACGCAAATAGAAAACATACCATACAGATTTGAAGAATCCGTAATTTCTCATATAGCAGCTTTCCAGCACGGAGTATTGAAGTTTAACGATGATCTTGGCATACCGCAGATCAGTCAAAATCTAGCTATTATAGATAGCGATGAAGATATTTTAACGATAGAAGTAAGCGTGCGGGCAATGAGCATGGATGAGCTCGACATTCAAGCCAAAGCCACGGCAGATTATTTTAGAGATGCGGGATTTGAAGTGGATAAAAGAGATAAATATCCGGCATGGAGTCCTGAAAAAAATGAATTTACGACCATGGTAACTCAAAAAACAGGTGAGATTTTTGGCAAAAGCACATACAAAGCTATCCATGCAGGGCTTGAGTGCGGAGTCTTGAAGCAAAAATATCCGCATATGCTGTTTGCATCTATAGGGCCTACTATTGTGTATCCTCACTCAACCAGAGAAGCAGTAAATCTAAGATCAGTTGAACAAACTTTTGAAGTATTGAAAAAAATAATTCAAGAGATCATACCTTAAATCGTCCTTTGCTTTTGCAGTACGATTTCAAAAAACAATCTTCGCATAGAGGATTAATAGCCTTACAGCGATATCTTCCAAAAAGTACCATGGCTTGATGAAGTCTATGTAAGTCTGTTTTAAACTTTTTGCTTAGTTCCTCTTCTGTCTTTTTTGCAGTCTTGGCATTGCTCAGCCCAAGCCTGTGAGCAACTCGGAATACATGCGTATCAACCGCCATCAAATTAGCGCCGGTATATTCCAGCATTACAACATTGGCTGTTTTTTGTCCTACACCGGCCAGTTTTACCAATTCTTTTTGCGTAAGCGGTATTTTGCCGTCATAGTTATCTGCAATCTGATTTGCCATAGTTATTAAATTTTTAGCTTTATTGTTAAAAAAAGAACATGTACCGATCAATGTTTTTATATCATCCAAATTCGCTTTTGCCAGATCATAAACCGTAGGATAGGCAGCAAAAAGCGCAGGTGTTATGAGGTTGACCCTTTTGTCTGTGCATTGTGCTGAAAGCATCACGGCGATGAGTAGCTCATAAGCATTAGTATAATGAAGTTCGGCTACACTATTGGGATAATTTTCTAAAAAAAGTTCTTTTATAGCTTCTATTTCTAGTTTTGTTGCTTTTTTTGGCATGATGATCTTTCATATAAAATAATATATCATTCTACAATCGGTATTATTAATGAACGATTTACAATGATAAGGTAATATAACATAAATGATAAAAAGGAAAATGGTATATGCATAGTTTATTTAAACAAGCAATAGTTTTTATATGTATTTTTGCCCATCTTAATGCAAATGATATAATTGCAACCGTGAACGGAAAGTCTATCACTTCAGAAGATGCCAAACAGTTTTTGGAATCAACAAATACAAATTTAAAATACTCTTCTCTAACTGAAGAGCAAAAATTTGCCGTTATTGAAAGATTGATAGAAAGAGAACTTTTTGCCGAAGCAGCAGCAAAAGCAAAGATCGAACAAACACCGCAGTTTACAAGAGAATTGGAAAAGCTAAAAAAAGAATTGATGATCAATTTGTGGATCAAAACGCAAGTTGATTCTATGATTGTCAGCGACGGAGAAGCTAGAGAAATTTACAATAATAATAAAGCCAAGTTTATAGAACCTTCTCGTATAAAAATAAGACACATAGTTGTCCGCACCAAAGAAGAGGCAAATAGTATCATAGCTGCGTTAAAGCATCTTAGCGGCGATATGCTCAAGCGTACTTTTGCAGCTATAGCTTCAAATAATTCCATTGATGTTAGCCGTGACAGAGGAGGCGATCTAGGCGAGTTGTCCAAAGAACAATTAGGCCCGGATGTTGCGCAAATAGCATGGGATCTTGACGCTGGTACTATATCTATGCGGCCTATCCAAACGCCTGTAGGTTATCATGTTATTTTTGTAGAACAAAAATTAAAACCGCGGACAATTCCTTACGAAAAAGCAAAAAAAGACATTATCGCTTCTTTGAAGCAAAAACAATTCAATCTCTATTTGACACAATTAGCTAAAGAGTTTAAAAGAACGGCAAAAATCACCATACCAGGGAAAACAATTCAAGATAAATAATGTTTTTTTATATTAATGATTGATTTACCAAGATAGTGTATAATTGCATCATATTTTTTAAAAGAGGAATAAATGAAAAAAATTTTATTAGTAACAAGTATTAGTGCATTATTGGCTACATCTATTTTTGCAGATAGCGTTATAGGAACAGTTGATGGTATGCCTATTTATAAATCAGAAGCTGAAAATGCCGTGAAAGTTCTCACCAAGGGAAAAACAACATACGACAAATTAAAACCTGAAGAAAAAAAACAACTTGTAACTTTGATGGCTCCAAGTAAACTTGTAGAAAAAGCAGCCAAAAAAGAGCTTAACGAAAAAGAGAAAAATGCTGCGATCTCAGCAATGTGGATGCAAAAAAAGATGGCTGCAGTGAATGTATCTGACAGCGAAGCAAAAACTACATATGACAAAATAAAAGCAGCCAGCAAAGATCAAAGCAAAATACCTGCTTTTGATAAAGTAAAAGAAACTATCAAAATGCAAATCAAACAAGATAAGGTGATCAAATCGCTAATGAGCGGTGCGAAAATAGTAGCTAAGTAATAGAGGGAGTTTTAATGTCGTTGCTTAGCAAAATTAAAGCCGGTGTCGTTACCGGCGATGATTTACAAACTTTATTTACTACAGCAAAAGATGAGGGTTTTGCAATTCCTGCTGTAAATGTAGTAGGAACAGATTCTATAAATGCGGCTCTTGAAGCAGCTGCAAAAGCAAAATCTCCTATTATTATACAATTTTCAAACGGCGGTGCTGCATTTTGGGGCGGTAAAGGCTTGTCATCAGACAAATCTGCCATCCTTGGAGCGATCGCAGGAGCCTTGCACGTGCATGTGCTTGCACAAGCATACGGGATTCCCGTAGTGCTTCACACCGATCATGCGGCCAAAAAACTGCTTCCTTGGATAGATGCATTGCTCGATGCCAGTGAAAATCATTTTGCTACGCATGGCAAACCGCTTTTTTCATCTCACATGCTTGACCTCTCAGAAGAGCCGTTGGAAGAAAATATCGCAATATGCAAAAAATATCTAGCCAGAATGGACAAGATAGGCATGACGCTGGAAATTGAACTCGGCGTTACCGGCGGTGAAGAGGATGGCGTGGACAACAGTAATGTTGATAATGCTTTACTTTATACTCAACCCGAAGAAGTGGCATATGCTTATAAAGAGTTAAGCCAGATCAGCCATCGTTTTACCATTGCAGCATCTTTTGGCAATGTACATGGCGTTTATAAACCCGGCAATGTGGTTTTGACTCCATCAATACTGGATAATTCCCAAAAGTATATTCAAAAAGAATTCGGCACATCAGAAAAACCGGTAAGTTTTGTATTTCATGGCGGTTCTGGCTCAGAACTTAGTGATATCAAAGAAGCTATCTCTTATGGTGTGGTCAAAATGAATATCGATACTGATACGCAATGGGCTTTCTGGGATGGCGTAAGAGGTTATGAGGCCAAGTATCATAATTATTTGCAAGGACAGATCGGCAATCCTGACGGCGAAGACAAACCAAATAAAAATTATTATGACCCAAGAAAATTTCTAAGAGCCGGCGAAGAATCTATGGCAGCAAGACTTCTTCAAGCATATGAAGATCTAAACTGCATCGGCAGAAATTAATCTTATTGTCAAATCTAAAACTTTTACTGCCTACTCCTATAGAGAATATCTCTATAGACGGACGCAGCTTTTATCTCAAACGAGACGATTTTATCCATCCTGATTTTTCAGGAAATAAAGCGCGCAAACTTCACTACTTTTTAACTCATGATTTTCCAAATATTTCAAAAATAATATCTTATGGCTCAGCCCAATCAAATGCGATGTATTCATTGTCCGTATTAGCTCGTATGAGGGGCTGGGAATTTGAATATTTTGTTGATCATATAGCAGATTTTTTGAGAGATAATCCTCATGGCAATTACGCTAAAGCACTTGAAAAGGGGATGAAAATAATAGAGAAGGGAGAAGGGAGAAGGGAGAAGGGAGAAGGTGTCTTATTCATAGAAGAGGGCGGAAGACAAGCCGAGGCCAGCTTTGGGCTCGAAATCATGGCAAAAGAGATAATTGATTGGCAGATATCAAACAGCATCCAAAAATTAAATATCTTTTTACCTTCCGGCACGGGAACCACGGCTCTTTTTTTGCAAAAACATCTATCATCCCTTCACCCTTCACCCTTCACCCTTTACTCTAAGGTATATACCACCCCTTGTGTAGGAGATTTAGAGTATCTTAAAAAGCAGTTTTATATGCTAGAAAGTGAAGAGAGATTTCATCCAACGATCTTAGAGCCGGAAAAAAAGTGGCATTTTAGCAAACTTTATAGTGAACATTATAAAATTTGGCTAAAATTACATCAACAAACAGGCGTAGAGTTTGATATGCTCTATGACCCGGTAGGTTGGCAAGTGCTTTTAGCAAATATGGACATATTTGATGGAGAGATCATGTATATTCATCAAGGGGGAGTCTTGGGTAATGAAAGCATGCTGCCAAGATATCAAAGAAAATACAAGGAAATGGGATGAAGATAATTCAGAGCAATGATGTAAAGTTTGAAGCAGAGTTCGCTGAACTTTTACAGCGAGGAAAAATGGATATAGATGGAGTTTCTGCCATCGTCTTAAGTCTGCTAAAAGAGATAAAAAATAACGGCAACCGAGCAGTCAAAGAGCAGATTGCCAAATTTGACAGATGGACTCCTGTTGGTGATGAAGATTTAAATATATCAATTGATGATATGAAAAAAGCGTATGACAATATTAGTGATGAACTTAGAGAAGCTATGCAGCTGGCATATGACCGAATAGAAGCATATCACCAAAAGCTTATGCCTAAAACATGGATGGATGAGGAGTCAAACGGTATAATCCTTGGTCAAAAGGTCACAGCTGTTGATAGAGCAGGGCTTTATATCCCGGGTGGCAAGGCGGCATATCCAAGTTCATTGCTTATGAACGCGGTTCCGGCAATCGTAGCAGGCGTCAAAGAGATAGTCGTATGTACGCCGGCTCCTGATAATGAGATAAATGAACTATTGCTTGCTGCTTGTCATTTATGTAAAGTGACCAAAGTGTTTAAAGTAGGCGGAGCTTCTGCGATCGGTGCTATGGCATACGGTACGCAAACGATACCAAAAGTAGATGTTATCACGGGTCCTGGCAATATTTTTGTAGCAACAGCTAAAAAACTTGTATACGGCGAAGTAAATATAGATATGATAGCAGGGCCAAGTGAGATAGGAATACTTGCAGATGAGGGCGCAAGAGCAGATTATATAGCTATGGATCTTCTTTCTCAAGCAGAACATGACGAGATGGCAAGCTCTATTTTGATAACTACAAGCATGGAATTGGCTAATAGTGTAAGTAATAAAGTAGAAGAGTTCTTAAATACCCTCAGCAGGGAGACAATAGCACGTAAATCAATAGAGGAAAGAGGTGCGATCATCGTCACAACATCAATGAATGAAGCAGTCGAACTTATGAATGAGATAGCCCCTGAACATTTAGAGGTTATGACAAGTGATCCTATGAGTTTGCTGGATAGCATACGCCATGCAGGAGCCATATTCTTAGGCGAAAATACACCAGAACCAATCGGAGATTACATAGCAGGCCCAAACCACACTCTGCCTACTGGCGGAACTGCGAAGTTTTATTCGCCTCTAAGCGTTGAACACTTTTTGAAAAAATCTTCTATTATCTCCATGAGCAAACAAGGGATCAACGAGCTTGGAGAAGCATGTGCCCTGATAGCTCATACGGAAGGTTTAACTGCACATGAAGCAAGTGTGCGTATGAGACTTGGCAAATAAGCAGATTTTGTTTTAAATCTGTTTATTTCTTTTTTTCTTCATCGATACGAAAAGATATTTTTGCAGTAATTCTATACTGTACTATCTTATTATCGACTACTTTTGCACTTTTATCTTTGATATAGATTGATTTGATATTTCTAATGGATTTAGATGCTTCATTGATAGCATTTTGTGCAGCATCTTCCCAACTTTTGTCTGACTGAGCTAAAACTTCTATGACTTTTGCAACTTTTGACATGACTTATCCTTGGTGCTGAGATAACAAATCATATCACAAAAAGCATGGATTGTCAAAAAAATAAGGAGTGGCGCGGCGGACGGGGCTCGAACCCGCGACCCCCTGCGTGACAGGCAGGTAATCTAACCAGCTGATCTACCGCCGCATTGTCTAGGAGTTTATTTTTGAATAGATCCTGAAATAAATACATGTCAACAATGTTTGTCAGTATGAACTTGTTTCAGAATCCAATATGGACTCAAAAATATTTGATGGTGGTCCCTGCAAGACTCGAACTTGCGACATCTACCTTGTAAGGGTAGCGCTCTACCAACTGAGCTAAGAGACCATGGACTTTTTGGCGACCCTTAGAGGATTTGAACCTCTGTGTCTGCGTTGAAAACGCAACATCCTTGGCCACTAGATGAAAGGGTCATCTAGATCCAAACAGTCGTAAAAAAACTATTTAAAATAGTCAAGTGGTGTCCCGTCTAGGATTCGAACCTAGGGCCCATTCATTAAAAGTGAATTGCTCTACCAACTGAGCTAACGAGACATAAAGTGGCGCGGCGGACGGGGCTCGAACCCGCGACCCCCTGCGTGACAGGCAGGTAATCTAACCAGCTGATCTACCGCCGCACCGAAAATCTATTTTAAAACTATTAATGTCACTTTATGGTGGTCCCTGCAAGACTCGAACTTGCGACATCTACCTTGTAAGGGTAGCGCTCTACCAACTGAGCTAAGAGACCAAAGGCTAAAATTATAGCAAACTTTAGTTTAATTATTAGTTTATTCTTTTAAAATAAACTCATAAATTTTTTAAGCTAACCTTTTGAAGTCAACTTTGGTGGTGTCCCGTCTAGGATTCGAACCTAGGGCCCATTCATTAAAAGTGAATTGCTCTACCAACTGAGCTAACGAGACATCGTTTATGAGACCGGCATTATAGCTTATTTAACCTGGATTGTCAAGCTAAAAAACCTATTTAAGAGATAATTTTTAACTCTTTTGCCAATAAATTAATTGCATAATCCACTGAAGCATTTTGTACAGCTTCTCTGTCGCCTTCAAAAAAGCAGTGATGGACAAGACTGCCAGCAGGCGAAAGCAATCCTATATATATAGTGCCTACCGGTTTATACTCCGTCCCCCCAGTCGGCCCTGCAATGCCCGAAATAGCTATGGCGTAATCAGCATGCGCCATTTTGACGATACCATTCAGCATTTGCGTTACACATTCGCTACTAACAGCACCAAAATTTTGGAGTATTTTATCTGAAACCCCGAGCCATTCGTGCTTGATCTCATTGGCATATGATACAACTGAGCCGTTAAATACCTTTGAAGCCCCGCTCACGCTCGTAAATGTCGCTGCGATCCTCCCACCCGTGCAGCTCTCGGCAAAAGAGATGGTTTGCTGCTGCTCTCGAAGTTTATCGATGATCTTGGTTAATAGTAGTTGCTGTTTCATATGGATATTGTATCTAAATTTTTTTTCAGATATTTCAATTTGTTGTATTTTAGATACAAACAAATATATTTGATATAATTTGTACCCCTCCCCAATAAGTAGACCAGCACTAAGCTGATAATTTCTTGCTTTGATTATGCCGTTCCAAAAATTGTATAGGGCTTAAATCTCCCAATGATTCATGTGGCCTATGATAGTTGTAATCAAGTATCCACTCATGTGATTTCTCTCGTACCTCATTCAGTGTTCTAAACACATAGCAATCTAACAATTCGCGTCTGAAGCTGCCATTGTATCTCTCTACTCTGGAGTTCTCCGTAGGTTTTCCTGGACGGATAAAATCTAAAATGATGTTCTGATCTTTGCACCACAATTCCAACTTTGTAGAGATGAACTCAGGTCCGTTGTCCAGTCTGATAACTTTCGGATATCCTCTCCATTCACAGATACGTTCCAGCGTCCGAATCACACGTACTGAAGGCAAAGAGCTGTCTATCTCTATATCAAGCAGTTCCCGGTTGAACTCATCGATAACATTTAGTAGACGATAACGCCTGCCTGTCCAAAGTGTATCGCTCATAAAATCCATTGACCATACGAGATTGGGTGCAGTGAGTTCCTGCAGCGGTGTCTTGATACGTTCTGGTAAACGTTTCTTCATCTTACGCCTGATATTGAGTCCCAATTGTTTATAGACACGATAGACTCTTTTATGATTCCATTCATAGCCACTGTTACGAATACGCAAGAACAGCTTCCTAAAGCCATTTCTGGGATGTTTCTGAGCAAGATGATTGAGTAGGTCTATCACTTCTGCATCATCCCTCTCTTTGGGTTGATAATAGAGTGAACTTCTGGATATCTTTACAGTTTGACACGCCTGACGGATACTAAGCTTGTGCTCTTTGACAAGATACTCCACCGAGTCCCGTTTCCCCTCAGGCGTTAGAGCTTTTTTTCTATGAGATCCTTGAGTGCATGATTTTCCAGTGCCATATCTGCAAACATTTTTTTTAGTTTTGCATTCTCAGCTTCCAGTTCTTTGAGACGTTTGATATCTGAAACTCCCATCCCGCCATATTTATTTTTCCATGTATAGTAGGTTTGGCTACTGATACCATGCTTCCTGCATACTTCATTGACTTTCATCCCTGACTCAACCTCATTGAGGATGCTTACTATCTGACTCTCTGTGAATTTACTCTTTCTCATTATTACTCCTGTTTGTATTTTAACAGAAATTATCAAGTTATATATGGTCTAGTTTATGGGGAGGGGTACAAATTTAATCAAAGCTATAAATATAGCAAAGGAAAATGAAAAATGAAAAAAGATCAAAATAGCCAGATCGCAATATACGAAGATGTAAACGGTGAAATTAGACTTGATGTATCGCTGGAAAATGAAACAGTATGGTTGAGTCAAAAACAGATGTCTATTCTTTTTGAAAAAGCGACTAAAACCATAAATGAACATATTAAAAATATTTATAAAGATGGTGAATTAGACGAAATTTCAACTATCCGGAATTTCCGGACAGTTCAACTTGAGGGCGATAGAAAAGTAGAAAGGGATATCCATTATTACAACCTTGATGTCATTATTTCTGTTGGTTATCGTGTTAAGTCAAAAAGAGGTACCGCATTTCGTGTCTGGGCAACCAAAATTTTGAAAGACTATCTTATTAGAGGTTACGCTATCAATCAGAAAAGATTGGCTCAAAAAGGGCTTAAAGAGCTAAATCAAACCATGGGGATGCTTAAAGATACTATTTCAAAAGGCGAACTTGAATTAAGTGAAGCAAGAGGACTTCTTGATGTGATACTTAATTATTCTCGCACTTGGAGTCTTTTGCAAGGTTACGATGAGGATTCGTTGAAAATAGACATTGAGCCCAAAGAGGCAAAATTTATCCTTGATTTTGACGAAGCAAAAGAGGCCATTATACAGCTAAAAAAAGAACTTATTAAAAAAGGCGAGACAACAGAACTTTTTGGCAGGGAAAAAGCAGGAGAATTTAGCGGAATTATTAGAAATATCTATCAAACTTTTGGCGGCGTGGATCTGCTGCCAAGTGTTGAAGAAAAAGCTGCAAATTTGTTTTACTATATCATCAAAGGACATCCGTTTAATGATGGCAACAAAAGGATCGGCGCATTTATGTTTATACTATTTTTGTCAAAAAACAATATGCTCTATAAAAAGAACGGCGAATTAAAAATAAACGACAATGCTCTTGTGGCACTTTCACTTATGATGGCAAAAAGTAACCCGAAACAAAAAGATACTATAATAAATCTGATAGTAAATATTTTAGGAAATTAAAGGAGTGTGATATGAATCCATTTGCTACAAACGGGGCATTTAGCTGGTTTGAACTAATGTTCTGTGCTTAAAGTCAAGTCTTTTTAGCAAATTGTCAACATTTTTCTTTCCTCGATATAATTTGCAGAAAATGGTCTGTTATGCTTTAAGACACCAAACGCAATTCTAAGCAATTTATGAGC
>Ga0302250_1001756_pt1 | contig 15270 bp, 12 predicted proteins | sample AAG_RA_Asp_MG_FD_193536 | JGI IMG/M metagenome (GOLD analysis project Ga0302250, IMG submission 193536) | Enriched activated sludge microbial communities from anaerobic digester in WTTP, New Holstein, Wisconsin, United States - AAG_RA_Asp | ecosystem: Engineered > Bioreactor > Anaerobic >... | reverse complement strand
TTCCTCCCGGCCCGATCCGCCTCGCGGAGGGCCCGCCCGACCCCGGAGGCCCCCTCCCCCGAATAGAGGACCCGTCCGTCGGCCCCAATCACCACCGCCGACGGCAGCACCCGGACCCCGTAGGCACGCAGTGTCGCCCCCGCGCCGCCGCCGGCCAGCAGGCGCAACTGCCGCTTCGACAGCCAGGCCCCGAGCGCCCGGGGGTCCTCCTCGCTGAGCAGCAGCACCTGGAGCGACGGGTCCCGGTCCGCCGCCCGCTGGACCTCGGGGAGTTCCTCCCGGCAGACCCCGCACCAGGTGGCGAAGAAGATCAGCACGACCGGTCGCCCCTCGAAGGACGCCAGCCGGAGCACCCGGTCCCCCTGGCCGTCCGCTCCCGGCACCTCGAAGGGGATGGCGGGGGAACCCGCCTGGGGAAGCGTCGATGCACATCCCCCGCTCCCGGAACGGATCAGCCAGGCCGCCACGATCCCCAGGACCAGCCACCGGACCGCCTGTCTCCATCTCTGCATGACGACTCCCTTTCCGCTGAGCCCCCGGCACCTGTCGTTCGCTTGATCCCGGAGCGCCCTGCATGATAAGCATCGCAGGCCCGCCGGGGAGGTGCCTTCATGAAACCGCAGACCGTCGCAGTTCTTCTGGTGCTGGTGGCAGCCGGGTTCTTCGCCCTGGGACGGTTCACCGCCTCCCCGGGACAGGCCCCGGCCCCGACCCCACAGGCGGCGGCCCCAGCGGCCCCCGCCCCTGCCCCCGCGCCCCAGGCCCAGCCTCCCGCCCCGCCCCCCCGGGGGCAGGCCCCGGAGGTCTTCCGCGTGGACAACGCGCCGGTGCGGCCGCCGCCTCCTCCCCCCTGGACGCCGCCTCCTGGCACCCAGCCCGCCACGGACCCCAGTCCCTCCAAGGGACCGGCCGACGCGCCGGTGATCCTGCTGGAGGTCTCGGACTTCCAGTGCCCGGTCTGCCGGAGGGCCTACGAGCCCCTCCGGGCCATTGCGGACCAGATGCCCGGCACGGTGCGGCTGGTCTTCAAGCACAACCCGCTGGACATGCACCGGAACGCCCTGAACGCCGCCGCCGCGGCGATGGCGGCCGCCCGCCAGGGGAAGTTCGACGCCTTCGCCGACTGGGCCTTCCAGAACCAGTCGGCCCTGGACGAGGCCTCCCTGATGAACGCCGCCCGGTCCCTCGGGCTGGACATGACCCGCTTCCAGAAGGACTACGGCGACCCGTCGCTGCGGATGCGGGCCAAGGCCGAGGGGAACGCCGCCGCGGCCCTGGGGGCCCAGGGAACCCCATCCTTCTTCATCAACGGCCAGATGCAGGTGGGCTGGGCCTCCTACGAGGCGATCGTGCAGATGGTGCAGCGGGAGGCCGATGCGGTCCGGGGCCTCACGGCCTCCGGGATGTCCGTCCGGGAGGCCCGGCTCCAGAGGGTCCGCTCCCACCTGAAGGACCAGGCGGACGCCTTCCTGGCCTCGCCGCTGGCCACGGAGTTCCAGAAGCCTTGATCCCAAGGCGCCGAATGCCCATGTTGGGGGGGCGCCGGCCCTGCCGGAGCCATCGACTCGGAACCAGTGAGGAAGCATGACGAACAGACCTCAGAAACCCGATCCGGAAACCGAGGGCCACGCCACCGTGAAGGCGATGCCCATCCTGCCCCTCCGCAACTCGGTGCTGTTCCCGGGGCTGGTGATGCCCCTGGTGATCGGCCGGGAAAAGACCCTGCGCCTGTTGGACGCCGTGAACGGCAAGGACGAGGTGATCGGGGTCCTGACCCAGAAGGACAAGGACATCAACGACCCGGGACCGGATGACCTCTACTCCATCGGGACCACCGCCCGCATCCTGCGCATCGTCCGGGAGCGGGAGCAGGGCGTGGACATCGTCGTCCAGGGCATCCAGCGCTTCGAGGTGATCCAGTTCGTCCAGAAGACCCCGTTCCTGGCGGCCGAGGTTCGACTGATCCCCGAGGAGGACCAGCGCACCGTCGAGACCGAGGCCCTGATGAAGACCCTCAAGGCGGTCACCCAGGAGGTCCTCAAGCTGATCCCGGAGATTCCCGGCAGCGCGACCGAGATGGTGGAACAGGTCCAGTCCCCGTCCCGGCTGGTCTTCCTGATCGCGTCGAACCTGCCCATCACCACCGAGGAGAAGATCCAGATCCTGTCGATGACGGACGTCGCCGCCGCGATGCGGACCGCCCTGAAGATCCTCCATCACCACCTGGAGGTGCTGAAGGTCACCCAGAAGATCAACACCGAGGTGAAGGGGGAACTGAACAAGAGCCAGCGGGAATACCTGCTCCGCCAGCAGTTGAAGGCGATCCAGAAGGAACTGGGGGACCTGGAGGACGAGGGCGACGTCCTGGACGAGCTCCAGGAGAAGATCCACCAGATGAAACTGCCGGAGGAGGTCCTCAAGATCGCCGAAAAGGAACTGAGGCGCCTGCGGGCGATCCAGCCCTCCTCGCCGGAGTACACCGTGGCCCGGACCTACCTGGACTGGATCACGGACCTGCCCTGGGGCAAGACCACCACCGACAACCTGGACGTGGTCCATGCCCGGCAGGTGCTCGACGAGGACCACTACGACCTCGACAAGGTGAAGAAGCGCATCCTGGAGTACCTCGCCGTCAGCAAGCTGCGGAACAACCTCCGGGGACCGATCCTCTGCCTGGTCGGCCCGCCGGGAGTGGGCAAGACCTCCCTGGGGCAGTCGGTGGCCCGGGCCCTGGGACGGAAGTTCATCCACGTCAGCCTGGGAGGCGTCCGGGACGAGGCGGAAATCCGGGGACACCGGCGGACCTACATCGGCGCTCTCCCGGGGAAGATCATCCAGAGCCTGAAGCGGGCCGAAAGCCAGAATCCGGTCTTCATGATGGACGAAATCGACAAGCTCGGCCGGGACTGGCGGGGGGATCCCACCTCGGCGCTGCTGGAGGTCCTGGACCCGGAGCAGAACCACTCCTTCATGGACCACTACCTGGACGTTCCCTTCGACCTGTCCCAGATCCTGTTCATCACGACGGCGAACGTGACCGACACGATCCCGCCGCCGCTCCTGGACCGGATGGAACTGCTGGAACTCCCCGGCTACACCCCCGAGGAGAAGATCGCCATCGCCCGGAGACACCTCCTGCCCAAGCAGGAGAAGGAGCACGGCCTCCCGGAGGGCGTCTTCTCGATCTCGGACCAGATGCTGCTCTACGCCATCGACCACTGGACCCGGGAGGCCGGCGTCCGGAACCTCGAGCGGACCATCGCCGGCATCTGCCGGGGCATCGCGGTGAAGATCGTCGAGGGCACCTGGCAGCAGCGGGACATCGACGAGGAGATGCTCCGGGAGTTCCTGGGACCCGAGCAGTTCCAGCCCGAGACGGTGGAACGGACCGAGACAGCCGGGGTCGCCACGGGCCTGGCCTGGACCGCCACCGGAGGCGAGATCCTCTTCGTCGAGGCGACCCGCATGGCCGGCAAGGGACGGCTGAAACTGACCGGGCAGCTGGGGGACGTGATGAAGGAGTCCGCCCAGATCGCCCTGTCGTTCCTCGAATCGAACGCCCTGGCCTTCGGCCTGGACGCCGGGGCCTTCGAGAGCGCGGACCTGCACATCCACGTCCCCGCCGGCGCCATCCCCAAGGACGGCCCCTCGGCGGGCGTCACGATGTTCACCGCGCTCTACTCCCTGATGACCGGCCGGCGGGTGCGCCCCGACACGGCCATGACCGGGGAGATCACGCTCCGGGGGCTGGTGCTTCCCGTCGGGGGGATCAAGAACAAGGTCCTCGCCGCCCAGCGAGGCGGGATCCGCCGGGTCGTGCTGCCCGAGCGGAACCAGAAGGACCTCACGGAGATCCCCGAGCAGGTGCGCCGGGAAATGGAGTTCGTCTTCGTCCGGCGGGTGGAGGACCTGCTGGAGGCCGTCATCGAGCATCCCGAGGGGGAGGCCCTGGTCCACGGGCCGCTGCAGGTCCCGGTCAGCGACCTGCCGCCCGGTGCCTCCGGTGCCAGACCGGCCGTCCCGGACGACGAGGAGGAGGCGCCGGTTCCCCCGCCTCGGGAGGAGCCCGACGACCTGCCGGAACGGCCCACCGTGTGACCTGGAGATCCGCCCAGGGATTCCGCGGACGCCATCCCTGATGCCGGGCATCCCGGAACATCGCTGCCGTGCCGGCGCACCCGGATCCCCGACCGCGGCCGGGAGCGGGCGGGGCTTGTGTCACGACCGGGAATCGACGCACAATGAAGGCGTCGGCAAGGAAGGAGCACCTCGATGGATGAACGACTGCTGCAGAACGCCCTGGCGGCCCTGAAACAGGTCCTGGAACTGCGCGAGGGAGAGAACGCGCTGGTGGTGACGGACCGGAAGACCCTCCTGGTCGGCGAGGCCTTCCGGACCGCCGCCGAGAACCTGGGAGCCCGGACCGCCTGGTATGTCCTCCCGGAGGACCAGCGCCCCCTGACCGAGGTTCCGGAGGACCTGGCGGCGCTGGTGCCCGACGTGGACGTGGCGGTGACGTGCTTCGAGGGTCGCGCCGAGGAGACGCCCTTCCGCATCGCCCTGCTGCGAAGCCTGGTGCGCGTGGCCCGCAGGGTCGGCCACGCCCCGGGAATCACGGAGGAGATGCTTCGGGAAGGACCCATGCAGGTGGACTACGATGCCCTGGCGATGGCCGCGAACGACCTGATGGACCGCCTGGAGGGCGCCGTGGCGGTGCGCATCCAGGCCCCTGGCGGCACCGACATGTCCCTCCGGATCGAGGACCGGCCCTTTTCCACGGACACGCTGGTGGCCGACGGCCACTGGGGCAACCTCCCCTGCGGCGAGATCTGGTGCGCCCCGGTGGAGGACGAGGCCGAGGGCGTCCTGGTCTGCGACGGTTCGATCGGGGACCTGGGCGCGGTTCCGGCCCCGGTGACGATGCGCGTGTCCGGGGGACAGGTCACGGAGGTCCAGTGCGCCGACGAGGCCTTCGCCCGGCGAGTCCGGGAGGTCCTCTCGGTGGATCCGGGGGCCTCCCGCATCGGGGAGTTCGGCATCGGCCTGAACCCCGGCGCACGGGTCACCGGCAACCTGCTGGAGGACGAGAAGGCCCTGCGGACGATCCACGTCGCCTTCGGGAACAACACCGACATGGGAGGGGGCCGGAACCACTCGAAGACCCACCGGGACTTCCTGGTGCTGGCACCGACCCTCGAGGTGACCTTCCAGGACGGGCGCACGGAGCGGGTGATGGTCGGCGGGGAGATCGTCCCCAGAAACCGCCCCCGGAACCCGGCGGAGCCCCATCGCTTCCACCACCTGCTGGTGGCCGTGGACTACTCGGAGGCCTCCATCGAGGCCCTGCGCCTGGCGGATCACCTGGCCCGACGGGACGACGCCCGGCTGACCGTCTGCCACGTCCTCCCGATGCCCGCGATGGTGAGCCCCCTGTTCCCCCACTACGTGGCGATGCCGGACACGGACACCCACCGGGCCAACGAACTGAACGCGGCCACGCGGCTGGAACAGCTGGTCCGGGAGAACACCCCCCGGAGTCCCGAGGCCTACCAGATCCTGGTCCTCTGGGGGGACGCGCCGGTCCGGATCATCGAGGCGGCGGAACAGCGGGGAGCCGACCTGCTGGTCCTGGCGAACCGGGGCACGGGCGGACTGGCGCGGTGGGCCCTGGGAAGCGTCGCCGCCCACGTGGCCGCCCATGCCCGGTGCCCGGTGCTGCTGGTCCGATGACCCTCCGGGAGAAGCCATGACGCTGCAATCGCTTGTTCGCAGGATCCTGCCGGCCATCGCGCTGGCCTTCGCGGCCATCCCGGCCCGGGCGGCGGTCCACCGGGTGGTGCTGGACGGGACCATCGACCCCATCCGGGCGGAGTACGTCGGCCGGGCGATGGACCTGGCCGAACGGGAATCGTCCCGCCTGATCCTGATCCGCCTGGACACCCCGGGCGGACTGGTGGACGCGATGGAGGACATCCTCCGGAGGATCCTGTCGTCCCGGGTGCCCGTGGCCATCTACGTCGGGCCGCCGGGGGCGAAGGCCGCCTCGGCCGGCTTCTTCCTGCTGGTCTCGGCGGACGTGGCCGCGATGGCCCCGGGAACGCGCACCGGCGCGGCCCACCCGATCCTCTCCATCGGGGGCTTCCTGCCGATCCAGGAACCCAACCGTCCTCCCCAGGAGCCCCAGCCCGACGGGAAGCCGGGCCAGGAGAAGGCACCGCCCGCCCCGTCGGGGGGCGGACAGGCCGACATCCTGATGCAGAAGGTCACCAACGACATCCAGGCCTTCCTGCGGGACATCACGACCCGGCGGGGGCGCAACCCCGAGGAGGCCGCCAAGGCCGTGGCCGAGTCCCGGTCCTTCAGCACCACCGAGGCCCTGGAGGCCGGACTGATCGACCTGGTCGCGGGCAGCGAGGCGGAACTCCTCCGGGCCCTGGAGGGCCGGGAGGTCCGGCGCCTGGACGGCAGCGTGACGACCCTGGCGCTGGCGGACCAGCCGATCGTGGACGTCCCGATGACGTTCCGGGAGCGGGTGCTGTCGGTGCTGGTGAACCCCAACGTGGCGTTCCTGATGGCCATCGTGGGCGCGCTGCTGATCTACGTGGAGATCACCCACGCCGGGCTGATCCTCCCGGGAGTGATCGGGGGCCTGCTGCTGCTGATGGCGGTTGCCGGGTTCTCGTTCCTTCCCGTGTCGGTCACGGGCCTGCTGCTGGTGCTGGCGGCCCTGGGACTGTTCGTGGCGGAGGTGGTGGTGCAGTCCTTCGGACTGCTGGGCCTGCTGGGCGTGGTGGCCCTGGCCCTGGGAGGCATCATGCTGGTGGACGTGCCCGATCCCGAGTTCCGGGTGGCCCCCTCCATTGCCATTTCGGCGGCGCTCGCCTTCGGGCTGCTGGTGGTGTTCCTGGGAACGCTGGCGTTGAAAGCCATGAAGAAGCGGGTCAAGACCGGTTCCGAGGGAATGGTCGGGGAGGAGGGCGTCGTGGTGACGGACCCTCATCCCGAGGGGCGGGTGCTGATCCGGGGCGAGTACTGGAGGGCGGTGTCTCCGGTGCCGCTGGCTCCGGGCACCCGGGTCCGCTGCGTGGGCATGGAGGGGCTGACGATCCGCGTCGAGCCCCTGGAGACGGCGTCGGGAAGCGCCTGACGCCGGGGAGTTCCAAGGAACCCCGAAGGAGGAGACATGGACCTGGTAGGCCTGGTGCTTGGCAACGGAGCGGTGGTGGCGATCGTGCTGGTGGGGATCTATTTGTTCAGCGCGGTGCACATCCTGCGGGAGTACGAGCGTGGCGTCGTGTTCCGCCTGGGGCGCCTGCTGGACCGGCCGAAGGGACCGGGACTGATCTTCATCTTCTGGCCCATCGACCGGCTGATCAAGGTGGACCTCCGGACCATCACGATGGACGTGCCTCCCCAGGACATCGTGACCCGGGACAACGTGACGACCCGGGTCAACGCGGTGGCCTACTTCCGGGTGGTGGACGCCGCGAAGGCCATCACCGAGGTCGAGAACTACCTCTATGCGACCTCCCAGCTGGCCCAGACCACGCTCCGGTCGGTGCTGGGCGAGGTGGACCTGGACGAACTGCTGAGCCAGCGGGAGAAACTGAACCAGCGCCTCCAGGAAATCCTGGACCGGCACACGGACACCTGGGGCATCAAGGTGTCGCTGGTGGAAATGAAGCAGGTGGATCTCCCCGAGGAGATGCGCCGGGCGCTGGCGAAGCAGGCCGAGGCCGAGCGGGAGAAGCGGGCCAAGATCATCCACGCCGAAGGCGAGCTCCAGGCATCCCAGAAACTCTCGGAGGCCTCGGTGATCCTCGCCAAGGAACCCGTCGCGGTGCAGCTGCGCTACCTCCAGACGCTGACCGAGATCGGCACCGAGAAGAACACCACCGTGGTCTTCCCGATCCCGGTGGACCTGATGTCGATCTTCCAGAAGAAGTGACGGCGGGCGGAACGCCCGGTCAGCCCCGGATCCGGGCCACGATCTCCCGGAGCGTACTCATCGCGAAGGGCTTGTTCAGTACCGGCCGGCCGGTCCGCTGCAGGAACTCCTGGAGGTCCGGGTCCACGACGCCCCCGGTCACGAAGAGCACCCGTTCGGTCAGGTCCGGCCGGGTCTCCTGGAGCATCTCGAAGATGGACCGGCCGCCATGATCCGCCCCCAGGGCGACGTCCAGGCAGATCACGTCGTAGGTTCCCCCCAGGAGCAGTTGCACGGCCTGTTCCACCGTCTGGGCGGTCTCGACCTCGTACTCCCGGCCCAGGACCTCGCTCTCCAGTTTCAGCAGGATCGTCTCGTCCTCGACCAGCAGCACCCTGCCCCGGTTCCTCTGGATCGGGGAGGGGCGGTGCTCGTGCCGGCGCTGGAAGTCCTGGATCTCGTCCACCATCGAGTCGATCTGGTGCTGGAGGTCGTCCACCAGGGAGCGGGCCTGGGAGGAGAGGTCCGGGACGCGCCTCAGGCGCATCAGGATTTCCAGGCTCGCGGTCATCAGGTTGGCCAGGCGGTGATGGAACGACCAGACGGCCTGCTGGTACCCCGCGTCTCTTCCGTCTTCCATGGTCGCAGCATCCGGGAAGGACGGCGCAACGCTACCGGAAAGTCCCTCGTGGATCAAGCGCGAGGATGGGTCTTCCGGTACACCTGCTGCAGGTGACCACGACTGACGTGGGTGTAGATCTCGGTGGTGCCGATGTCGGCGTGTCCCAGCATCTCCTGGACGCTCCGGAGGTCGGCCCCGCCCTCCAGCAGGTGGGTCGCGAAGGAGTGGCGCAGTTTGTGGGGCGACAGGCGCTTCACGACGCCCCCCGCGATGCCGTAGTTCCGCAGGTTCCGGAAGAACCCCTGGCGGGTCAGCACGGTGCCCCTGGCGGTCAGGAACAGGGGGTCCCGGAGGGGTCGCCGCCCGCCCCTGGACCGCCGCCACCGGTCCATCCAGGCCGGCCGCACGTCCCGCAGGTAGGCCGCCAGGGCGTCCCTGCACGGCTCCGACAGCGGGACCAGGCGCTCCTTGTTGCCCTTGCCCCGGACCCGCACGTAGTCCGAGGCCAGATGGACGTCCCCGACCTCCAGTCCCAGGGCCTCGCTGATCCGCAGCCCGGACCCGTAGAGGAGTTCCAGGATGGCCCGATCCCGGACCCCCTGGGGGCTCTCGGAGCACGGCGCCCGGAGCAGCGCCTCCATGTCCGCGCGGTTCAGCACCACGGGGAGCCGGGAGGTGTAGCGGGGGATCTCGATGTCCTCCATCGGGTTCTGGACCAGCAGGCCGGACTCCATCCCCCACCGGAAGAGCTGCCGCAGCACCACCACCGCCTGGGCGAGGCTCCGAGGGGCGAGGCCGTCCGCCCGCCGGCGGGCCAGGAAGTCCTCGACGTCGGAAGGACGGATGTCGGACAGGGTCCGGTCCCCCTGGTTCCGGGAAGCCAGGAAGGAGGTCCAGGCGGCCAGGACCCGGGCGTAGGCCGATCGGCTGTTTGGCGCGAGCCCCCTCTGGACCTCCAGGTGGAACAGGAAGGCGTCCACTATCCGATCCACGGGATCCCTCCCGGGATACCTGCGCCGGTCCAGTATGGCCCCGGGATGCGGCCGGGGGCAAGGAGCCGTCACCCGCCCAGGGAGGCCCGGATCGCCCGGAGCATCCGGTCCCGGGGAGCCATCTGGAGGGCCAGGTCCAGGATCCGCTTCGCCGCGCCCGTGGCTCCCTGGCCCGCGAGCCACCCCGCCGAGGTGGCCAGGTGGCGCAGCAGCACCCGGCGGGTTTCCACCCCGGGCATCGGCCATCCGACCGGGAGTTCCTGGATCTCTTGCAGGTGATCCTGCACCTTCCGGTCGAGGGATCGGGGGTCGGCCACCGGCAGGACCTGGAAGGACCACCCCTCCCACGAGACGTCCTCCAGTGGGATCGAGAGGTCGTCGGAGGCCTGGATTCGCACCGGCCTGGCCAGGGCCAGGGCCCGGACCAGGTCCCACCGGATCACCCCCTCCCGGCGAAACGCCGTGCAGAGGGGTTCCAGGGACCGGTCCCGGCGCGCCACCTGTCCCGCGTACCATCCCCCTCCCCGCGCGCGGGAATAGAGGCTCTGCTGGACCTCCGTCACGTCCGGTCGGGCCCCCTCGACGACCTGGGAGGCCAGCATCCCGAAGTGCACGGGATAGTGGGACGGCAGGAAGACCGACCGCGGCGGCAGTTCCCGCCACATCGCCTCGGTCACCTCCCGGAGGTCCTCCCCGGCCGCGGCCCGGGCCGCCGCCTCCCGGCGCCCCGAGGTCCACCAGGCCGCCAGGGGACACAACATCATCGCCGCCATGGCCACCCGGATTCCCCGGAGTCCCAGGGATTCCCGGAACCGCCCGAGGCCCGCTCCCAGCCCGCCTCCCGCAAGGGCCGACAGCCCCGCGATCGCCGGCAGGAAATAGCCGTGGTCGTCCGCATTGGAGGGATCCAGGATGCCCATCGCCACCTTGGAGGGCAGGTTCCCCAGGACCAGCAGCACCAGCACCAGGGCCGGGCGCCGGGATCCCAGGCGGAAGAGGACCCATGCCCCGACAACCGCCAGCAGCAGGTTCGGAGGAGAGAGGGCGTCCATCCACAGCCCCAGGGCCAGGCCGGCGTTGCCGTGCCAGGTGGCGTGGGCCGCATCGTAGCCCCCCAGGGACCCGGCGAAGACCCTGGCGGAGGCGTACCAGAGGACGTCGGACCAGGTGGAGGTGCCGGCCCAGGCAGGCCAGGCCTGCCGAGCCCCCCGCACCGGGAGGTAGAGATAGACCCCCGCCAGCACCACCAGGCCGACGACCATGGGAATGCCCAGGCGCCGGAAGGAACCGGGAGGCCCCATCGCGACCAGGAGGGCCGGGAAGGCCAGCAGCACCAGCAGGTGGTGGTTCCCCAGGCCCAGGGCGACCAGCACCGCCGCCGCGATCCGGGCCCGGACGTCCCCGGGGGACCTCCCCAGCACCCACAGGGCGGCCAGCGTGCAGGCGCAGGACGCCGTGTAGACCTCCAGGGACAGGGCCTGCATTATCGACGACCCGCCGAAACCGAAGATCAGGCCCCCGACCATGCCACCCCAGGCCGCTTCCGCCTCCCCCGCCCCGGCCCGGCGGGCCGCGTCGCGGCCCAGCAGCCCCACGAAGGCCGCCGACAGGGCCCCGAACAGCAGCGACACGAGGTTCCCCCGGAAGGCGACGCTGCCCAGGGGCAGGTCCAGGACCGACCGAAGGACCGGCAGGAACGAGGGGTGGCCCGGCGGATGCGGCAGGCCCAGTGCCCACCCGGCCGCCAGGAACTCCGGGGCATCGAGCCACTGGACGCTTCCGGGAAGGAAGGCCAGGCCGACCAGGATCACCGCCAGGGAAGGAACCCACGGGGCGAAGCGCCCGACCTGGATCCCCGTCACCACGCCGAACCCCTCCCCGCCGTCAGTCCAGGCCGTCCTTCGGCTGGCTTCGGCCCGGACCGGGGACCTGCCATCCCTCGGGCGACTCCCAGCCCTCCGGCATGCAACCGGACGGATCGCCTTGGGGAATCGGGAAGTCCCCCCGGGCCTGGTGCCGGAAGGCCCGGGCATGCTTCGTACGGTGCTGGGGTCGCAGGCGGATTCCGGCGATCCCGGCGTAGTGTTCGATGGCCCGCCGGGCCAGGGCCGGGTCGTCGTGCTCCGCCTCGACCTCGTAGTCCCGGAAGCCGTCCGGGAAGACCGTCTCGTCCACCTCGATGGTCACCCGGAACGGGGTGTCGCAGATGGCCCGACGGGTCAGGGACCAGAGGCTCACCCGCAGGGGCCGCCCCCGGGTCAGTTCGAGGGCCGCCCCGAACTCCGGGAAGGCGCCCAGGTCCAGGTCCTCCTCGCAGCGGACCCACCGCACCGCGAGGTCCCGGGCGACCGGGATCTCGGTCTCCTCGGACCGGAAGGTGCCGCGACACTGATCCCTGCGGGCCTTCAGCGTCAGCCGGGCATGATCGGGCGTCACCCGCACCCGGAGGCTCGCGCCCCGGGCGGCCAGGTCCCCTTCGGGGGTGTCCAGGTAGCAGTTCAACTGCATGCCCCAGCGACGCGGGGGGGGCAGCACCGCCAGCAGCCGCAGGAGGTCCTCGCGGCCGCGAAGGGCCATCTTGACCTCGGTCTCCACCGGGACCGGAGGCTGGACAGAAGGGTTCGGGGATCCCCCGGGTTCACGACCGGCCATGCAGGAACCCCACGATCAGCAGGACGCCGCCGGCCACGACCAGCAGCAACGCTCCCCACCCGATCCACTTCCACCGGGAGTCCCGGCCGGTCACCACCTCGAAGGGAGGGGTCTCCCCGGTCGGCTCCTCGTCGGGAACCTGGGGACGGGGCTTGTGGGAGGAAGGCGGGTGCCCCGACGCCGGGGAAACGGGCGCCGCCTCCTCCACGGGGGTGGACACCAGCACCGTCTTGACTTCCGAAGGGTCCACCGGCGCCACGGGACGGGGACGGGCGGCCTCCCAGGCCTCCTGGAGGGCCTTGCGGGCCTCGGCGGCCGACTGGAAGCGGTCCTCGCGCTTCTTCTGGAGCAGGCGATCCACGAAGGCCACGACAGGCGCGGGAATGCCCGGGGCCCTCTTCTGCAGAGGAGGCGGCGGCTGTTGCAGGTGGGCGGTGGCCACCTCCAGCACCGATTCCCCCTCGAAGGGAAGCGTCCCGCTGAGCATCTGGTACATCAGGATTCCCAGGGAGTAGAGGTCCGACCTCCCGTCCAGTTCGTCCCCCCGGATCTGCTCCGGCGACATGTACTCGGGGGTCCCGAAGACCATGCCCGTGGCGGTCTTGAAACTGGAGATGCCCCCCTCTCCCGAGGTGTCCCGGATCTTGGCGATGCCGAAATCCAGCACCTTCACGAAGTCCTGGCGGGACCGCAGATCCTCGATCATCACGTTCTCGGGCTTCAGGTCCCGGTGCACGACGCCGACGGCATGGGCCTCCTCCAGGGCTTCGAGGATCTGGTCGACGATCCGCACCGTCCGGTCCAGGGACAGCCGGACCTCGTCGGACAGGACGCGGCAGAGGTCCCGTCCCGGCAGGTATTCCATCGCGATGTAGAACAGGCCGTCCTCGGTCTGACCGAAGTCCAGCATCGAGATGGCGTTGGGGTGGTTCAGCCTGGACGCCGCCTTGGCCTCCCGGTGGAACCGCTTGACCTGGTCCTCCTCGACCAGCAGGTGGCGATGAAGCACCTTCAGCACCACCGGCTTCCCCAGGGCCAGGTGCTCGGCGAGGTAGATCTTGCCCATCGCGCCGCTGGCGATCCAACGCTTCACCGCGTACTTCTCCGCGATGAGGCGGCCCACCAGGGGGTCCTGGGGCTTCTGGTCCTGGGAGGCCAGCTTTCCGCCGCAGAAGGGGCAGAACCTCGATCCGTCAGGCGCCTCCTTGCGGCATGCGGGGCATGCAGTCACCGGGACACTCCGGAATGCGGCTTTCCAATGCTAGACCGGAATGCTAGGATCGGCAAGCCGGCTTCCGGCGCAACCCTTGGACCAGGAGGGGAGGCGGGGATGATTCGCTGCGTCCACTGCGGAACCGAAAACGAGGAGATCTTCTCCTACTGCCTCAACTGCGGAAAGCCCCTCGAACAGTCCCTGAAGGGGTTCAAGCCCAGGCAGTCCCCGAGTCGGGGCCCCGGAAGCGCCCTGATTGCCATTCGGAGCGACGGAACCCGCGGCAACGAGATCCCCCTGTCCGACGGGACCAACCACCTGGGCCGCACCGGGCCCGAGGTGATCATCGCCGACGACCCCCGAGTCGCGGACCGCCACGCGCTGCTGGAGGTCGGGCGGGACGTCGTGTTCCTGGAGGACCTGGGGAGCACCCACGGGACGTGGCTCCGGGTCACCGGGCAGCGGACGCTGGCCGACGGGGACCAGATCCGCATTGGCCATGCCTTCTTCCAGGTCGAACTGAACCCTGCCAAGGCCCCTGCATCGGTGGACGGAGCGGCGCCCCTGGGGTCCCTGGGCGGGCCGACGGAGTTCCACGGGCGGCTGCTGCGCCTGGGGCCCGGCGACGTCGTGATGGAGGCCCACCTGCTCCGGGTCCCGGAAACGACCCTGGGGCGCACGACCGGCGACATCCTGCTGCCCGACGATCCCTTCGTGTCCTCCCGCCACGCGGCCTTCGCCATCAGCGGATCGTCCTGCCTGCTGAAGGACCTGGGAAGCACGAACGGGTGCTTCCTCCGGGTCCGGGGACGGGTGGCCATCCAGGACGGGGATTTCCTGCTGCTGGGGCACCACCTGTTCCAGTTCAAGCAGGTGTCCACCCCGGCCTGACCGGGCTTGCCGAAAGACCTTTCCGGGAACAGGGACCGGCGGGACGTCAGGCCCGGTTGCGGATTTCCGAGGCGGTGAAGACGGCATCGACCCGGATCCCCTCGGCGGCGAGCGCCTCGCGGCCCCCCTCCTCCCGGTCCACCAGGACCAGGGCCCCGGCCGGTCGAAGGCCCTCCTCCCGGCACGCCTCGATGGCTGTCCGCAGGGACCCGCCGGTGGTCAGCACGTCCTCGAGGAGCAGCACCGGGGCCCCGGCCGGAACCCCCCAGCGCCCCTCGATCCGGGCCCCCATGCCGTGCCCCTTGGCCTCCTTCCGGACCAGGAATCCGGGCAGGCGTTCGCCGGCCTCCAGGGCCCGGAGCAGGAAGGCCATCACCAGGGGGTCCGCCCCCATCGTGGGCCCTCCCACGGCCGCCACGGGGTCCATCGTCCGCCGGTACAGGTCATGGAGGAGGATCCCCGACAGGCGGGCTCCCAGGGCCTCCAGCGTCACGCGCCGGCAGTCCAGGTAGTAGTCCGAGGTCTTCCCGGACCGCAGCACCACCGTTCGCGGCTCGTAGGCCACCCGGACCAGCAGGTCCAGCAATTCCTCGCGCGGATTCACGGAAGACTCCTGGAAGAAGGCCGGGGTTCAGGCCTCGCCCGCATCGGGGTCCAGCGGAAGGGGCCGCTCCCGGGGCGGTTCGGTCCTCGACGCCCCGGGGCGGGCACCCCGGGAGGCTGCCTGGGTCGGCGCAGGCGCCGTCCGGGCGGAGGCGCCCCCTCTCCGGGCAAGGGTCGCCGAGGTCCCCGCCGGTCCCGCCGGGCGAGGGGTCCGGGAGGGCGCCGGGGCCGCGGCCCGTTCGGGTCGGCTGCCGTCCATCATCACCCGGCCCCGGACGGCTCCCCCTTCCAGCATTACCAGGGCCGGGGCCGCCAGGTCGCCCAGCACCGCGCCCGTCTCGGTGATTTCCATGCGCTTTTCGGCCACCGC
>Ga0302250_1001754_pt1 | contig 15297 bp, 17 predicted proteins | sample AAG_RA_Asp_MG_FD_193536 | JGI IMG/M metagenome (GOLD analysis project Ga0302250, IMG submission 193536) | Enriched activated sludge microbial communities from anaerobic digester in WTTP, New Holstein, Wisconsin, United States - AAG_RA_Asp | ecosystem: Engineered > Bioreactor > Anaerobic >... | reverse complement strand
AGGTCCCTTATATCTTCATCAACAAGCAGAACGACATCGGCGCTGCAAGCGGCCTTGACGTAGGCTCTGCCGCGGCAGCAATCGTCAAGCCCGGGAAGGCAAAAGAGACGATCGACGACCTTGCCAAGCAGCTTGCCGCGCTGAAGGCGTGAGGTTCTTACCATGGCAGACGATGCAACGCCGGCAGAAGTAATCGAGGTCGTTGGCTCAACCGGCATGCACGGTGAGGCAATGCAGGTCAAGTGCCGTATCCTCGACGGCAACAACAAGGGACGGATCATCACCCGCAACACCGTGGGCCCGATCCGTGAAGGAGACATCATCATGCTCCTTGAGACCGAGCGCGAAGCAAAGAAACTCTCGAGGCGGTAAACGATGGTAGAACAGCATGTCTGCAGTTTCTGCGGCAGCCAGCTCGAGCCCGGTACCGGCAAGATGTTTGTGAAGAGGGACGGTACCATCTTTTACTTCTGCAGCACCAAGTGCCAGAACAACCACAAGCTCGGCCGGGTCCCGCGCCGTGTCCAGTGGACAAACGCCGGCAGGAAAGCACTCGGCAAGGAGTGATCCCCATGCCGGATCGCACCTTTGTGATGGTCAAGCCCGACGGGGTCCAGCGCGGCCTCGTGGGCGAGATCGTCTCCCGGCTCGAGGCAAAAGGCCTCAAGCTCGTGGCAGCCCGCTTCGAGAAGTTACCGGAGCAGCGGGTGACAGAACATTACAAGGAACACCTTTCAAAACCCTTCTTCCCTTCGATGAAGGAATATATCATGAGCGGCCCGGTCTTCCTCATGGTGTGGGAGGGGAGGAATGTGGCAGCGATCGTCAGAAAGGTGGTCGGCTCCACTAACCCCCAGGAAGCCGCGCCGGGAACAATCCGCGGCGACTTCGGTATCGACATCGGCAGGAATGTTATCCATGCCGCCGATTCACCGGAGAGTGCGGCCCGCGAGATCGGGATCCATTTCAAAACCACTGAAGTATTCGACTACAAGCGGATCGACGAGTCCGTGTTGTACGAATACTGATCCTTTTTTGTTCCGTTTATTCAGAACCCGGATTTGCAGGACCACGGCAGGGTCCGCGCCTTATGATTGCCGATCCGGTAAAAGCATACGTGGCTGGAGATCACCGTGATGAACTGCCGGGTTTTTTAAACCACTCATTTCTGCCCGTGTACCACAGGTTATATGATGCCTGATTCAGATTATATCATGAAACAAACGGGGAAGAGAAAATGAGTGACTGGGACATTGCATCGGTCGGGCATGTGCTGATTGGCAGCAGCATCACGGTTGCCGGGATTATCATCGCTGCACTGCTGATCGGTATGAATATCCCGATGGCATCATTCCTGCTCATTACAACGACTGTCCTCATCGTCATGAGCGCTGTTCTCATCATCTACAAGGTTCCAAGGAGTCCCCCTCCCATCTGAGCGAGGCCTTGCATGGATGAGCAGCAACCGGTCCGGATATGCAGCGCCCAGATCGCCGGCATCTGGGACAATCCAGCAGCGACACTGGAGAAGATCCGGCCGCTCGTTCACCATGCAGCGGCATCCGGTGCCCGCCTGATCTGTTTTCCGGAGCAGTTTGCAACCGGCTGGGACCCCGGTTCCACGAACCATACTGAAGAGCTGAACAGCACGATCGTATCAGCCCTGCGGGTAATGGCACAAGAGAACAGGATCGCGATTCTTGGCTCACTCCGGCAAAAGAGTGCAGGGCACCCAAAGAACACCGCACTGGTCATCGGGGACAACAGGGAGATTCTTGCAACGTATTCAAAGATCCATCTGTTCAGCCCCGGGGGTGAAGACCGGCAGTTCTCTTCGGGATCTGATCTGGGTATTTTCCGGCTGGGGCAACTTACCTGCGGCCTTGCCATCTGTTATGACCTCAGGTTCCCGGAACTCTTCCGCATCTATGCCCGGCACGGCGTCCAGGCCATGTTTGTCCCGTCAGCATGGCCGGCCAGCCGCAGGAAACACTGGGAACTCTTCGTTACCGCACGTGCCTGCGAGAACCAGATGTATGTGACCGGCATCAATACCACCGGAACGACTCCGGTTGATTCCTATTCCGGCGGTTCCATGACTGTCGACCCGAACGGAACGATCATAGCACAGGCAAACGAGGCAGAACAGCTGCTCTTCTGCGATCTCGACCCTGCACTTGTTACATCCGTCCGCACCGCCTTCCCGGTTGCAAAGGACTGCAAAAGCGAGCTCTATCCTGTTTTGTACGGCAGGAAATAACAGGGACAATTACCCACTCACTGCCCGTTAAGGATTTTCTTTCCATAACCGCACGCCTATATGTGATCACGTAACCAACACTATACCATGTACCATCTCGTGTGCGTCAACTGTGGAGCCACCTATCCCGCTGACGAGATCCTCTATAATTGTACAAAATGCGGCCACCTTCTTGCGGTAAAATACCCGCTCGATTCATTGAATATCAACAAGGCGGTCTGGGACAAGCGGCCTCTCGGTGTCTGGCGTTATAAGGAACTCCTGCCGGTGCACGGGGAGCCGGTGACCCTCCAGGAAGGGGGGACACAGATGTACCACCTCAAGAGACTGGGTGAGGAAATGGGGATCCCTCATCTCTATGCAAAACACGAGGGGATGAACCCCTCCGGTTCCTTCAAGGACCGGGGCATGACCGTGGGAGTTTCGATGGCGCTCCAGCTGGGAAAGAAGAGCGTTGCCTGCGCAAGCACCGGCAACACTTCCGCCAGTCTCGCGGTGTACGCAGCGAAGGCCGGGATCCCCGCCGTTGTCCTCCTCCCTGCCGGCAAGGTGGCCGTCGGCAAGGTGGCCCAGGCACTGATGCATGGCGCAAAGGTCATATCCATACGCGGGAACTTTGACCGGGCCCTCGAGATGGTCCACGATCTCTGCCTTTCCCACGGGCTGTACCTGCTGAACTCCATCAACCCCTACCGGCTTGAAGGCCAGAAGACGATCGGATTCGAGGCAGTCGACCAGCTTGGCGGTGTCCCGGACCGGTTCGTTCTCCCAGTAGGAAATGCCGGCAACATATCCGCGGTATACAAGGGGCTCCTGGAACTCCAGGAACTCGGGTTCATCGACCGGCTTCCGATGATGACCGGGATCCAGGCAGCAGGTTCGAGCCCGGTGGTCCGTGCAGTCCGCGAGAACCTCCCTGAAGTCGTTCCCGAAATGCAGCCCGAGACCGTCGCAACCGCAATCCGGATCGGTGCACCGGTCAATGCCGAGAAAGCCCTCACAGCTATCCGCAAGACCGGGGGCCTTGCCGAATCCGTTACGGACGAAGAAATCCTGCGGATGCAGCGGGACCTCGCCCGCAAGGAGGGCATCGGTGTCGAGCCGGCATCGGCTGCGTCGGTTGCCGGTATCAGGAAGCTGGCAGAGAACGGCATGATTGACCGGGACGAGCGGATCGTCTGCGTTGTCACCGGCCACCTCTTGAAAGACCCGGACACGGTGATCAAACAATGCGAACCCCCGACAGAGATCGATGCAAACCTGCCCTCGCTGCTCTCTGCGCTGCACTTGTAATTGCCCTTGTGGGAATACCTGCGGCGGGAGCGCTCTCGGCTGAGTATGTCGTCCTGCCAAATGGCACGGCGTACCAGGCCACCATTGAAATAGCGGATGCCTCACGCTATGAATTTGCTGATGTCGGCTTTATGGGAGAGAAAGTCCCGCTGCAGGTGGGGAATGTGACGCTCAATGGCACCTGCTCTCCCTGTAATTTTACCTGGAGCCGCCCCTGGGGCGCCCCTTCTGTCATCACGTTCGACAAGGGAAATTATACCGTCTCTTATCTCGCCCCGCTCTCCAACAATAACCTCCAGGGACAATTCATCCGTCCTTATTCAGTTGCAGTGACAATCCCCGGGGAATTTTCCGTGCAAAACCCGCTCCTTGCCGGGATAAGCCAGGGTGCAAATGTGACACATCATGCTGACAACGCCACTTCTGTCCGGTGGGATAAGACCACTGCGTTCAATGTCCGGTTCTATGACCAATGGCACGAAAACATGCTCTGGTTCTTCTTCCAGTTCATGGCAATCCTTGCCCTCATCCTCGTTGTCGTCCCCTATCTTCTCTCGACGAAGAGGGGAGAATAATCCCGCCACAATTCTTTTTTGTCTCTGGTGTTTTCATGGCACGACAACGTGAAAAGAAACGTATATACAGCCCGATGCGTAATGAAATAGAGAAAAAGAGGTTAATGTATGCTTCTTGAAAATGCAATCGTTGGAATCGTTCAGCTGGTCGTTGCTATCGTCTTTGCCGTGGTAGCGCTCTACATCGGTTTTTCGGTGCTGGGCAAGATCAGCAAGGGAATGGATGAAGAGAAGGAACTTGCCAAGGGCAATGTTGCCGTAGGTATCATTGTTGCAGCAGTCTTCGTTGCCATCGCTATGGTTGTCGAGTCCGGGGTCAGTGGCCTCTCCGCCGGCATCAGCAAGGCACTTGCAGCCGGCCTCTTCTCAGCCGATGGAATGATTACGATTGGCCTTGCATTCTTCCAGCTCATCGCTGGTATCGTCCTTGCAGTCGGTGCAATCTACCTTGCCCTGAACATCCTTGACAAGCTCACCTCGGGCGTTGAGGAATTCGAAGAACTCAAGAAAGGCAATGTCGCAGTTGCACTCGAGATGGGCGGTGTGATCATCGCCGTTGCTTGGATCATCCAGTCCGGTGTCATCGGCATCACTGCTGCCCTTATCTGAAACCTTTTTTCTTCATATTCAGGATAGTGTTTATTCTTACCAGCGGATGCTAATCCCATGGTCTGCGGCAGGAGCAGGTATTCTGCCTGACAATTGTCTGCCACTTACCATCGATATCCACAGCCTTTCAGAGAGCGTGGATTTTTCCGCGCTCTGCAGGGATCAGGATCTGCTGTCACGGTAAAATATCCCTGTAAATCCATGAATTGAAAATCGTTCATTTTATCCCCGTAATGACTAAACGAACATTCCTGAACGGTTTCATTGCAGAAGATACTGTTGGGGACAACCTGAATGTACCTGAACGCTCGCGGCCCTTATTGCAGGGAATTTCCCATATCTCATTGCGGCACACAGAGCCGAACCATGAGAATACCAATGGAGAATCAATGATGAGAACACGATATGGATTCATACTCTGCCTTACACTGCTCGCCCTCGCGGGCTGTGCGGGAGTGGCAGCTGCAGCACCTGCCGAAGCCGGGCAGGCGGATACCATCCAGCCCTATAACGGTGTTATCGGCCCCGGTAATTCGTTGTACGGACTGAAACTTGCATTTGAAGATCTCGATGAATCATTCACCGTTAACCAGAGCGAGAGACTGCAAAAACAGATCCGGCACGCGGATCTCCGGCTTGCCGAACTGAAACGTGAACTCTCAGAGAACAAAACAGATACTGCCGACATTGCCCTGGAACACTACCGGTTGAAAATCAACCAGACCGCCGACATCCTGGAACCCGTGCCGGTCAATGGCACAGGCCCTGTACCGGAGATCGATGAGACGGGACTCCTGCATGCACGGGAGATGATTGCCAAGCACCAGCGGGTCCTGGGAGATCTCATCCAGAGCCACCCGAATAATACCGGCCTCGAGCGTGCTTACAACAATAGTGTCCGGCTCGAACAAAAGTTCGAAAACAAGATACAGAATATCAGGACAGTTCAGCAACAGGCAAGGCAGAACCTGTCGTTACGCCCGGACCTTCAGGATAACCAGACACCCCAGACACCCGGGCCCGCGGATGAAAACGCGTTGAAAGACAGGAACAAATTCACGGGAAATACCACGCAGAATAAGGACCGGAATGAGCTGGGGATAAACCAGTCACCCGGAGACCTGAATCGCCGGCAGGCGGATAGCGCCACAGGGAGGGAGCAGCAGGGACAGAACGGGCAGCAGACAAATACCGGGAACCACAAAGACGCTGCGGGAGATAACCAGCAAATAACTCCCGATCAGACCCAGAACACCAGGACCAACAACAATAATCCCAAGCCGGTGGAAACCATCAACAAGAATGCCAACGGCAATGGTAATGGAAATACCCGGCCTGCCGGCAGGTAATAACCAGGTCCTGTCTGCTGAATGAATTCCGGAGAGATACCCCCGGTTATATTTTTATTCCAGCCATGATACCTATCAACAGAAAGGTGCACCATGAATAGACCGTTCCCGGCAAGGATGCTCGTTACCGGAGCACTCCTTCTGCTCTGCATCCTGCCGTCAGTACAGGCAGCATCCGATACGGGCTATTCCACGACCTATACTATTTCTATCACAAAGGACGGTTCTGCACACTGGCAGATCGAGTACCGTACCCCGCTTCTTTCCGAAGAAGACCTGGCAGGTTTTGAGAACTACTCGCGGGGGATAAATACGGTCTACCTGCCGGAACTCCGCGACCTGATGCAGCGATCCGCTGAGCAGGCAGCTCTTGGCACTTCCCGGGACATGACGGTTACCGGTTTCACCGGCAATGCCCTTGTCCAGACGTCCCCGACCGGCAGGTTCGGCGTTGTCACATATACGTTCGAATGGACGCATTTTGCGCAGATTGACGACGGAATTGTTGTCGGTGATGCCTTTGTCGGGGGAATGTACCTTGCACGGGACAATACCCTGATCATCAGGTATCCCGAGGGTTACACCGTGGCATCCGTCAGTCCAGTACCGGACCGTACCAGCGACGCACTTACATGGTATGGCCTGCGTTCCTTCGGGCCCGGGCAGCCTTCCATTGTGCTGAACGATTCCTCCCTTCCGTTCCTCCCGGTGATGGGAGGGATAGCGGTCCTTGTGATCATTATCATGACCGCAATCATTCTTTACCGCAGGAGGAATGCAGGGAGCCGTCCTGAAGAGGAGTTTCCAGAGGCGGATGATGCGGAAGAGCCGCCAATATCCCTTTCAAAAGTCGACCTTGAGACACTTGAGGAGAAGATCCTCCAGCTGCTCATATCACACAACGGGGAGGTGTTCCAGTCAGAGATTGTCAAAGTTTTGGGACTCCCGAAATCGACGGTAAGTACGACGCTCAACGACCTTCACCAGAGAGGGATTATCCAGAAGGTGAGGAAGGGCAGGGAGAACCTGATCCGGCTGGTAAAAGACAGGGAATGAACCTTTCATTCCCGGTCTTATGCGATACAAACACCATCTCATTTTTTGTACTGATCTCCCGACCTGCGGGAGAGCACAAACCGTCCCGGCAACGGGAAGTAGGATGAGAAAGGCCTGCAGTAACGGAAATTGATGAGAAAAAAGTATAGTGAAATTACTCGTACCCGAATGACTTTATGACAACGTCCGGGTTGACTGCACCGACATGGTAGACAGCACCCGAGGAAAGCTCATTGATGGTGACCTCAGCCGGTGAGAAGAGCGACGTATCGATCTTGTAGAAGTCATAGCCGGCTTCCTTGAAGATGTCATTGAAAGGCTTCCCGTAGCCCTTGGACTTGTTGCTGGGGATCTTGTCGAGATAGTCCTTGATCTCGGGGGCATTCATGGTCAGGGATATCCTGCCGTGGTAAATGGTTGCATCGTTTGTCACGCCCATGGCGAGTTTTGCACCGCGGACCGGCGGGACAGGCGCGGTTCCCATTGCTGCAATGACTTTCCTAGTGTCGAACCCGAGCTCGTTGAGCTTGTAGATTGCGGTCTCGACACACCGGCCGGCGACCTGGATCGATCCGACCATCGAGGCAGTCGGTGCGACAACAGCGCAGACGTTTGCGACGTCAACATGGCACTCCTCGGCGATCTTGTTCATGACCTCAGCGTTCGGGAGGTGGTCGCTCTCAAGGCAGATGACGGCACAGTCATAGTCGTCCTCGTACTCGATGACCTCGAAAGTGTGCTTCGGCTTGAGGGAGAGCGCCCGGGCCGGGCCGCTGCCCATCGCAAAGTAGTTGCCGACCTTGACAGTCCAGCCTGCCTTCTGTGCGCCAAGGCAGGAGATAGACGGGAAGTCGGTATTCACATCGATGAAGGGCATCGGGATACCCTTGATCTCGCCGTTGCGGAAGTTGACCTCGCCAAGACCGCCCATGCAGATCTCGGTGAAGGCCCGCCCTGCCGCATAGCCGCCGCGGACACTTACCCCGCAGTCGACGATGCGGGCGCCGTTATCAAGTTCATGGTAGGCGCAGTTGAATTCTTCGGCCAGATCTGCCAGATTGTCAAAAATTTCCAGTGCCAGTTCGTTAACACTCAGCATAAGAGAAAACCCCTGTAGTACATACTACCAATGGTCTGGAAATAGATAATATTTTTCAAATCTTACACCGTGACGGCAGAAAATGTGGGACCGTGAGGTTCAGGAGAGGTATTCGATGACCTTCGCCGGGTCGTACCGGAGCGTGATGATCCGGGTCCTGCCCTTCCCCTCGCGGTACTGGAGGTTGATAAGCCGCATTGCATCCAGTTTCTTAACAACCTCGTAGAACCGCGTATAGCCGATGGGAACGTTCTCCTTGAAGGATTTATACACATCCCCGGCATTCATCTCATGCTCCTTGTTGCTCCGCTCCGCGATCAGTTTCAGGATCTCCCGCTCTTCACCCTTGAGCGTCTTCGTCGTAAAGGCAAGGTGAAGATACTTGGATATCTCGTACGCACCGCAGATATCGTCCCGCTCGATGCTCCGCCGCGCCGCTCGTTCTGCCGAGAGCGTTGCACGCTTGAGGAGGTCGATACCGACTCGCAGGTCACCGCTCTTCAAGGTCTGGCTGACGACAAGGTCCAGCAGTTCCTCGGAAAGGACGCCCGAGAAGAGGCCCTGCATCACGCGGGCCTTCATGATCTCCCGCACTTCGGCATCGCCGTAGGGAGCGAAGTAGATCTCCGTGGGCCGGAATACCGAGGCAACCCGGGCATCCACAGCACGACTGAGGTCCACATCCATGTCGCTGATGATGACAATGACACCGATGCGGGTCCCTTCATAGGTCTCGTGCGAGCGGAGCAGGGTGTAGAGAACCTTGTTGATCTCGTTCTCGTACAGGAGGTAGTTTGCATCGTCGAGAGCAACCAGCAGGACGATCTCTTCTTTTGCGATATGGCGGGCCACAGCATCGAAGACCTGCTTGAACGAGGTGCCGGAAGAAGGGGGGAGGTGGCCGATGAGTTTTTTGTAGATCTGGGAGATGATGGCGAACTTGGTATTGTCGATCTGGCAGTTGATGTAGACCGGCACCAGTTTCTTTGTCGTCTCCTCGATCTCCTGGAAGAGCTTCCTTATACTCGTGGTCTTCCCGGTACCGGGAAGACCCTTGCAGACGCTGTTCATCGGCCTGCCACCACGGAGGCCGGGCTTGATCTGGAACGCCAGCTCGCGCATCTGGTCGTCGCGGAACTCGAACTGCTCGGGAACATAATCGATCTCCAGCACCTCGGGGTCCCGGAACAGCGTCTCGTCCCACATCAGCAGGTTCTTCTTCATCTCTCTACACCTCTACGCAATTGGTATTAACTGCATTGATTATTGTCCCTGGCAAAAACAAAAGTTTCGTGAATGGACTGTCTCGATCATGGACATACTGCATCTCCCGCATCCGGGTCCCGGCCGGTTCATGGCGGGCGGCCGGGATCCCATTTCAAAGAGACAAGCTGGTTTGCCTTTCCGACTGCCTCATCAGCACTTGCAGCTCCCGCATCAGCTCCAATACACTTCCAGAGGTTAGGCACGAGACTGAAAGGGTACCCGCCTGCGATGACAGGTGTTCGCGCAGTACCAGGATCTGCCCTGATTGCCCGGACCAGTTCGTACACCCGGGAAACATGGACGGGTAGTGTGGCTGAAATGGCGATTGCATCCGCATGATGGTCCCGTATCATCGCAACAACCGAGGGCGCGGGGGTGTTTGCACCGGTATACAGCGTGTCCCACCCGTCCATCTCAAAGAAATCTGCAACCATCCGGATACCGATATCGTGGAATTCGCCGGAGACGGACGATGCAACGAGGCGCCTGCCTTTCCTTGCCTGTTTCCTGCTCTCTTCCCTCATCCGGGTATAGAGAAGTGCAATGAACAGCCGGGTCGTATCGGTGATATAATGTTCCTCCGCCACACTGACCTGGTGGATCTGCCAGAGCCTTCCGGTCTCCTGCAATACCGGCTGGAATATATGCCGGTAAAGGTCGCGGACAGGAACACCCCGATCGAGCATCCCCATGAGGAGGACCCGGGCATCCTCCCGGTTTGCGGCAACCAGAGCAGAAAGATATGCGCGGGCCTGGGCTCCAAGAGGATTGTCATCCCTGATGAAGGAGAGATCTTCCCGCGGGGGGGCAGAGAGGAGGGCGCGGGCTCTCGTGATGTACTCCTGTGCCTTCGAACCCTGTTCTTCCGGTAGTTCCTGGTGCAGGACATCGCTGAACGCAACAAGGCTTCTTTCAAGGATCCTGGGAGGTAAATGAAGCGATTCACGGAATATCCGGGCCCAGCGGATATAGTCAAGGAAGAATGCATCATCATCGACCGCGAGCGATTCCTGCAGGTGCCTTGCATACGACCGGAAATGTTCATCGAGCAGGGATTTTTCGTAATCGCTGGATTTTAAAAATAATTCAGGATACCGTTCACTATAACGACTGAACCCCTTTGCCGCAAGATTTTCTTCGTCCAGCGATACAGGCCGGTACAGGCAATCTCCTCCGGAACTCATGTCTCCAGGTCCCTCTTTCCCTGATATAACCAGATCTCACCGGCTACCTGTAACATTATTATTGTTTGGCTGAAATGGCTGTATCATAAAGACCGGAACCTGTATACCAGCCAGAAGTACGTGTGAGGGAGGGCAGATTCCGGCTCCTCGTTCTCCTTTGAAAATCCGGATTCGTATGCTGGTAACCGGGGAAGGGACGAATTGATAAACAATCATAGAGAAAAATAGTGCTACTTTGCGGCAGATGATGAAAGTTACCCCCACTGATCCATGATGATGCACGGGTGCTGATGCCGCACTGCTTCAGGAAAACAGGAAGTCGAGGAAGTCGACTGCGTTTTTCATCCCGAGACCTCCTGAACGTGCAGCCTTTTCTGAATATTCTGTCGTTGTGTCGGTTCCTTTGCCCCAGACAACGAACGGTACCGGATCCCTTGTATGCGTCTTTGCCCGGATCGGCGTCGGGTGATCGGGCAGTACAGCGACAACGCCATCAAACCCGTCCAGGATCGTTCCCACGACTTCATCGACCTTCTCGATCGCCTTCACCTTCTCTTCAATGCTCCCCAGGTGCCCCGCTTCGTCCGGAGCCTCGATGTGGATATAGACAAAGTCAAGTCGCTGGATAGCATCCAGTGCGTACCGGGCCTTTGCTGCATAATCGGTATCGAGATACCCGGTTGCGCCCGGTACCGTGATAATCTCCATGCCGGCACATCGGCCAATGCCATTGAGGAGGTCGACTGCCGAGATGATCCCGCCCTTCATCCCGTATTTCTTCTCGAACGGGGGGAAGGCCGGTTTGTGACCGCCGCTCCATGGCCAGATCTGGGTTGCCGGGCGTTTGCCCGCAGCACTACGTGCCTGGTTCACCGGATGATCGGCAAACACTGCACGGCTCTTCTCCATACACTGCAGGAGAAGCTCCGCATCCTTTCCCTTCGGCAGATAGGGTCCGATGCCCTGTCCCACGATATCGTGCGGGGGCGTTGTTGTCGATCCGTTCCCACCAGAGACTACCAGAAGGTTCCGGTAACTAACACCGGCCCGGACCATGACCCCGGGGATCTCCGGCCCGAGCGCTGCAAAGAGGTCTTTTCCCTCGCTGCTTGAGATGTGGCCTGCCGAGAAATCAGCCATCGTCTCCTGCTCCACGGTCACGAGGTTGCACCGGTACGCAACATCCTCCGGTGCAAGCTCAACACCCATGCTCAGTGCTTCGAGCGGGCCGCGGCCGGTATAGTAATTTTCAGGCGCATACCCGAGCACGGCCATGTTGGCAATGTCGCTGCCGGCCTCAAAGCCGTACGGGATCGTATGGAGCATCCCGCAGGCGCCTTCACGGGCCATCCGGTCCATGTTCGGGGTCTTTGCGTAATCCAGAGGGGTCTTATTGCCAAGCTTCGCAACCGGCTCGTCGGCCATGCCATCCCCCAGCACAACGATATACTTCATCTTACTGCCCCGTCACAGCAGCCTGTGCCGCTATCATGACACTTTCGCGGGAGCCCAGCTGCGGTTTCCAACCAAGGGCCTTGAGCTTCTCAATGGAGAGCTGCATCTTTGGCACATCGCCAACCCAGCCCAGTTCCCCTCCCGTGAAACAGTACTGCACGCCTGTCAGGCCCATCGCTTCCGTGACGATATCGGCAATAGCTACGACATCGATCCAGTCCTCGGAACCGATGTTGAAGGTGTTCACCGGATTGCGGACATGGGCAATGGCAAACTCCATGGCGCGGATACATTCCGTGACTTCAAGGTACGACTTGGTCTGCTTGCCGTTCCCGAGGATCTCGAGCTCCTTTGGATTTCTTTTAAGTTTCCGGACAAAGTCCGTGATCACGCCGTGGCCGCTCCGCGAGCCGATGATATTGGCGAACCGGAACTGCCAGGAACGCATCGAGAACGAGTGGCAGTATGCCGAGATGAGCGACTCGCAGGCAAGCTTGCTTGCGCCATAGACCGAGACCGGTTCGAAGGGGGCGTAAGTCTCGGGTGTCGGGATGACCGATGCATTCCCGTACACGGTTGATGTGGAGGTGAAGACCAGTTCCGGCACGGAATGCATCCGCATTGCCTCGAGCACCCGGTAGGTGGCGACGATATTGTTCTGGAAGGTCGGGTCCGGGGTCATCGCACTCTGGCGGACATCCGGATCAGCTGCAAGATGGTACACCCGGTCCGCTCCTGTGAGGGCGTCCTGCCAGCCGTCACCAAGAAGGTCTTTTTTAACCAGTTGTACGTTTCCCGAACGAAGATGGCCGGCAATCGTTTCCTCGCGCCCGGCAACAAGGGAATCAATCACCACAACGCGGTCACCCTGCGCCACGAGGGCATCCACCAGATGCGAGCCGATGAACCCGGCGCCGCCTGTCACCACATCAAACATCAATACCTAATATGTCATCCATGCTATAGGATTACTGCTATGTTCATCGGGATCGATCACGGCACGAGCGCCATGCGGTTCGCCGGAGAGGGAAGGGAATTCAAGCTCTCTCGCGAGGCTGCAAAGGACTTTGTCATCACCGACCTTGCCCGCATCTGCCCGCCCGAGGAGATCGAAGGTATTGCCGTCTCTTACTCGATGGGCGACAACTTCTCGAAGATCACACGGATCGACAAGGTACAGAACCGGGGGCTGGTCAGCCGCGAGGGGGCAGGCAAGCACATCGGCGGCGGTACGCGGGTCTTTGACGAGGTGGCGGCAAGCGGCATCCCGGCAATCGCCATCCCTGGCATTCACCGCGGGTCTCCAACCGATCCCCGGTTCAAAGCCTATTCACACCAGACCAGCCCCGAGAAGATCGGAATTGCCTACGAGGTCTGCCACGATCTGGGGGACGATGTGATCGTCTCCGACGTAAGTTCCAACACGGTGACGCTCCTTGTTTCGGCCGGGAAGATTGTCGGGGCATTCGATGCCTGCATCTTTGCCCCGGGGACACTCCACGGTGCCCTCGATGTCGACGCGATCCGCCGCATCGATGAAGGGGCCTGTACTGCAAACGAGGCGTTCCAGCACGCAGGCGCAAACTTCTCGGTGCCGGAACCGGAACGGATGCGTACCGTTGCCCTCTTCGCTGCCATGGAATGTGCGGCACTCCGGCTCCTCAATCCCGGTGCAGCCATTGCGCTCGCGGGCAGCCTTGCACCGGTAGTTGCACAGGAAGTCGGTTCGCTGCTCGGCTCGAAGGTTGCTGTATACGATGAGTGGTGTGCATCCCGCGGGTGTGCACGGATCGCCCGCGACGTCTTTTCCGGCAAAACAACAATCCTGGGGCTCGGTACGGATCTCTAAAATCCGGGTCAGCGGGTCAGCCAAAAAAAGCGCCAGCGAGGAGCATCGACCGTTCGTTTGTCCGGGCCGCAACCAGCCACATACCCCCCTGCCTTAGGCCACGTGCGGTGGGGGGGTGTCAAGTACCCCCCACCCCCCAGAGCAACATCCGGCCGGCCATTTCGTATTGTTTTCCGATGTAACATGATAGTGCAGGGAATATCCGGCCACCAGCCTTTTGGTTCGCAGCGGGGGGTCTCCATGATACCCCCCTAGCACCGGGCGGGGGGGTATAATCGCTCTGAAACGCAACAAGGGGGGGAGGGATGCTGCTGGAGACCCCCCACCTCATGTTAGGGAAGCGTGCATTGTTGCACGGTATTTCCGGACCCGGGCACCGGCGGAGAGATGATTGCACCACCCTGATCAAATCCTGTAGAGGGTGGACTCTATCGGGCAATGCGGGGAGGGGTGTCCCGGACACCCCCCCATCCCCACCAGGGAGGGTATGATTGAATTCAAAAGAAAAAGGGGGTGGGGGTACACAGCAGACCCCCCCCTCATCACGACCGGATTATCAGCACAAACGGGGATCCGTGGCCGACGTTGGGAACGGATCAGCATTATTAATAGTGATAAATTACCACATTAATGCGCAATAATTTCGGGTATCGCCATATGAATGCCGGGTGTAAAGTCATGATAATTTACACGTCCGGTCGCTTCCTTATCATGGAAATCTGATAATTGGGGATTTTTCCTTGAAAGAGCTACGTATCCACGGCAGGGGTGGCCAGGGGTCTGTCACTGCTGCCGAACTGATCGCAGTCGCCGCATTCGAGGGCGGCGTCTATGCCCAGGCCTTTCCGGCATTCGGTGTCGAGAGGCGGGGGGCCCCGGTCCAGGCATTTGTCCGGATTGACAACAAGAAAATCCGGAAGAGGAGCCAGGTGTACGAACCCGACTATATCATCGTGCAGGACAGCACCCTGATCAAAGACGTGAATGTCTTTTTGGGGGTAAAGCCCGGCGGGATCGTGATCGTGAACACCGAGAAGAAGCCGGAATTCAAGGTGCCTGATGGCGTGAAACTGATAACCATCGACGCCACATCCATCGCCCTCAAGGCGCTCGGCCTCCCCATCACCAACACCACGCTCATGGGAGCGTTTGCCGCTGCATCAGGAGAGATCCAGTTCTCGGCACTCGAAAATGCACTGAAGCACCGCTTCCCGGGTGAACTTGCAGTGAAGAACATCGCCGCGGCAAAGACCGCGTATGACACCGTGAAGGGGGCAGCTTAATGGCGCTTGCGACAGGATG